>PDWI01010256.1_pt1 | contig 13165 bp, 13 predicted proteins | sample 1430891 | NCBI WGS metagenome assembly PDWI01 (sample SAMN01162508, study PRJNA174530) | Oral metagenome, whole genome shotgun sequencing project. | biome: Marine environment; feature: Marine mammal; material: Swab sample of the gingival sulcus; isolation source: swab sample of gingival sulcus... | reverse complement strand
CCAGCAGGAGGGGATGTAAACCATGTGCCCGGGCTAAAATGTAAACCATGTCCGGGTTGTACAGTGAGGGTAAAAATCTTTACTATTTCAGTGATGTTGGAGCTATTAGTTATCTCGCCCTCACCCTCCCGCTGGGGGTAGAAATTGTTATTTTACTTTTGTAACCAACTGTATAATAATTTACTTTCTAAAAAATGCACAACGGGTTATTTTATATTGCTTACACGCTATGGCATACAAAGAAAGTGACAATGCCCCGTGCAAAATTAAAAAACAATACCTTAAAAACAATATCTCGTGACTACACTACCTAAGAAAATGGTTTTAATTATGCTGTTTATCCTGTCGCTACGCGCCGGCTGGAATGCGCTCGCTTTGCTTTAAAGCAAGCGACTGACAATCGGCGTGCAATTAAAGTAAAGAACCATGCCCGGCGATCAATTATTTTCCACAGTGATTTTGCGGGGAAAGCAATTCCAGTGAATTAAGCTTGAGTGCCTGCAAAACACCGGCGTATTGTGCCGCAAAACCCTGTTCGGCTTTACCCGTGTTTTTTACCACCAATTCTGCCAGCACGGGGGTATAGGGCGGTGTTGACGGCAGTCCTAGCTTTTGTTGATAGTGCTTTGTTAATTGTCCGTCGGGAAAATCCTTCAGCCAATAGGTTGTTAACGAAGCACAAGGTCTGAAGGTAGAGACTTCGTGGCCAAAGGTCAGCAGTCCTTTGATGGGTTTATCACTAAACACCACCTCGGCGTCCGCCGCTTTATTCAGCTTATACATTGTGGCTAATTCGGAAGTGCTTTTTTCCCCGGCTTCGTTTAACATAATTAAGCGGTTTTCTTCGACAGCGTACATCGTTTTCCCCCCTGTTTTGGGTTTGATAACAATGTGTTTGCCGTCTTCGGTAAAGGAAAAGGTTCCCTGTTTGCTGAAATAGCCGCCTTTTTCTCCCAGATATAGATCGGTTTTTGCAAATGTCTTGTTATGATTAAGTTTGATAGTGGTGACAATACCGGGACAGCTGGCGCACGGTAAAAAGCCATTGTAGATACCCTGCCAGTGTAGGCGCTGTTTGCCGGCGATATCGTGTTGTGATGTCTGGCAGCTCCAAAGAATCATCGCTGCAGATAGCGATAAAAGATATATTTTTTTCATTTGATAAACTCCTGTTTTGATAGCAGCGCATATTATAAGGGCAGATTTTTTTCAAGTCATATCATTTTAAGGAAATGTTGTGCTTATGTGCTTATCCCTTATAATAAAAGCATTGTCAAAGTGGGCAGCTAATTAGCAGAGATGAAACAAAACGTTATTCGTATTTTGGGGATTGATCCCGGTTCAACCGTGACGGGTTACGCGGTCATTGATTTTAATGGGCGCAAAACCGCTTATCTTGACAGTGGTTGTATTCGTTTAGGTAAAGAGGCAATGCCAATCCGATTAATGATGATTCACCAAGGCATCCAAGAATTGATTGCCACTTATCGTCCGCAAGAATTTGCCATTGAACAGATTTTTATGCACGCCAATCCCAATTCAGCCTTAAAATTGGGGCAGGCGAGAGGAGTGGCTTTGGCGGTAGCGGCCTTACACGGTTTACCCATCGGGGAATACGCGCCTAAAGCCATTAAAAATGCCGTGGTCGGCACCGGCGGAGCCAGCAAAGAACAAGTACAGCATATGGTTAAAGTCATTTTGGCATTGGAGGGAAACATTCAATCCGATGCCGGTGATGCTTTGGCGGTGGCGCTGACGCATGCCCATCACTTACAAACCTACATTTCCCAACGTCAAGCCGGGCGACAGGAATTGTGGGATAAATTTTAATTTTCCAAGGTGATTTAATGATGATTCATTGGCAAACCCAAGCGACGGATTCCCTGAACGGCAGCATCAAAGTTCCCGGGGATAAGTCTATTTCTCACCGCAGTATTATGCTGGGCGCCATTGCCGAAGGACGTACGGAAATCACCGGTTTTTTAGCCGGGGAAGATTGTATCGCGACGCGCAATGCCTTTGCGGCAATGGGGGTATCCATTCGTGATGTTGGTGAAACAATGGTTGTTGACGGAGTTGGGCTGCACGGGCTGAAAGCACCACCGGCAGCCATAGATGTTGGTAACTCCGGTACCGGTATGCGTTTACTGGCCGGTGTTTTGGCCGGGCAAGCGTTTGCCAGCGTGTTGGTTGGTGATGCCTCGTTAATGGCTCGGCCTATGCAGCGGGTGGCAAAACCGCTGTCGGCAATGGGGGCAGATATTCAAACTGAAGCCAACGGTTGTGCACCTATTCGCATCAAACCTGCCGGGCATTTACACGCTATCCATTACCGGCAGCCGGTTGCCTCGGCACAGGTTAAATCGGCTTTATTGCTGGCCGGGCTGTATGCCGAGGGTGAGACAGTCATTAGCGAACCCGGCATCAGCCGTGACCATAGCGAACGTATGTTGAGGCATTTTGGCTATGCTGTCGAGAGGCAAAAAGACAGTAGGCGAGTCATCACAAAACTCGTCGGTGGGGGCAGACTGACAGCAACCAATATCAACGTACCTGCCGATATTTCCAGTGCCGCTTTTTTTCTGGTGGCCGGGGCAATTGCTGCCAAAGCGGAGATTTGCATAAAACAAGTTGGCATTAACCCGACGCGCACCGGTATTATTGATATTTTACGCTTAATGGGGGCTGATTTAACCTACTCAAAGAACAATCAATCGGATGAACCGGTTGCCGATATTATCGTTAAAAACGCCCGCCTAAAGGGAATCGTTGTACCCAAGCGACTGGTACCGCTGGCGATTGATGAATTTCCAGTCATTTTTATCGCCGCCGCTTGTGCCGAGGGCGAATTTATTTTGCGTAACGCCAAAGAGTTGCGCGTCAAAGAAAGTGACCGCATCGCCGCCATGATTAACGGTCTAACGGCATTGGGTGTCGACTGCGAGGAATTACCTGACGGTGTTATCATCCGCGGTAATCCTGATAATCCTTTTCCCCGTTCGGCTGAAATCAACAGCCTAACCGACCATCGTATTGCCATGGCATTTGCGGTTGCCGGTCTGCGCGCCGATAAGGGTCTGCTGATTAAAGATTGTGCCAATGCGGCAACATCTTTTCCGCATTTTATTGACTTGGCAAAGTCGATTGGTTTAAAAATAAACGAGGTTTCGTGATGCGCGTAAAAATTATTACTATTGATGGTCCCAGTGGGGTCGGTAAGGGGACATTGGCGGAAAAATTGGCCGATTATCTGGGTTTTCATTTATTGGATAGCGGGGCCTTGTATCGCTTGACTGCTATAAATGCCAAACGCTTGTCACTAGACCCGGACAATGGCAAAGAGGCCGGTCAGGCTGTCGATGATTTGGCGGTCGCGTTTAAGCGCGGAAAAGTGTTTTTACACGGCCAAGAAGTCAGCCAAGCCATTCGCAGTCTGGAAGCCGGACAACTGGCGTCGAGAATTGCCGTGCATCCCGTGGTACGAGAAAAATTGTTTTCCTTTATGCAGGATTTTGTCCGCCCGCCGGGTATTGTTGCCGATGGGCGCGATATGGGCAGCGTCGTCTTTTCCGGGGCGGATTTGAAACTGTTTTTAACGGCTGCTGCCGAAGTTCGTGCAAAAAGACGATATAAACAGTTGAAGGACAATGGAAAAGATGTTAACCTAAACGACGTTTTTTCTGAACTTATCAAACGGGACGGAAGGGATACCAGTCGGCAGACGGCACCGCTTGAACCAGCAAAGGATGCGGTGGTCATTGATTCCGGCGCCTTGGATGTGCTGCAAGTGTTTGAAAAAGCAAAAACATTGGCAGCCTTACGTGGCATTGTGCCACATTATTAAACTATTTTATTTTTTCGAGAACAGATTTATGAGTGAAAGTTTTGCAGATCTCTTTGAAAAGAGTTTAGATGCAGTTGAATTAAAACCGGGTAGTATTGTTGAAGCAACGGTTGCCGATATCGGCAAGGATTTTGTGGTGATTAATGCCGGTTTGAAATCGGAAGGGTTTATTCCTGTTGCCGAATTTACCAATGCTGATGGTGAGATGACTATCGCTGTCGGGGATACTGTTGAGGTGGCTTTGGAAGCGGTTGAAGATGGTTTTGGCAACACCAATCTATCACACGAAAAAGCACAACGTTTGAAAGCGTGGAAACGTCTGGAAAGCGTATTGGCAAACGAAGAAACCATTACCGGCCGTATTGATGGTCGGGTAAAAGGTGGATTTACCGTTGATTTGGGTGATGTTCGTGCCTTCTTACCGGGTTCGTTGGTTGATGTTCGTCCGGTCAAAGACCCAACTTATTTAGAAGGTAAAGACCTGGAATTAAAAGTTATCAAGTTAGATGAAAAACGCAACAATGTTGTTGTTTCCCGTCGGGCTGTGGTTGAAAAAGAATACAAGGCAGAGCGTGAGCAATTGCTATCTAACCTGAAAGAAGGCGATACGATTAAAGGTATCGTGAAAAACTTAACCGATTACGGTGCTTTCTTGGATTTGGGTGGTGTGGACGGTCTGTTGCATATTACCGATATGTCATGGAAACGCATTAAATTCCCATCGGAAGTCGTTAGCATTGACGATGAAATTGACGTTGTTGTCTTGAGTTTTGATAAAGAGCGTGACCGTGTGTCTTTAGGCTTGAAACAATTGGGTGAAGATCCCTGGGCTGATTTGGCGCGTCGTTATCAGGTGGGTACCCGTCACTTCGGTAAAGTGTCTAATATCGCCGATTATGGTTGCTTTGTCGAAATTGAAGATGGCGTAGAAGGTTTGGTTCACGTTTCGGAAATGGACTGGACTAACAAAAACGTTAATCCGCGTAAATTTGTCTCTGTTGGCCAAGAGACCGAAGTCATGGTTTTGGAAATTGATGAAGAACGTCGTCGTATTTCTTTGGGTATGAAACAATGTCAAGCTAACCCTTGGACTGATTTTGCCAATACGCACCAAAAAGGTGAGACTATTACGGGGGCCATCAAATCCATTACCGATTTTGGTGTCTTTATTGGTTTAGACGGTGGTATTGACGGATTGATTCACTTATCCGATTTATCCTGGAACCAGCCGGGCGAAGAGGCCGTGCGTGAATATAGTAAAGGTCAAGAAATTCAGGCCATTATTTTGGCCATTGACCCGGAACGCGAGCGTATTTCTTTGGGTGTTAAACAGCTTGATAAGGATCCGTTCTCGACGTTTTTGGCGGCCAACGGCCGTGGTAGTGTTGTCAAAGGCAAAGTAACTGACGTCACACCGCAAGCAGCTACCTTGGAACTGGATGAAGGGATTACCGGTGAATTACGGGTTAACGAGTTTTCTAATGAGCGGGTTGAAGATTTAACCAGCAAAGTCAGTGTTGGTGACGAGTTGGAAGCCGCCATTACCTATGTTGACCGTAAGAATAAGAGTGTTTCACTGTCTATTCGTGCCAAAGATAGTGCCGAAGAAAAGGCGGCTATTAAAGAATATGCCCGCAGTGATAATGCCAGCAGTCATACCAGTTTAGGTGACATCTTTAAGGAACTTAAAGATAATTAGTTGAGCGTACGGGGTCGTGGTATTACTGCCGCCCCGTCATCATTTATGAATAACAAGTATCAGGTAAGAAAATGACAAAATTAGAATTGATTGAAAACTTGTCCATACGATTTGGAAACTTAAAGAATAAGGATGTTAAGACGGCTGTTTATACGGCTTTTGAAGAAATTTGCCAGACTTTGGAAAACGGCGGCCGTGTCGAAATTCGTGGTTTTGGGAGTTTCTCATTGCACCACCGGGACAAACGTATTGGACGTAACCCGAAAACCGGTGAAAAAGTGAAGGTTAAAGCCAAAGCCATTCCTCATTTTCGAGCCGGTAAAGAGATGCGCTCACGTATTGATGATTCTTTGGGAAAGGTTAAAATCAAAGGCTAAAATTACCGCATGGGTATTGACAACCGGCTTGTTGTTTGTTGGTAACCATTGTTAATAAAATGCTGAAACAATTGCTTAGCTATACGGCCTATGTGGCTGTTAGCAGCGTGGTTGTTGTCGGCATTTTTTTGTATCATAAACAAACGGTTGCCGTTACTCCGGTCAGCCAACAAGGCTATGGTTGTGTGGTTCATCGCGTTATTGACGGCGACTCCGTTATCGCCGTGTGTCATACCTTATCCAGTCAGGCGTTGTCGATACGATTGCGCTATATTGATGCCCCCGAATTATCGCAAATCCCGTGGGGAGAAGACAGTAAAATTGCCCTGACGACGTTACTTGCTCGGCAGCAAAATCAAACACAAATTCGTTTTAACGGACAGGATGTTTATCAGCGCTATTTGGGCGAGTTGTTTGTTGACGGTCAATCGGTTAACCAAACACTGGTGAAACGCGGCAAAGCCCGGGTTTATCGCCGTTATCATCCGCCGCCATCTTATATCTCGGCAATGCAGACGGCAAAACAACAACAACTGGGCATTTGGCAAAAACCGGGTCTGCAGCAAAATCCACAGCGTTACCGGCGTTTGGAAAAATAGTCAGTTGGCAATGATTTGTTGAAATGCCCATTCCAACCACGGCAGCAGGGCAGTAATATCTTCCGGTTGTACGGTTGCGCCCCCCCAAATTCGTAAGCCGGCAGGGGCTAATCGATAAGCCCGGATATCGTAGGCGGCGTTATTGTCTTCCAGCAATTGACACATGGTGTTAATTTTTGCCCGTTGTTGGCGGTCGCTGAGACAGGTAAAACGTTGGTCGGTAATACTCAAACAAATCGATGTGTTGGAACGTGTGTTCGGGTCTTGGGCCAAGAATTCAACCCAAGCGGTGTGCTTAACCCAAGCGCTGATAATTGCCAGATTTTTATCGCTGATCGCTTGGCAGGCAGCCTGTCCGCCAATAGATTGGACCCAGTGCATACTATCAATAACGTCTTCAACACAGAGCATTGACGGTGTATTAATTGTCGCCCCTTGAAAAATCTCATCAATGAGTTGTCCGTTTTCAGCCAAGCGGAAAATCTTTGGTATTGGCCATGCCGGTACGTGGGTTTGCAAACGCTTAACCGCCCTGGGCGATAAAGCAAGCATACCGTGGGCCGCTTCCCCGCCCAAGGCTTTTTGCCACGACCACGTCGCTACGTCCAGTTTATGAAAATCAATGGATTGCGAAAAAACGGCAGAAGTGGCATCACAGATAGTTAATCCCTGGCGTTTGTCGGCAATCCAGTCCAAATCGGGAACCCGTACACCGGAACTGGTGCCATTTAACACGAACACACAGTCATTGTCAGGATTGTATTGTGATAAATCAGCAAGCTCGCCGTAATCGGCGATATACTGGTGATGGTTTACTTTAAGCTGCCTGACAATATCATCTAACCACCTCAGCGAAAAGGCATCCCAGGCAAAAACATCAACGCTTTTAGGCCCCAATAATGACCACAATGCCATTTCCATCGCCCCGGTGTCTGAAGCCGGCACAATACCGACCTTATAAGTTGAAGGAATGGATAAAATATCGGCAGACAGTCGAATGACCTCGGCTAATTTGGCCCTGCCTGCTTGCCCGCGATGTGAGCGTCCCAAGGCGGCATTGGCCAGCACAGTTGGCTGCCAACCCGGACGTTTTGAACATGGGCCGGAGGAAAAATGCGGGTTTTTGGGCTTGATTGTCGGTTTTTGTTGCTGCACGCTCATTGATGGTTAGCTCCAGATTTATCTTGGCTTTCCAAAACAACAACAGCCAGACAATAATGGTTATCGTCGGATAAACTGATATGCAGACGGTGGACTTGTCGTTCCTTGAGCCACTGACTCAGTTCATTATGTGTTTCAAGCAAGGGTTTACCGAGTTTATCACGGGTTAAACTGATGTTGTGCCAGCGTACCGGAAAACGTATACCCGTGCCACAGGCTTTGGCAAAGGCTTCTTTGGCGGCCCAGCGTTTGGCCACAAAATTGATCGATTGATTTGCCGTTAGCTGTTGCCACTGTGCCAGTTCTTTGGCGCTTAAGACTTTTTCGGCAAAGCGACTTGGGTGTTTCTCTATCGCCCTTGCAATACGGCGCGTATCCAGGATATCACTGCCAATACCAATAATCATAATAATTTCCTGTGCCGTAATTGACGGTAAATATAGCGCGTATTGAGTGGTTTATCTCCCAATAAACCGGCAATAAAAAAGCTGCTGATAGGTTGTGCTGCTTTTGCCAGGGTTTCTCTGGCATCGGCAGTGACATTGTCGGCCAAATGCTCTTGTTGCTTGTCGGTTAAATGTTGTTGATAAAGTGCCACCAGATAGTTAAAAGCCGATAATTGCTGTCCGCTGATTGTCGCGGTCGAATGATTTGAGGGATTTTCGGCAATACCGGTGGCACGATGCAAATAATAATTCTTTGTTTTATCGACATGGTGTCGTAACGTTTCTTGTTGATAAAGCCCCGTTAAACCGTCAAAATAATCAATAAGGCTGAGTTCCATCAGGCGCAAGGCAAAATACGGATAATCCTGACAAAGGATAGCTAAAAATTTTTTATAAGCCGTAAAAATTCCTGCATCGGCAAATTGCTCCGGTAATAATTTTAATAGCAATTCATTAACATATTGATAAAGCATAAAATATTTAATATCGGGTAACTGGTTCGCCGCTTGCGGTTCTATTTCGCTTAACTTACTTAAACCATTTTTTAAGCGATAATTGATGATGATTGGTCGGCAAGGTTGCAATAATGCGGTTTTATTATGATAAGGTGTTTTGCCTCGGTTGGCAGACTTTACTCCGGTAACGATAAAGCTGACTTTACCGTGTTTTTGCGTCAGCAAATAAACCAGCAAACTGTTCTCACGATAAGGTGTTGCATGCAAAAAATAGGCGTTATCCTTTTCCACTAACATGACTTTTATTGTATGCGTTTAGCCGCCATATCCGCCAATTGGCTGAGCATGATTTTATATTTACTTTCCGGCAAAGGAGCCAAGGCGGCCTTAGCCAGCTCAACGTGTTGATAGGCAATTTGCTGAGCATAATTGATGGAGTCGTTGTCGTGTAAAATCTCGATGACGCTGTTGATAGTCTCTCTGTCGCCATTGGTAATGATATTTTTTAAGCGTTGCCTGTCGTCCGGGTTAGCATTATTTAACGCATGAATCAGGGGCAAAGTTATTTTTCTTTCGGCCAAATCATCACCGATATTTTTTCCGGTTTTAGCAATATCACCCACGTAATCAAGTAAATCATCGGCAATTTGAAAAGCAATACCCAAGTGTTTACCGTAGTCAGCGCAATTTTCAGCCAGATCTTCGCGTTTGGCAAGTACTGTTGAAAACTGGCAGGCGGCACTGAATAATACGGCGGTTTTTAAGTAAATGACTTGTAAATAATCGGCTTCGCTTAGCGCCAGATTATTAACATTCATCAGCTGCATCACCTCGCCCATAGCCAACTCGTTGGTGGCATCGGAAATAATACTGGCTGCTTTTAACTCTTTGGAAATTAACTGAAAAGCTCGGGAGTACAAAAAATCACCGACTAACACCGCCGCCGCATTGCCAAAGTGATGATTGGCAGTTTCCCGTTTTCGCCGCATATCCGACTCATCCACCACATCATCGTGAAGCAGGGTAGCGGTATGAATAAATTCTACGGCGGCAGCCATTTGATAATGTTGCTTACCCTGATAATTCATTGCCCTGGCCAGTAGCAGTAAGACTAAAGGACGAATACGCTTGCCACCGCTACTGATGATGTAATTACAAACCTGATTACTTAAATCAACGGGGGATTTTGCCGATGCCAAAATACAGGCATCCAACAGGGCTTTATCTTCCTCAAGGTTTGCCCAAATATCACTTATGGTATTCATCCGCCTATTGTCTAAAAAAAAAAAGCATAAGACAAGTCTCAGAAGGAAATAATTTGAGTATCTTTTTATGAAAAATTGTGGTAGGGTGATGCCCTTTCAAGTTGTTATCAAACATAATATCGAGGATTACATAATGAGTAATGTTACTTTGCAGATTTTTAAGGATGAACAGTTAATTGAGCAAAAACCTCTTGATGAGTTGAATGGAAATATAAAAGCAACGGATGATATGGCGTTTCGTTTTACCGATTCGGCAACAGAAGAAATTATTCAAGCCGATTATACGCTTCAAAACGGCGAGGATTTGGTTGTTGTTATAGGACAAGAAGAACTGGTGATTGAAGATTATTTTGCCGTTGACAATGCCGGTCTAATCAACTCGGCTATTCCTCGTTTAGAAGGAGAACAAGTATTGGCTTCGGAAATCACTGCGACAGAGGCAGGTGCTCCATCAAATGTAGCAACAAATTCAACAATGGGCATTACTCCTGTGCTCTTTGGGATGAAACAAATCTGTCGTTTAGTAAGGTATTTACCCTCAAGGTAGGCGATGATGCCAGTGATAATACTAAACCCAACGAAGTGCCCAGCGATATCACTTTAAGCAACGCCAGCGTGGTTGAGAATAAGGCCGGGGCAGTGGTTGGTGAATTAAGCACCAGCGATGCCGATAGCACGCAATTTACTTACCAAGTCAGCGATAAGCGTTTTGAAGTGGTGGACAATCAGTTAAAGCTGAAAGCCGGTGAACAGTTGGATTTTGAAAAAGAGCCGAGGCTTAATATCAAAGTGACATCAACCGATGAAACAAATCTATCGTTTAGTAAGGTATTTACTCTCAAGGTAGGTGATGTAAACGATACGCCGGTAGCGGTTAATGATGGTAGTGAGGCTAAACCTGCAGTCGTGGTGACCTCGGGCAAGACGGCACGGGGAATTAATGTATTGGGTAATGACAGCGATGCTGACGGAGACCAGTTGAAAGTGACGAAGACGAATTCACCTGATGGCAAGGTCAAAGTAAACGCTGATGGAACACTGGACTTTACTCCGCAAGCCGGTTTTGATGGCAATACAGCGATTAGCTATACGGTATCCGACGGCAAGGGGGGGACAGATACAGCGAAAGTCTATGTTAAGGTTAATAAGGCGACATCTGCGAATGATGCCCCGGTCGCAGTTGATGACTATGGACTGACTAAGGCTGCCAAGCCGGTGGCAAAAGGTAATTTATTGGCCAATGATAGCGATGCCAACGATGATACCTTGACGGTCAAATCGGCAGCGGTTGACTTAAATGGTGACGGTAATAAAGAGGCCTTGACTTTAGGTCAGGAAACGAACATCACCGATGCTGCGGGTAAGGTGATTGCAACATTGACGGTTAACAGCGACGGCCATTACAGTTTGGCGTCGGTGAAGGGTTATACGGGTAATTTCAAAGTTGATTATACGGTGTCTGATGGTAAAGGGGGTACGGCAACAGCACAACTGTATGTATTAGCTCAAAACACCCCTCCAGTCGTCGTTGATGACGGTAACATTGCCACGTCTGCCCGGCCGGCAACGGGCAATTTATTGACTAATGACAGTGATCCTGACGGTGACACTTTGAAGCTACTTTGGGCGAAGGTTGACACCAGCGGTAACGGCTACAAAAGCCGTTTGCTTCTAGATACGGCAACGGATATAAAAAATGCTGCGGGTGATGTAATCGGCACGGTGACCGTTAACAGTGACGGTAGCTACAGTATGTCGCCAGTGAAAGGTTATACGGGGGATTTGCCCACGTTAACCTACAGGGCATCTGACGGTAGAGGTGGTTCTTCGATTGCCGATTTGATAGTATCGAACAATGAGAATGCCAATACGATGCCAACTAATTCCTCTCCGACGGAGATTACCTTAAATACCACCCGGATTAGTGAAAATAATGAAAGTGCGGTTGTCGGAACGCTGACCACCATTGATAAAAATAAGGACGATACGTTTATTTATACACTGAATTCACACACCGATAAGTTTGAGATAGTGAATGGACAACTGAAATTAAAGGAAGGTGTTGTTCTTGATTATGAAAAAGGCGACAGGGAATTTACCCTGAATATCACCTCATCCGACGGCCAAGAGTCCATCAATAAAAATATCACAATACAAGTGACTGACGTCAATGAGACGCTGCCAGTAATCGATACAGCACCTTATTTTATCCAGAGCTTATGGACACCTGAGCAGCACCATCATGCGCATACCCCTTCGGGCTGGGACGGTGTCTGTCTATACCGGCTTTGTTCCTTATACTGCCGAACAACAAAACAGCGTGCGTAAAGCCTTAGCCATTTATGCCAAGCAATTTTCTCTGACCTTCGACGAAGTGGCGATGGGCAGCCAACCGGCTGATGTGGTTTTTTACCGTGCCAATCTAAATAATAAGGAAGTGACCGGTGTCACCGGTCTTTCTTGGTCTGGAAATCCTGACTATAATATTAAAACCAGTAATGATGTTCACATTAATGTGGCTGCTTATAATGATTCGGATGGTATGCAACCCGGTAGTTATGCCTTTCAGGCCTTATTACACGAAATTGGCCATGCCTTGGGACTACAACATCCCAATGACTACGGCAGCCAAGTGACAGTCGGGCGATTAGCTTCATTACCCCAAAATCAAGATTATGTGAAAAATACCGTGATGTCATATAATCAGGATGATTTTATAGCGAAAGAACAATTAAGCATGTTTGATGTGGCCACACTGGAATACATGTATGGTGTTAATCCTGATGTTAATCAAGGCAATACAATATACACATTGACGCCACCATCGCACTACATTACCGATGGCTCGGGCATTGATTTGCTTGATGCCGCCGGGCAAACGGCTAATTTAAACATTAACTTAACTCCCGGCAGTTGGAATTATGCCGGGGCCAAGTCAGATAGTATATTGGCTGACGGACAATTGTTTATCGGTTATGATACCTTGCTTGAAAATATTAACGCCGGTTCAGGCAACGATACACTGACCGGTAATCATCTTGCCAACAGCATTAACGGCGGAACGGGTAATGACAGGATTGCCGGCGGATTGGGGGTTGATGTACTCAATGGCGAAGCCGGTGATGATGTACTGATTTATGATATCAGCGATTATATTAATGGCGGTTTGGGTAAAGATACGCTAAAAATCACTGGTACTGATGATATTCAACCTGGTGAGTTTTCTCGTGTCAAAAACGTTGAGGTACTTGATTTAACCGATAGCCAATCGCAACAGGTGACCCTGAGTGCCAAGGATGTGCTTGACATGACGGATAGT
>PDWI01007528.1_pt1 | contig 13165 bp, 9 predicted proteins | sample 1430891 | NCBI WGS metagenome assembly PDWI01 (sample SAMN01162508, study PRJNA174530) | Oral metagenome, whole genome shotgun sequencing project. | biome: Marine environment; feature: Marine mammal; material: Swab sample of the gingival sulcus; isolation source: swab sample of gingival sulcus... | reverse complement strand
GACGCGTCCCGAAGGAATACGGAACAACTACCGGCAGCTGGGTGAATATCTGGGCCGGGAACTGGAGTTCAGCCGGTACGAAGACGAACTGAAGCTGCTTTTGGAAGAAAGCCGGCCTGCTCTGGAAGGAAAAACAGCCGTTATAGGAATGAACATTCTGGCGGCTCCGTTTGAACTGGCCCGTCTGCTCACAGAAACGGGAATGGATGTACGCTACATCAGTGCCGGTTTTGTAAGGCCCTACGAAAGGGAGGACATGCTGTGGCTGGCTGAAAATGCCCCGCAGCTGCAGGTTATTCCCAGTGTTGAACCCTCCCTTTCCCTTGTAACAGAACCGCTGGCTGCAGTTGACTACGGTGTGGGACTGGACAGCGCGGCCTATTTCAATGCCCGCTGCCTTATTGATATATCGGTTGACGAGAATCTTTTCGGCTACAGGGGAACAGCCGAAATTATCCGTAAGCTGCTGAACGCAAAGCCCAATACTTTAACCATCAAGGAACTGGTGTACAGCCAGAATCTGGTTGTTTAGGAGCTGGAAATGCAGGGTTTAATGAAAGTTCTGCCGCCCCTGGCGCCGGATTATTCAGGCGCCTCTTCGGTACTCTTTACCCTGGGCGGAGCCATCATTATAAACGGCGCCGACGGCTGTATAGGAAATGTAACAGGCTACGATGAACCCCGGTTTTTTGACAGCCACACGTGCATTTACAGCTCCGGTCTGAGGGAAGTACGGGCCATAACCGGAGACGAAGAGAGTCTGCAGGAAAAAATTGAGAATTCAGTGGGTGAGCAGGATGTGAATTTTATTGTTATCCTGGGCACTCCGAACTCCGCGGTTATAGCCAGCGACCATAAAGGTGTGGCCTCCATTCTGCGGAAGGGACGGAACATTCCTGTTTTTACAATTACCACAACAGGTATTGATACATATGAAAAAGGAGCCTCCCAGGCCTTTGAACAACTGGCCCGGGCTTTTGTTCCTCCCGCTGAAACCCCATGGACGAAAAGCACGGAATTCAGCGTGAACATACTGGGTGCCATTCCAATGGACTTCTGGGGCGAAGAGCAGATTCAGGCCATCCGGCACAGTCTGGAAACCCGGGGAGTTCAAATTAACAGTATATGGGGAATGGATAATTCACTGGAAACAATCCGCCGTTCCCGCAGTGCCCACATGAATCTGGTTATATCCCAGTCGGCCCTGAAGGCAGCCAGGTATCTGGAGAAGACCTTCGGAATGCCCTATGTTACCGGAGTTCCTGTCGGCAGGCAGTTCACTGACACACTGGTAAACAGAATGCGCGGAATGCACGGAGAAAGAAGCGCGGATCTGCCCCAAAAATCAGAAAAAAGTACAACACGCGCCCTTGTAATTGGAGATCAGATCTGGACCGGCAGTTTCCGTCAGTATCTGGGCATGGAACACGGCATTGATAATGTCTACACCGCTACCTTTTTCGCGCTGGATAAGGCGCTGAAAGGTTCGAAAGATATTATTATTAATTCCGAACAGCATGCCAGGGATTTAATACGGGAAATACAGCCGGATTTTATTGCGGCCGACCCGCTCTGCCGGGGATTTGTTTCTGATGATTCTGTCCAATTTATGGATGTACCGCATTTGGCGGTGTCCAGCCGAATTCACTGGGATCATGCAATTCTGTACACCGGAGATAATGTTACACTGCCCTTCTAAAGCCCCTATTCAAAAGCGGGAGCTGAAGAAACTGGATTTCCTGACTATTCTGCTATATTTTACATATTGAATGTCAGTATAATTTTGTATTATTATCCGCAGCGTCAGGAGCCGCAAAAGGAACAGAAAAAAATATGAGCCGAATAAGAGAACATATCAAACCCAGCGTTGCAAGTATTCCCACCATACGCAGACTTCCGGCCTACCTTCAGGTTGTTCGAAGGTTTCATGAAGAAGGAAAACCGGTTATTTCCGGCCCCACCATAGCCGAAGAACTGAATCTGGAAGCTATTCAGGTACGCAAAGATCTGGCTGTTACCGGTATCAGCGGGAAACCCCGGGTGGGCTACCCTGTTCTGGAGCTCATTACAGCTATTGAAAAATTTCTGGGCTGGGACCGCCGCTGCCGTGCGGTTGTTATTGGCGCTGGTAACCTGGGTTCGGCCCTGATGAACTACAAGGAACTGCAGCATCATGGACTGACACTGGTGGCCGCGTTTGACAACTCTCCTGAACGTGTCGGCAGCAGGGAAAACGGCCTGACTGTTTATCCCATGGAGCAGATTAAAGAACGGATTAAAAAGGAAAAAGCAGAGCTGGCCATACTGACGGTTCCGGCTGACAAGGCTCAGGAAACCTGTAATATTCTGGTGGAAGCCGGAATAAAACAAATATGGAATTTTGCCAATGTCCGCCTGAGGGTTCCCGAAAATGTTCAGGTTCTCCGGGAAGATTTGTCTTCCGGCTACGCTGTTCTGACAGTTCTTCAGGGACTGCGCAAAGCCTGAAACCGGCTAAATCTGCAGGCGTTCATGATGACCGCCGTACATTTTATCCCGCAGACTGCGGATATCTTCACTTTCCAGGTATTCTTCAAACGTAATACGCCGGTCAATAACACCCTGAGGTGTAAACTCAATTAAACGGTTGGCTATGGTATTGAGAAACTGGTGATCATGGCTTGAAAAAATAATGGCGCCGGGAAAATCCATTAAGCCGTTGTTCAGACTGGTAATGGACTCCAGATCCAGATGCCCGGTGGGATCGTCCAGAATAAGAACATTCGCTCCGCTGAGCATCATCTTGGAAAGCAGGCAGCGCACCTTTTCGCCTCCGGAGAGCACCTTCACCTTTTTGAGAGACTCATCCTGGGTAAAAAGCATGCGCCCCAGAAAACCGCGGATATAGGCCTCATCCTGTTCAACAGAAAACTGGCGGAGCCAGTCAGTCATGTTCAGATCATTATCAAAATAAAACCCGTTGTTTTTGGGGAAGTAGTCGAACTTGGTGGTGACACCCCAGCGGAATTCTCCCGCGTCGGGCTGATCAGCTCCGGCAATAATATCCATAAAAACGCTTTTGGCCGCGTTGTTGGGACCAATCAGCCCTATTTTATCGCCGCCCTGAACGTTCAGATCCCAGTTGGAAAAAAGTGTTTCCCCGTCCCGGCTTTTGGAAAGACCTTCCATTTCCAGAACGATCTTCCCCAGCTCCCGCTCGGGGGTAAATCCGCAGAAGGGAAAACGCCGCGAGGAGCGGGGCAGAGCTTCCAGATCCAGCTTTTCCAGTTCCTTCATGCGGCTGGTGGCCTGACGGCTCTTGGCCGCGTTGGCACTGAAGCGCTGAATAAAAGCCTTCAGTTCCGCCGCCCGGGCTTCGGCTTTTTTCTGCTGATCCTTCTGCTGCCGGGCAATAAGCTGACTGGCCTGCTGCCAGAAGGAATAATTGCCCACATACAGACTGATTTTTCCAAAATCAATGTCGGCAATATGCGTACACACCTTGTTCAGAAAATGCCTGTCATGGCTGACCACAATAACGGTATTACTGAACTTCAGAAGGAAGTCTTCCAGCCAGCGGATGGATTCTATGTCCAGATGGTTTGTGGGCTCGTCCAGCAGCAGAATGTCCGGGTTTCCAAACAGCGCTTGGGCAATGAGCACGCGGACCTTGGTGTTTTCTTCCACCTGTTCCATCAGCACATCATGCATGTCGTCGCCGATGCCCAGTCCGGCCAGCAGAGTGGCCGCCTCGCTTTCGGCCTCATAGCCGCCCATTTCAGCGAACTCGCCTTCCAGCTCCCCTACCCGCATGCCTTCTTCATCAGTCATGTTTTCTTTGGAATAGAGCTCTTCCCGTTCCTTCATTATTTCGTAGAGCTTTTCATGGCCGCGAATAACAGAATGCAGCACAGTGTACTGATCAAAGGCATCACGCTTCTGGGCCAGTACGGCCATGCGCAGTCCGGCGGGAATATGAATCTGTCCGGAGTCGTAGTCCTGTTCTCCGGAGAGTATGCGCAGAAAGGTGGATTTTCCCGAACCGTTGGCTCCGATAAGACCGTAGCAGTTCCCCGGGGTGAATTTAATGTTGACATCTTTAAAAAGAAGCCGCTTGCCGAAAGAGAGGCTGACATCTGATACATTGAGCATGGTTTGTGAAGTACCACAGACAGAGGGAGGGAGTCAAGACTTCATGTTGTGCAAGTCCGTCCGCCGGGTGACCGCAGCCTACCCGTCTACCACTGCTGCTCCATAAGAATAATTTTCTCACGCTCAAAACCTCTGGCCGTCATGCGCTTAATAACAGCCTCAAGTTCTTCTTTGCTGTACTGCGGACTTTTGCTCATAATCCACAGATATTTGAAATTATTCGTGCCGATGGCCGTCCATTGATATTCATCATCAACCTCAAGAATGTAGTAAGGAAGTTTAAAGGGCCAGAGAGGCATAACCTTCCACTCGGCGTTGGTTTTCTTGTTGATTATCCAGCCTTTTTGACGGGTGATTTTTTCCTTTCCATCGGGGCTTTTTTTTCTGAAAGTGTATTGAACCTTTATGTTACCGCGGGCATCCAGGCTGTAATTTTCCATACCGTTGGCTATGTCTTTCTCTATGAAAGAGGGAATGAGGGCTATGACATACCAGTTGCCCAGGAATCTGTCCAAATCGACATAGGGTGCTGTTTCATGAAAAGGTTCTTTGGCCCCTTCGGCAAAAAGCGGCACGGAGGCAGCAGACAGTAAAACAGCTGTTAATACAAATAAAAAGGTCTTTTTCATTTAGGATCTCCCGTTAAAACTGAAATATTCTCCGATAAACGCCCGCGTTTTTCAATACTGCCGGCAAGGCTCCTTCTTCATTATAGAAGATTTGGATCTTTACACGCTGTGACAACTAACTTGGCACAGCTCGAAGGAGGATTTGGCCTAAAAAGACAGATTATACATTGATAACTGATGAAGATATTGTTAGGGTTGAGTATCAGTCAAACCCAAGACCAAGGAAGCGTTTCGGGTTTCGTACCCCCTATGAGATGCTATGTGTTGCCTTGACTCCTTAAACGCAGGAGAAACAAAGACAAAACATTTTATTACAATAAATTATACAGAAGTATTTGATTTTTCTAAGTCTGGAGATATAATGAAATGAAGTTATAAAAACAATGGAAAAATGAGCTGTGAATAGTGAGCTGCCTGAAAATTCTAATATTTCCATCTCTCTATTAAAAAAATCATTAGAACTGGAATATACATCAGATTCATATAAACCTTTCTGGTTATGGGCTATTGTCTCAATAATTTATAATACAGAGCGTACAGGTAGTCACAATAATTTCAAGCTTGAATTAGATAATATCGCTATAAGAATGCTAACTTTTGGATGGATATACACCCACGACTATAATTTGAATATAGTTGATGATGAATTATGTGATATCGCACGGGAAATTGCATCTGAAACTTCTTCTAAACATAATTTACAAGTAAAATCGATTGAAGTAATAATTAAGAACTATCTAAAAGAATATCCAAACATAAAAAATCAGATATTGAGGAGTGTTCCATATGATTACTTAACCCCTTTTTATGAAGAAGACTTATCTAGAGTATCAGATGAACTTAGGAATAAGAAAATTATTGAACTATCTATGAGAAAAAGAACAATATACTGTATCGATAATAATAGATGCATTATCATTTCGCCTAAATGGTATACTTATTTTTCTGAAAATTATGCTGTGATAATTAATTGGATTAATGAAATACTTGAATCTATACTAAAGATACAAAATGGTTTAGGACAAAAAAATGTCTTTATATCGCGAGGTGAAGATCTCAATATAAATACAAATATTCCTACAGTCGTTAAGACTTTAGCCAATAAGAATATTAATTTAATAGTTGTACCCAAGCAATTCCATTCATTAACTGTTAGATTGAAATCAATTTATGGCAATAACTTTTCAATAAAAGATTTATACAGAATAAAAATCTCAGAATTTACAAACACGAAAGGGATTGGGACTACATATGGTAAACGCTTAATTGAATTAAGAAAGTATCTTTCTGATGATTGTAACATTAAATATATTTCAGAAACTATTAATCAAAATACACTAAATGAAGGTGATTTAGAAAGATCGGCATTATTTCGAAAAATAAAAGAGTGTTTCCCTTTTGTTAAAGTAGCTAATGATATTCTCAGTATCACGCCTGAGGATTTTTCTACTTATTCTGGTGTAGGCCGTGGAAAAGTCCAACAACTTATTAAATGGCAATCCATACTATCAAGAGAAGAACCCGTCAAAGCAGGAAAACCTATTTTTCAAGAAGATAGTTGGTTCTTAGACGAGTTGGTGAATTATAGGTTTTTTTATTTGCATCTATCAAATCCAGAAGGAAAATTATTGAAAAAATTAAAATATTCAAATTGTTATACAGGAGGAATTACGCCTCTCGATATTTATAAAATTGATATAATTGAGTCTTCTGCATGGGATGGTATTGGAAAGACTTATTGTGACATACTCTCTGTACTTCAAATTAAAATTCGCGAAAGTTTATTAAATAATAATTGTAATAGTATTCTTATTCATAACAAATTCGGTGAAATGTTGACTTTACAAGAACTTGCACCGCTAATTAAGGAAGATTTGGAGAACTTTCATAATACCCTATCAGGTAACAATGAAATTATTTGGAGTTCAAGATTAGGGTACTTAATAGAATCCCTGACATTACAGGAAATTGGGGAAAAGTTATCCATAAGTCGAGAGAGAGTTCGTCAAATTGAGGCAAAATTAATTAAAAAGTTTTTAAGAAGCATTAGAATACATCCTTTAATTATTAAGAAGAAAATTGAGAATAAAACGAGAACTGAATTCCTTGACGAGTTAGAAGTTCTTAGAGAAGTATTCCATAACGATAATGACTTATTCAGCATAATTGCTTTAATTAGCGATCAGGATGTAAAAGAATTCATGAAAAAATATAATCCACCTGTGAATAATCATATTCTGGATAGTTTTATAGCATTTACTCCGTTCCCTGTAAAGAAACAGGATGTAATGACCTTCCTTCAAGAAGAATTAAACGGGACTAAGCAAGAGATTGATATCTATCTTTCTACTATGGTGAATTCAAATATTGTTAGAATTGAAGGTGATTTAGTACTTCCTGTAGCCCTTAGCAAAGAACTCGCAATTGCTCATATATTGTCACGTTATCCAAAAGGACTTGATTGGAAAGAAATCGCAATGGAAGTGAATGAATCAGGTGTTTGTCACACAACTTTATCGATGGAACGTCCTGATCCTAATTTAACTTTTTCATCATATTTTTACCAATCTGATCAGCGAATTTATTCTCATATACAATTTTATCCAATAAGTAAAGATAAAATTAAGTCAATTATATTGAATGTAAAAAATGTTCTTCAACAGTCTAAGTATAAATCCATGAATTTAATGACCGAATACTATTCTTCTTTAAGTTCTCCTGCGTATGACTATTATACAATACGACACGCAGTGAGAAATTACGGAGAAACTTGTGGACTCTATTTTAATGGTAAATCCCAATCTGATACTGTTAGTTTAAATCCAGACCCACAACTTATCTCACAAAAAGAGGCGATACGACGACTTTTAATCGAAAATGAAAGACCTATAACTGTACAGGAAGTAACTAAAATTATAAAAAGTCAATCCGAAAGTCATGCAAGGCTTTATTTAGAAGAATTAATGTTCAATGGAGATGTTGTAAATGTGGGAGAAAACAAATACCAGTTACGAGGTAAAGCTTTTATTGGTATTGATATAAAGAAAGCTTTAAATTCTATCTTTAATATGTTGAATGATGATTATCGCATTCATCATATATCAGTGATTACATACCATATGAATAAATTATTTGGCTACGATTATCCAAATAGATTTTGGCGCTCCTTTATGGTTTCCTATTCAAATGATATGGAGTGGTATGTAAAAAGCATGTTAGTATCACTGAAAGAAATACCAATAAATGGGCTACTTGATTTAGTTCGTGAGCATCGGGGGAAATCTCGGGAGGATATAATAGGAATTATTCAACAAAAAGTATGTATCTCTAGTGAAGTTATAGGACGAGCTATTAATAACGATGATTTGAAACTTTTCGAGAAAACGGATGACAATAAAACTGAAGGTTTAGCCTCAGATATAATGGAAGAACTATTTTCGTTATGAATAGAGATCTATCAACCCTAAAATTACAGATATCATATAGAACAGGACGTGATGATCTGATCAATGATTTCTACGTACCTTGTCTCGAGCGGTCAATTTTATACCAAAGAGCTGTAGGATATTTTACAAGCTCCACCCTTGCAATGGCTGCTGTGGGTCTCGCAAATTTGATACATGTTGGAGGGAAAATTCAACTTGTAGCATCACCGGCGCTAACTGCCGAAGATATTGAAGCTATTGAAAAAGGGTATGCTTCTAATGAAGAAATAATAGAACAAGCTACAAAACGAAGCTTTATTGAAATTGAAGATATGCTGATTAAGGATAGGCTTGAAGCATTAGCCTGGTTGGTTTCAATAGGTTCTTTAAAATTGAAATTAGCTGTCCGGGTTTCAGAGTCTGGAAAGCTGAAAAGGGGAATCTATCATGAAAAGATCGGTCTCTTTTCTGATGATTTTGGAAATCAAGTTGCTTTCATAGGTTCAGGAAATGAGACAGGTTCTGCATTGATAGATAATTTTGAATCACAAGAAGTTTCCTGGTCATGGGAAGATGCACAAGGACGTGTCGCGGAAAAAGTAAGATTATTTGATGACTTATGGTTTGATAAGACTACAGGACTCAAAGTTATTGATTTCACTAATGCTACATCTGATATTCTTCGACCATATATTCCCTCAACCCCTCCAAAGCCATTGAATGTAGAAAAGGTTCAACAAAATGAAGAATCGCATATTCCCCAAATGTCCCCAGATTTCCCAAAATGGTTAACTTTACGCGATTATCAGGAGTTAGCTATAAAAAATTGGTTTAATAATGAAGGCAGGGGAACATTAAAAATGGCCACGGGAAGTGGAAAAACGATAACCGCACTTTCCATTTTGACATACTTATATCAGAAAGCAGGACTAAAAGCGGCTATTGTATTATGCCCGTATAAACATCTTGTTGATCAATGGGCTGCCGAATCTATAAACTTTAATTTTAATCCACTAATTGTTCATACATCAAAAGCAATATGGCTTGAAGATTTAAATCGGAAATTATTATCTCTAGAAAATAATGAGAATCAAGTTCTTTTAGTATTAACAACTAATAAATCGTTTGCTGAGAATCTATTTCAAAAAAAGCTACCTCTTTTTCCAAAAAATACACTTATTGTTGCTGATGAAGCCCATAATCTGGGGGCAAAAGATTTAAGAGTAAAACTGCCTAAATCTATTCAATGGAGATTAGCTCTTTCTGCGACCCCCGAGCGTTGGTTTGATGAAGAAGGAACTTCTGCTATCTTTGACTATTTTGGTGAGGTTCTTGAGCCTGAGTTTACGCTAGAGGATGCTTTAAAATCTGGAACCTTGTCTCCATATCGTTATTTTCCATTACTTGTTGAACTAACTGAGGAAGAACAGGATGAATATTTATCTTTAAGTGAAAAAATATCAAAAGTTGTTTCAATAAATGGTTTTAATAAAGAAAATAAAGCTTTATCATCATTACTGATAAAGCGGGCAAGACTCATGGTGAGTGCTGAAAATAAATTATACCAATTGAGAAATCTCATGGTGGGAAAAGAAGATTCAAAACATTGGTTGTTCTACTGTGGAGATGGTAGAGTTGATGATCCTACAAGTCATGAAGAAATGCGTCAGATTGAATCAGTTTGCAAGATTCTGGGTATAGAAAAACTTATGAAAATATCATCTTTCACTGCAGAAACTCCTCAAGAAGAGCGTAAAAATATATCAAAGAAATTAGATACAGGAGAGCTTCAAGGTTTAGTTGCAATTAGGTGTCTTGATGAAGGAATAGATATACCCTCAACTGAAAAAGCTGTTATTCTCGCAAGTAGCACAAATCCTCGTCAATTTATACAGCGAAGAGGTAGAGTCTTACGGAAGCCCGATAAAGATTCGAAAAAGATAGCTGAGATTTATGATATGATAACTGTTCCTCCTTCTGATGCTATTGTCACCGAGTCGGAGAGAGCAATGTTGAGAAAGGAGTTAACAAGGTTTTCTGAATTTGCAAAACTTTCTCTAAATAATGGTGAAGCACGTAAGGTTATTTTAGATTTACAAAGAAAATATGATTTGATGGATATATAGGAGGACTCAATATATGTCTAATGAAATAAAACCTATTACTGAAGCACCTGCAGAAATAAAGAAGATTATAAAAAAGGTAATCGACCATGAGAAGCGTAATCTAAATAATAAAGGTCGGGGAATAAAAGAAGATATCGTTGATATTATTAAGAAGGAAATTCAATGAAGCTTATAAGTTTGAAAATGCATAACTTCCGTCAATTTTATGGTACAACACCAAAGATAGAGTTTGCGTCTGATAGTGCAAACATCACTGTTTTTCATGCAGAAAATGGAGCTGGGAAAACAGCATTGCTCAATGCATTTACATGGTTATTATATGATACCTATACAAAAGGTTTTGACGCTTCTGATGATAAAGTAAATAAAAGGGCACTAGCTGAAGCTGAAATTGGTGATACCGTTGTAACTTGGGTAGAGTTAATTTTTGAACATAATGGAACACTTTATCAAATAAGTAGGCAAGCTGCTGCTTTTAAAGAAAGTGATGAAAAATGGAGTTCAAAGCCTGAACGGCCTGCCAAATTGATGTACGCTAATGAGAATGGGCAATGGGAAAATGAAGATAAAGTTTTTGAAGTAATTGGCAAGATCCTTCCCAAAGATTTACATTCATACTTTTTTTTCGACGGTGAGCGTATTGAACGTATTGTGCAGCCTACAAAAAAGGAGAAAAACGATTTAGCTTTAGCTACCAAGAAACTTTTAGGAGTCGAGGTCTTAGACAGAGCAATCAATCATTTAAATGATGCTCGTGTTTTATTAGAGAAAGAACTTAAACGAATAGGAGATCCAGAGACTCAAAAGGTGCTTGATGAAAAAGAAAAAAAAGAACAAGAACTCGTAGAGTTAGAGATAAATTATGATCAACTCTTAACAAATTTGGATGGGTTTAAAGAAAGCAAAGCAGAGATCGAAAAAAGATTAAGACTGCTTGAAGGAGTAAAAGAACGCCAAAAACGTAGAGATCAACTGAATGAAGACTTAGAAGCTCGTAAGTCCTCCTTCAATCAAAATCAGGAAAAGCTTAAGCAAATTATTGCAAAAGATGGATATACTGTATTTGTGGAATATGCTGCTCAAGAATTTCAAAGTTTGATTGAATCTCTACGTACTAAAGGAGAACTTCCTGTTGGTATTAAGAAACAATTTGTGCAAGATATATTAGATAAAGGTTCTTGTATATGTGGACGGTCATTAGATACTGAAACGGAGCCATCTGCAAGAGCTGCTGTAGAGGCTTGGATGGAAAAAGCAGGGAGTGATGATGTTGAAAAAGCTGCCAACCAGATGGGGGTTCTAATCACAAATCTTCAAGATAAAGTTCCAGCTTTCTGGGAAACGGTAGCCTCTTGTCAGTCAAAAGAAGAAACTGATAGATCTAAGATTGCAGAAATTGAAAATGAACTTGATGCTATTAAAAAAGAATTATTAGAAAGCCCAAGAGAAGATGTTAGTGCTCTTGAAAATAGAAGGTCTCAAATTGATTCTGATATTGAAAAAACTAACCGTGATATTGGTGCAATAAAGCAAGATATCAACGATATAAAGAAATTAATTGAAGAACTGGATGAAAAAAGAAAACAGCATGAAGGGTTAGAAGAGAAACAAAATTTAGCTAATCGCAGAGTAAACGCTGCTGTAGAAGCACGAACGCGAATTAAACAAGTGTACGATAATGTTAATGAAAAATTAAGAAAGAGATTCGAGAATAGCATAAACAAGTATTTTCATCAAATTTCTGTTTCTCCTTATGTAGCAAAACTTGATTCTGACTATTCCCTTGAATTATTTGATCATTCAATTAATGTGCCTATTCCTGTTGCTCGTTCTCAAGGCGAAAGCCAGGTTCTATGCCTTTCATTTATAGCAGGGTTTATTGACTTAACAAAGGAATGGAGTGCAAAGGGCTGGAGTAATATCGTTGGCCCCGATAATGTCGAATATCCTATTGTAATGGATTCTCCTTTTGGAACTTTGGATACTACTAACAGGAGACATGTAACTGAACATATCAATCGTATAGCTAATCAAATAGTAATGATGGTTTCTACGACTCAATGGGAAGGTGAAGTAAGCGAAGCATCGAAAGGTAAGATTGGTAGAGCTTATGTTTTTTCATATAATACTCCGAAAGATGATTTTAAAGATACTGTTTCTACTGAATTGAATGGTCAGACTTATGATTTAGTTCGAAAGAGCTCTAATGGGTTTGAATATACTGAAGTAATAGAGGTTGAAAATGGCTGAACGAAGAATACGTGTTCCAGAAGATAAGGTTGATTTCATCGAATCTATGCTAAAAAATGCAAAAGGACCATTTGAAATAAAAGCACAAGTATTAGGTTTTGCTGCTGCATACGGGGCCAAGTATGGAGAACGGATATCCTTTACTAAAACTGGAGAACCAATTCGGCATAGTGTTTTTGTAGGTGAAAAATTAGATACTCTAATAGATTTACTAGCGATTACAGAATCTAAAGACCCTAAGGTTCTTGCTAGAAGCGATGAAATGGAGGATTTACGGGCAACTATTTTTGAAGAATATGCAAATGGCGGGCTTTCTATGTTAGAAGAAAAGCTGAAAGGTGAGGTTAAGTATACTCAATCATTACTTTTGCTAATGAAAAAAATGCAAAATTCAAGTGATGATGTAGAGAGTTTGGTAGGGATTTTTTGAATCTCTATTTCTCATGGATATAGTATGATGCAGTATTCTAATTAGTATAGTATACTTCATCTGAAAGGAATTAAGGTGACATGGTCAATAGTTTTTGGACAACCAGTTAAGCAATATTTTGCTTTTTCAATAATCTCCGTTCGTACTCTTTTGGTGACAAGTAGCCCAAATACG
>PDWI01007527.1_pt1 | contig 13165 bp, 14 predicted proteins | sample 1430891 | NCBI WGS metagenome assembly PDWI01 (sample SAMN01162508, study PRJNA174530) | Oral metagenome, whole genome shotgun sequencing project. | biome: Marine environment; feature: Marine mammal; material: Swab sample of the gingival sulcus; isolation source: swab sample of gingival sulcus... | reverse complement strand
AACCGGAAATCGCAAAATTGGAAAAACAAATGGCGGAATATTTGAAAAAATTAAACATTAAAAAATAAAAATGACCCAAGAAATTAAAACAAATCAAAAGCTTGCCATTTTCCGTGGCAAAACAATCCGCAAAACAATTCACAATAATGAATGGTGGTTTTCGGTTTCAGATATTGTAGAAGCCCTGACTGATAGTGCGGATGTAAAACAGTATCTCAAAAAGATGCGCAAGCGCGACAGTGAGTTGGATATGAACTGGGGTACAATTTGTACCCCCCTTGAAATGACGACAAAAGATGGCAAAAAACGCAAAATAACCAGCGCAAACACAGAAGGCATTTTCCGCATTATCCAATCAATTCCGTCACCCAAAGCGGAACCATTCAAAAGATGGTTGGCGAAAGTGGGCTATGAACGCGTCAAAGAAATTGATGATCCGGAGCTTGCTACCAAACGCACGCGTGCGCTGTACAAAGCAAAGGGTTATAATGACGGATGGATTGAAAAGCGTATGCGAGGTATTGAAGTGCGCGAAACTCTGACAGATGAGTGGCAAAAGCGAGGAGTAAAAGAGGGTCGTGAATATGCCATTTTGACAGCGGAAATATCAAAAGCAACATTTGGCATGACGCCAAAGGAATACAAACAATACAAAGGATTGGACAGGCAAAACTTACGTGATCATATGGATGATTTGGAGCTCATTTTTTCAATGCTTGGTGAAGCATCCACTACAGAAATTGCTCGTAATACTGATGCGCATGGCTTTGATGAAAACGCAGATGCAGCCAAAAAAGGTGGAAAAGTGGCAGGTGATGCACGCAAGCAACTGGAAATGGAAAGTGGTAAAAAGGTTTCAAAGAAGGGTAATTTTTTGATTGAGAAGTGATACATATTCACAAAAAAGTAATAAATAATAAATTAAAAGTATGATCGAAAATAGATTGAAAGGAGGTGATAAATATGGCATCTAAATATTCTGAACGTAAAATGCTTGAGATGGCTGTTGAGATTACTAAAGAATATGCAAGAGGCGGTGGTAGTACTACTCCAGGCACTATATTAAAAATGGTTTACAAAGAATTGAAAAAAATAAATGATGACATAAAAGAAGATGAATAAATTTTTTTAATTTTTACTCTTATGCTCTATATTTGAGTGTAAGAGTAAGGATTTAATGAATCTGAAAAGTAAATTGCAGAAAGAGTGATAAGTATTAAAAGTGTATGATATTATTTTTGTAAACATAGGAACATTTGTAAACTAAATATTAATAAACAGTATGGATGAAAAGAAAATCAAACATCTAGAGCTTATTCAGAATATTATATCAAGAATGGGAGGCAACCTTTTTACATTGAGGGGTTGGATGATTACATTAATTGTTGGTTTGTCAGCATTATTTTTAGAATTTGGTCGGAATAAATTACAAGTTATATTAATTCTTGTGATTTTTGTTTTTTGGATACATGATGGTTATTTTTTAGCCTTAGAAAGACGCTACAGAGATCTGTATGAAAAAGTTCGACAAATGGAAGAAGGGGAAATAGACTTTTCAATGAATATATCAGAATTTGAGAAATTAGCGAAAAATACAGTTCTTTACTGCATGTATTCAAAAACACTCATATTTTTTTATGGACCTGCAATTATATTTGTTATTTTAATTAGTTTATTTTAAAAATTATGTCATCTACAAGGAAGATATTCGTTAGCTATAAATATAAGGATTTTGATGTTTCTCCAGTTAGTGGTAATGTTCCGGGAGAGGATACAGATTACCGCTACACACCTAGACATTATGTGGATAAAATAATTGATTTAGTTTGTGATGACAATATTTACAAGGGAGAAAAGAGTGATGAAGATGCTAGTCATTTGTCTGATTCTAGCATTAAATCAAAACTTAAAGATAAATTGTTTGATAGTACGGTAACTATTGTATTGTTATCCCCTAATATGCGGGATAAATCAAAACCTCAAAAAAACCAGTGGATTCCACAAGAGATTGCATATTCATTGAGGACGCAATCTAGGACTAAAACAAATGGTAATAAGTATGTGAGTAATACTAATGGAATCTTAGCAGTTGCACTTCCGGACTCAAATGGGTCATATAATTATGTTGTGCAAAGAATGCATTGTGGCGTTGACAGTTGGTATACAGGATCTTTGTTTGATGTTATTAAAAGTAACATGTTTAATCGTGTTAAAGTGAATAAGGAATGGTGTTCTAGTTGTTTTAATTATCATCATATAGGAGCTGATCATTCCTATATCCATCCAGTTAGGTGGTGTGAATTTATTGAAAATTATCAAGTATATATCGATCATTCTGTAGACTTAATGAATAAAGAAGAAGAATTTAATCTAACTAAGAAAATATGATTAAAGAAAAAGAAGAATCAAGAAAAGAATTTATATTTACTGATATAAGCATAGATCTTGATTTTGAAATAAAAAACAATTGTGGATTTATAGAGCAAAAGGGAATTTTTCCAACACAAATGAATCGGGGTATAAAAGTTTTTATTTATTCAGGAGATCATTTACCAATCCATTTTCATGTAAGATCATCACAAAGATATTTGAATGCTAAGTTTGCAGTAGATCCTCTAGAATTAATTGAAAATAAAACTGTGATTAAAATAGCTAAGGATGAGCGATTTATAATTAAATATTTTACAAAAAACAAACACCTTCTTGATGAAATTAGTGACAAATTTATAGAGTTAAATCCAAATTTAAAGTATGACAAAAAATAAACCACAAAAAAATATTCTTGAAGGTTGGCGTCAAATCAAATTTGGAGACTGTTTTGAAAATAAGGGTGGTACATCTTTAGAAAAGTTTGTAGTAGCTGATGGCACACATAAATTTATTTCAATAGGAAACTACTTTATAGGTGGTTATTATTTTGATAACCATCAACGTGTAAAAATAAATAAAAAAACATCAGAAAAAATTCTTCAAAAAGGAGATTTGGTGATGGTTTTAAATGACAAAACTTTAGCAGGAGAATTACTTGGTACATCAATTCTTATAGACAAAGATGATAGTTATGTGTATAACCAGAGAAGTGAACGACTTATTCCAAATAAGAATATGGACTCTAAATTTGCGTGGTTTTTTCTAAATAGTAATTTTAGACGTAAAATAGTAGATTTATCTCAAGGTGGGACACAAATATATGTTAATTTTTCAAGCATAAGGAAAATACAATTGTTAATTCCACCCCTCCCCGAGCAAAAGCGGATTGTGGTGGTGTTGGAATTGTGGGATAAGATGATTGAGCGGTTGGAAAAGAAAATTGTGCTTAAGAAAAATATTAAAAAAGGTTTAATACAGCAGCTTCTCACTGGCAAAAAACGCTTGCCAGGGTTTTGTGGGGAGTGTGAGGAAAGTAATTTTTGTAAATTTGTGGAAATTTTGAAAAATGGAATCCCCTCTTTTGCTGGGCACAAGAAATATTACTCAACAAGTGCAATTCTAAATGAAGATAAAACTAGTCTTGTGAGGTACAAATCAAGACCAAACAGGGCAAATATGTACCCCAATGTTAATGATGTTGGATTAGCTAAAATGAGGGGAACAAATAGATGCTTTATTGTTGATGAGAAATTATCTGGCAGTATTTTTTCAACAGGGTTTATTTTCCTTAGAGCAAAAAAGGGTTCAGACCATTCTTTTATTTATTATTTGATTTCAGGCAGCAGGTTTCAGTATTTAAAAGACCTTTATTCCACTTCTGGGATAATGGGTGGAATTAGCAATAAAAATTTGCTTTCTATCAAAGTTAAAATGCCACAGCTCAAAGAACAAAAAGCCATTGCCGATGTTTTAACAACGGCAGATAAAGAGATTGATGTATTGGAAAAAAAGTTGGCGAAAATCAAAGAACAGAAAAAGTTTTTGTTAAATAATTTGGTAACGGGGCAGATACGTGTGCCAGAAAATATATGAAATATGTGAAAAAAGTGTTTCGGTTTATCATTGGTCTTATGATTATCACTTCAATGTTGTGGGGTGTTATTACATGGGATTTTCATCGCGGTGTTCATTTATATATCACGATGTTTAGCAAGGTGTTTTCACCGGTAATCACGTACGCATTTCATAAAAAACAAGAAAAAATAGAAAGGAAAATGGAAAAGTTTTCACAAAAGTATATGGAGTATTTATATAATCACTAATTGTATTTTTTATGAGTATTATACATGTCAATTTTGATGAAGCGCGACAATCGCAATTACCGTTTGTGGAATTGCTTATTAATATGGGATACACATATCTTTCCACAGAAGATGTGATGCGTGCACGTGGTGGTGATACGCGGAAGTATATTTTGCGAGACATCGCGGCGGATGCGCTGATGCGGATTAATGCGTATGAGCATGATGGGCAGATGCAAAAGTTTAGTCAAAAGGATGTATTGGATGCGATTGATGAGTTGGAGAATATGCCAGTAGAAGGGTTGATTGATACATCTACAGAGGTGTATCAAATGATTATGCCAACATCTGGAGGGAAGACAATTACAGTAGTGCATGATGGAAAAGCGCAATCAAAGAACTTTCGGTTTATTGATTTTGAACATGTGGAAAACAATGCATTTCATGTTGCTGTGGAGTTTGTGGCTGATGGAAAAGAAATGATTCGACCGGATATCGTTGTGTTTGTAAATGGTATCCCATTTTCCATCATCGAAAACAAGCGTGCAAGTGTAGATGTGGAAAAAGCGTTTTCTCAATTAAATCGGTATCAAAGTGCAGAGAAGTGTCAAAAACTTTTTATCTATCCGCAGTTGCTTGTCGGGACAAATGGCAAAGATTTACGTTATGGTACAACGGGTACGCCAAATGAGTTTTATGCAACGTGGCGAGAAAAAGGTAACGAAAAATCAATTGAAGAAAAGGCGCAAAAGCTCATCGCACAAAAAATTGATCGTGATACGTATAAAAAATTATGTAATGACCTCAATGGTGCGACAAAAAATCATACACAGAAAACGCATCGGCAAGTGACTGTGCAAGACCGGGGTGTGGTTGCGCTTTTTGATAAGGCACGTCTTTTGGATTTGACGAAAAACTTTATTTTATATGATGCGGGTATCAAAAAAGTCATGCGCTACCAGCAGTTTTTTGCGATTAAAAAAATGCAAGAGAGGATCACGCATGAAAAAGATGGTGTCAATGGTTCACGGCGAGAAGGGGGATTGTTGTGGCATACGCAAGGGTCTGGAAAATCATTGACGATGGTGATGTTTGTGCGGGCGTTGATTGAGGATCCGACAATTATCAATCCGCGTATTTTAATTGTGACAGATCGCAGAGATCTGGATCGGCAGATTCGTGATACGTTTGCACATTCTGGTTTGAAAAAGGATGTTATCCAAGCGCGTAGCAAGCGGCATTTACTAGATATGATTCAAGCGAAGGAATTATCGGTTGTGACAACACTGGTGCAAAAATTTGCCGATGCATCACGTGCGCGACCGGGTTTTGTAGATGAAGACAAAAATATTTTTGTGTTGATTGATGAGGCACATCGTTCGCATGGCGGTGATGCGAGTTTGGACATGAATCGTGTCATTCCAAATGCATGTTATATTGCTTTTACAGGGACACCGCTACTGAAAGCGGATAAATCACGTCATCGCTTTGGGTCTTTTATTGATAAGTATACGATTGATGACGCGCTTGCGGACAATATTATTTTGCCGTTGATTTATGAAGGGCGATATGTCAATCTGCAACAAAATCAGGAAGAAATTGACCGCAGATACGAGCGACTTGTAGCGGATTTTAGTGATGAACAAAAAAAGCATGTAAAAAAAAGTAATATTGAACAAAAAATTATTGCGGAAAATCCACGGCGGATTGCGGAGATTGGTTACGATATTGAACAGCACTACTGCAAAAAATTGCAAGGAAAGGGATTGAAAGCGCAGATTGTTGCGCCATCAAAATATGCCGCGACGCTTTTTCAAAAGTTTTTTGCGGAAAGTGGAAAAATTCAGACGGCACTTGTTATTTCTGATGAAAATGGGGCGATTGATGCACGTGATGCACACAAAAAAGAAGTAGAAGAATACCTCAAAAAAATAAAAGAAAATTATCAAAGTTTGAAGAAGTATGAGGAGGGTGTCATTAAAAGTTTCAAAAACAATGAAGATGGCGTGGAAATTTTAATTGTTGTGGATAAATTGCTCACGGGATTTGATGCACCGCGAAATACTGTTTTGTATCTTGCAAAAGAATTGCGTGATCATAATCTCTTGCAAGCAATTGCACGTGTAAATCGTTTGTATGACAATCCACTTTTACCAAAAACAGCGGGGTATGTGATTGATTACAGTGAAAATGCGCAAAACATTCGTAGTGCGATGGAACTTTTTGGCAATTATGATGCAGATGATGTGCGCAGTGCATTGATTGATGTGGATCAAAAAATAGAGGAGTTGGAACAAGAGTATGGCAAACTACATGACTTGTTCAGTGGTGTTGATAATGATGATGAAGCATACATTTCACATCTTGAGAATGAGCAAAAACGGAAGGAATTTTATGATGTGTTGCGGCAGTTTATGATGCGATTTAGTGAGTGTACAAATTTGCAGGATTTCTCTACAAAGTTTGATCATGTTGATTTGTACCGGAACGAATTAAAGAAGTATGTTGAATTGCGGAGTATTGTGAGTGTTAAACATGCGGAGACAGTTGATTTTGGGAAGTACAAAATTGCACTGACGCAGATTATGGATGATAATATCCGTGCAGAGGAAGCGGAGCTTTTGATGGAAAAAACGACGATTACGGATAATGATCGTTTTGAAAAAATTGTTGCAAAAATGGATTCTCAAAAATCACGAGCGGAAGCAATTGCGCATCAAACAAAACGTGTGATCAGTGAAAACATGCAAAGGGATCCGGAATTTTATAACAAATTTTCTGAAAAGATTAAAGAATTGTTGGAAAAGATGCGCCAGAAAAAAATTGAAGATGTGGAGGCGTTTCAACAAGCACAAAAATTGCGTGATACAGTGCTAGATAAAAAAGATGACAGTGTGCCACACACGTTTGTGCAGAAACCGGGTGCAGATATTCTGTATCGCAACTTGCGAAAAGAATTTTCTGGGATAGACATTGATGATGAACAATTTGAAGCAGTCGTATTGCGTGTGTATGACATTGTAAATGAAAATGCAGTTGTAGATTGGTGGAAAAATATTGAGCATAAGCGTCGTATGCGTGAAGTGATTGACGATTATCTCTATGATATTGTGCGCATGGAGATGGGCATCGTACTTACACCGGAAAAAACAACCGAGATGATTGATATGATTATAGACATTGCACAACATAATCATGATATTTTTCATCTATGAAAAAGAAAAAAATCACATATGGGGAATATACATATGAATATTGTTTGATAACACAGGACAGGAAAACGATTAGTTTGACGATTTTTCCGGATTTGGAAATTGTAGTGAAAGCACCGCATGATACGGATAATGAAATTATTGATGCTTTTTTTAAGAAAAAGTGGCAATGGATTGAAAAACAGTTAACATTTTTCAAACAATTTCACACAACAGCATCGCCAAAAAAATATGTTTCAGGTGAAAGTTTTTTGTATCTTGGCAGACAATACAAATTGATTGTAAGGAAGGCAAGTGAAAATCGTGTTTCTTTGCAGCAAGGAAGATTACATTTGTATACAACTGGAAAAGTGCGGGATGGAAAATACAATCAAGTAATTTTAGAAAATTGGTATCGCAAGCGTACAAAGATTGTATTTGATGAACGATATCAGGAAATGCAAAAAAAATTTGGATATCAAAATATGCCATCAATTATGATACGCAAAATGAAAAAGCGATGGGGAAGTTATACAAAAAACAATAGAATTATTCTCAATCCGTTATTAATTCATGCATCAAAAAAATGTATTGATTATGTCATTACACATGAGTTGTGTCATGTAAAATATCAAAATCATGATAAAAATTTTTTCACATTACTCGATCGGAAATATCCTGGATGGGAAAAAGCAAAAGAAGATCTAGAATTGCGATTTATTGATTATAATGATATTTGAAAATATAAAAAACTTTGCTACACTGGGGAGTGTTAGAAGTAAAATGAAAAAATATGAGTGAAAAAAGGTATTATACACAGGAGCAGGCGAAAGTGGTTGGGGAGCAGTTGGGGGTTGATTGGTCGCGGTTTGATGTGGAGCAGTTTAGAAAGGGGATGGACATTGAAATGGAACATGGGTTGGTGGATCCGGACACGAATGTATCCAATGATGATCCGGTGACGACGGGGAAAATTGCATTGGCGCATCTCAATGAGTTTCCCGATTATTATGATCGTTTGGAAGAAATGGAAGAGGAGGCGGAGAAGTTTTGGGAGAAGAAGGAATAGGTTTTTTGGTGCAGAGTTCGTCTGTGTCATTCAGGATATGTTTTTGAATTTCGAAAGAAAGAAAGTGTGGCTGCACTGACATGTAGAGATGCCAAAAACAAGTTCAGCATGACATTGCTAGAGAGATTTTGAAGCCCGGCGTGACACTTTTTTCATGTCATGCTGCATTCATTTCAGCATCCCGAGAGGGTGGCTGAACCAAGGGTTCAGAGATTCTGAAACAAGTTCAGAATGACATCCTTTTTTGTCCCTGAACTTGTTTCAGGGTCCCAAAATTAAGTAATAAGTAATAAGTGTTAAATTAAAAGTGTAGAGACGCGATTGATCGCGTCTCTACAGTAACTAAAATAGTAGTATTGTAATCATCATCATATGCGCGTGTGGGATATTCATCCGAAATATTTGTGTCGGAAACATTTATTGGGGGAGCATCGGGAGCTGCATGGTTTGTGGAATATTTTGACAAAGCATGGCGGTGTGGGTGGTTATGCCAATCACCCCGAGACGAAACGATGGGTTGGTAAAGAGCGGGCACTGTACAAACGGCATGAGATGCTTGTTGCGGAGATGACGGCGCGCGGATATGCGCATAAGTCACCACTGGATGCGTCTCATGCGGTTGGTGCTGCGGTGCAAGATGTCTTTATCAATACGATTGCAGAACAAAAAGCATTGCTCAGAGAAAAAGGGTGTGATTGTCGTGTTTGAACCAAAAATAAGTAATAAATAATAAATATTAAGCCAAAAGTGTAGAGACGCGATTGATCGCGTCTTTCTTTTTGATTTTTTCTCTTTCATTTTGCATTACGCAGGGTGGGGCAGACGAATGTCGATGTCTTTTGGGAATATGGTTTTGATGGATGTAATGGCGGGGTTGAGTTCTTGGAGTGTGTGGACATCAATGCTTTCGTTATGCGCGATATCAAGGAGTGTGACGGGTTTTGTGAGGTTTTTGGATAGTCGTTTGTATGTGTATGATGCCGGCTGATCCAGAACATGTGCATCCAAATGATGTTCCTTGATAACATCGACAATCGCATGAAACTTACCAGGATAGTTTATATTTTCTTTGTACATACTCAGCACGGCAAAAAGCCTCTTGGACAGTTTTTCACCGTGAAGAACGGGAAATTGTATTTTTTGCCCGATACGAATGAGGGGATTTGCAACATCGGCAGCAATGCCGTTCTCTGCTTTGAGTTGGTCGACTGTGCATTGCGCTTTGCGAGCGATTGTTTCGTATGTGTCGTTTTTGATAACAGTGTAGGTTTCGCCCGTCATAACAGTGTGGATTTCGTCGTTGATTTTGTCCTCAAGCCACGCATCAAATCCTTCTTTTGTCGGTGTAAATCGTTCTTGCGGAATATTGAGTTTTTGTCCAACGCGGATGGTATGTGCATCGCTGCGCAATGCGGGGTTGACACGCAACATCAAATGCACAGAAGTGTTATGTTTGTGCGCAATCGAAGAGAGTGTATCGCCGCTTTGTACACGGTAATCATCGCGAACGATTGACACCGGTGTTTCGGGATCTTGTTCTTTTTGTACCAAATATTCACGGTACACATTGGTGTATCCGCCATTATAATCCATCAGTGCCATATCCCAATCACCAAACGTGTCAAAACTGCTACGCAAGTGATGAGCGCATAGTCGTGCGCTTTTAATTGGGTCGCGTCGTTCATCGTAATCGTTGCCAATATACATGTGATATCGCCGTGCGGTTTTTGGTGTGATTTGGTACGGTCCGACGGCGGATTGATGTGACTGTGCCGAAAATGTAAAGTGTGATTCCGCAATTGCGAGATAAATATATTTTTCATCAATACCGTATTCCCGAAAAATTGTGCGAATTTCATTTACCCACGGTTTCATGCGCTCCAAACCCGCAATCAAACTGTCTTGATATTCCGATCCACCCGGCGCGTATTTGTCGTGCCATTTGTGTTCGATCGCGCGACGCATGTCGGCGTTGAGTGTAATGTGAGGATTGTCACTTTGCAGCTGTTCGGCAAATGTTTGCGTAATCACTTGATGATCTTTTTGCGCAATTTTTTCGCGTTCCGCAATGTCTTCCATGATTTGCGCGATGCGATTTTGGATGATTTGATCAACCTCTTCCGCAGTGAGGGTGTCTATATTTTTCGGTGTGTCTTTTTGTGTAATGTGTTCGGCAATCTCACATGCCGTTTTTCCCGCAAACGCAACTGCGCCCGCCGCACACAAACCCTTCACAAATTGGCGTCGCGTTATTTTACGCGGTGATTTTCGCGCATTCTCCGGTGGACGTTCAATCGGAATATTTTCAAAATCTCGCATACAAAAACATTAATGATTTTCCTTCATTGTAGCGCAAAACGGCAAAATTGTGTATGATTTTGTGTCCGGTGGTGGTATAATGCAATATGTATGGAGGGACAAGATATTATACAATTTCTCACAGTGTACGGGTATTGGATTATTTTGCCGTTGATGATTGTAGAAGGTCCGATTGTGACGATTATTGCCGCGTTTATGGCGTCGTTGGGGACATTTCACGTCGGTGTGGTTTTTGTATTGTCGATGATTGGGGATGTGATTGGAGATATTATTTTTTATGGCATCGGATATGTATGGGGCATGCGGTTTGCGCGACGATGGGGGAAATATTGCGGTATAACGGAAGAGCGTATTGGTTTTTTGAAGAAGTTTTTTGACACGCATGGTGGCAAAACGGTTTTTTTGGTCAAAATGACGACGGGGTTATGCTGGGCGACATTTGTGACGGCAGGCGTAGTGAAAATGCCGTTTCGGCGGTTTGTGGGTTATTCGCTTTTGGGTGGTGTTGTGTGGAGCGGATTTTTGACATTGGTGGGGTATTTTTTCGGCTATTTATACGAACAAATCGCACAGTACATCGCGCACGCGGGATTTATCATTTTTTGGTGCGCTGCGGCGGTTTTGCTTGTGGTGTTTTTTATCAAAAAGAAACAAACCGCAACGGTACTGCACCGTTCAATGAACAATTGACAAAACATATATTGTCGTGTATGATTACTTGTTCTCAATAAAGTGTATTGAGCGTACATTACAAACCAAAAACAAGGAGGAATGTCATGAATATTGTATATTTTTTTCTCCCACATAATGAACAGTGGGATGCGTTTCTGAGGAAAGAGCGCAGTGTGCCGGTACAACAAAAGCCGTTGCTGTTGCAAGTGTCGCCGCGTTTGTGTTATGCAACGGCGATCTTTTTCACATTGACTGTGTTACTGCTTGGAAATGTCATGTTGTCACAGTGCAATACATTTTCTTATTATCTTTTTCAGGCATTTTATATTCTCATTATTTATTATGGGTGTATCAAAATGCCAAAAGATTTCTTTGTATGGCAAAAATCGCATTACTTGCCAGATGATGTTTTTATGAAGAAATATCCTGATGGAGATTCTTATGGTATCAAAAGAGGTGGATTGCGTGAAGAATGCATGCACTATACACCAATGGCGGGGAAATGCATCGCAGATTTCGTCGATTCGCACTTTGAACAACGGCGGCATGTCATTACAATTGACATGCCGCTACATCATTACAATCTTCAAAGAAAGTTTGATCGCATAGTCTGCGAAACCACAATCGTTTTTTCCAGTTCATATTATATGGATTCTGATTCATATTACATGGATAGAGAAATGTGGGACAAAATGATACAATTCAATAATGCGAATAGTCCATTTAGCATTGAGTCTTTCATTAAAGACATTATCAATGCGTACTTTTCGCAAAAGTATGTTGAAGAGCTGATTGATGATTGGGACTTCAACACCATCGCAATGGAGTTGAGTAAAGAAATGAATAAACATATCACATCGGTACAATTTGTTGGTGTGAAGCTAAAAGATAAGTACAGAAAACTATGAGTTTTTCTGTTCTCCATAATTTCAAATTACGCCGGATTTTTATAAAAATATCCGGCTTTTTTGTGCTCATTTTTTGGTGTAAGTTTTGATACATTGCACAAATTGCATATTCGTGCCATAATGAGTAAGAAACAGAAAAACTGTTTTTGTATTTTTATGATGGAACATACACAAAAGCTTGCGTGCGTGGTACCGGTGAAGCGCAAAGATGTACCACACGAGATGCGCCGGCGATGTTATAGAGATCGTAATATTATCAATAAACCATTTCACCTCAAAGGGGAAAATGGGATTTGTGTTATTTTGGTGCATGGGTGGACATCGACACCGTATGAGATGCGCGTGTTGGGAGAGCAATTGAATATTGAAGGTTTTGCGGTGGACGCGCCGTTGCTTTCGGGGCATGGGACACGTCCGGAAGATTTGGAACACGTCACATGGGATCAGTGGGTGCGTGATATTGATCGTGCGTATCGTCGTGTGGCGAAACAATACAAAAAAGTATACATTGGCGGTATGTCGATGGGCGGTAATTTGGCGGTGCATGTCGCGGCGCAAAACAAAAATGTGGATGGTGTGATTTTGATGAGTACCCCATATGATGTGCGCTATGAAAAAGTGGGATACATGACAGCATCAATTGTGCGACGGTTTGTGAAGTATAAAAGAAAATATTACCCGCGGGTTTTTCGCGCGCAACCAAGTATCACGCAAATTATTTCGTATCAAAAATACCCGATGAGCAGTGTATTTGAAGTGTTTAGAACCATAAAAACATCTTTGCAATACGTGCCACGCATCACGCAACCGATTTTTATCATCCAACCCGAACAT
>PDWI01015413.1_pt1 | contig 13167 bp, 6 predicted proteins | sample 1430891 | NCBI WGS metagenome assembly PDWI01 (sample SAMN01162508, study PRJNA174530) | Oral metagenome, whole genome shotgun sequencing project. | biome: Marine environment; feature: Marine mammal; material: Swab sample of the gingival sulcus; isolation source: swab sample of gingival sulcus... | reverse complement strand
GCATAATCTGAAACTTTAGCTTCTCCGGTCAATATCCTTTTATATTTGTTACGTTCAGACTCCCGAATGCTGTCAATTTCAAGTAAGTAATCATGTTCTTCAAATAAGGTAACAATCTCATCTACAATTAAATCATAGCAACCTTGCCAAGTATTCCCCTTAGCATTTCTAAAACTAACATAGATAACAGGATATTTGCCTTGCTTTGATTTTATATCCTCATCGCACTGCCAAATTTTTAGCCTCTCAAAAAGCTTACTGTTTTCCGGTTCGCGTATGTCAAAAAAGTAACGCAACATAGATAAGTTCAGTGTCTTTCCAAATCTACGTGGACGAGGAATTAGCATGACATGGCTGTTTGATTCTATTACTTCTTCGATAAAAAGACTTTTATCAACATAATATGAATTCGATTCTATGACCTCTTTAAAATCGGAACAACCAAGATTTATTTTTTTCTTTTTTGACATTTCTTCGTTTTTTTACTACTGATTTGAAACAGTAGTAACTTACTAAATTTTCTATAAAAGAGTTCGATCCACTATCTCAAAACAAATGCTTATAATACAAGTTTCTAACCGTAAGTAACAAAGATATGATTTTTTGTGTAAAAAACCAATATAATTCCAAATTTACACTCTTGATTTATGCTGATAGAAGATGTTTTTTACTTTCCGAATCCTTAACCCTAAAATTATTTGTTATATCGTAGATAAATAAAAAAGCCCCCCAATATTTGGAGGGCTTCTGAAGAAGTCCATTCATCTGAAAACTTACTATGTATAGTAAGCTATACTAATTAACAAAATCTATTTTAAAACAATCATTTTTCTTGTAGCTGAATATTTATCGGTACTTACGGTGTAGTACAATACTCCTGTTGCATCAATATCTAATCTTGTAATACTAACACTATTTACACCCTTTTGGGATATCGCCGATTTTTCATAAACAACTCTACCTGAAACATCATAAACGGTAAGCGTATATTCACTTTCTTCATCAATACTAAACCTAATCTCAGTATTGTTGCTAAACGGATTTGGAATATTTTGCAACAACTCAAATCCTGATACATCATTTCTATATTGCAATGTCATATCCATATTCTCTGACTGAGAATCGTATGCCTCCAGTTTGGTAACACTTGAGTTTAATGATATTGCAGACTTAACAGAACCTTGAGCCAAAGCTTTGAAATTAACACTAAACAATATGGCATCGTCTTTTACCTCAATGGCATTTGGTTTAAACCAGCTAAATGGTATTTGACCTTCTGCCAATCTATTAACAGCTATGTTGCTATTGTTTACATCCAATACTCCTGACTCTACAGATACAAATTGTATTGCACTATTATCAAAATTGAATGTACCTTGGAATCCTTGAATGCCATTGAAATCTTTTGCGTAGAAATCTACTCTCACTTGCTCATTAGCAGCAAAATCTCTATCATCTACAGAAAGTATCAAATCATTTGCACTTCTGCTTTCTACATCAGAAGAAGCACTCATATTAATATCTCCAATCTTAACACCGTAATAATCTACGCTAACATCACCTGATATTGAGTTGATTTCAAATTCGTTGCCTTCATAAGAATTAAACGGATGATTTTTGTTATCGAACTCTATATCTTTACTAACGTATTTCCAAGACTGTTTGCCGGGTAACTCTTCAGTAATTCCCAGTATCAATTTCCTAAGTATCAATATATCTGCTGCAGTTACCCTATTATCATTATTAGCATCGGAAGCCAATATTAAGTATGGAGAATCTATTTTATCTATTGCCAGTATATGTTTTTGTATCAATACCAAGTCGATGGTAGACAAGCCATTCATATAATCATCTCCTGTTTTTGGTCTAACAGTGTAAGAACCACCTTGATTTAAAGGAGAAAACTCATATTTACCCTCCGAATTTGTAACTTGTGATGCCTGCTCACTACCAACCAACTCTATCTCGACGCCCTCTATCGGGTGTTGCTTAATATTTGTAATGATACCGCTAACAATGGGTTGTAATGGACTTGGAGCACATTTATTCTTATTATCTTGTATTTCGATTCTTGTAACACAAAAATCTTGTACCAAAGTACCATCAGGCATTTCTGCACTTACCCATATTTGTACCGTGTCATATCCTATGTTTATCTTAGGATCAGTACCTACACCATAGGTATGGATATAACTACAATCATAATCTTTAGTCTTGTTTGTAGTATCCGAACTAAATGAGAATACCAAAGGATATCCACAAGGATGTTCTGTACAACAGCAATTGATACCTACCCCAGCCTTTGTTTTTGCATTTGCATCCTCTCCCAATACGACTTTTGGTTTTATACAAGAGAAATCGGGTAATATTTTATTAACAATCTTCACTATCTGCTCTTTGCTTGTGCTATTTCCACACTGATCCCAACCTTGCCAAAGTATTTTGTGCTCACCAACAGTAAGCGAATCTATAAATCTCATAGTATCCTCAGCACCTGTAGTTGATTCAAAATCCCAGGTTCCGGCGACATTATCATTATCATAGTCGATAAAATACTTCCATCTCAAATTCTCTTTTGCAGTACAATCATCTTCAAAAGCGTACTTCAACTTTATCTCTGCCTTTGTGCCCGGATTACAATCAGGTAAGAAGAATTCAAACTTAACAGTATCATTCATGTCTTTAATTTCAGGCGCTTTAAAATTATTAACAAACAGAACTTGTTCGTATTCCCATTTAGCAAACTTGCCACCTATCCTATGACAGTCATCTAACACTGTCCAAGTTCTGATAACCTTAAAGCAGAATTTTCCTGCTACAGTTGCACTACCATTATCAGTATATTTTTCATCGCTATAAGTGAATCCTATCGCATCGCACGCACCTTTTTGTATTTTCGGAACACCTGAATTTATAACATTTAGTGGACTACTTGGATCAGATTCATAACTAAGAGGTAAACATCCTACTATCGTTGTATCTTTTGGCCACTCAATAAGGCCCTTCTCTACAACTTCTTTATCACTAAACTTAGTGCCATCAATGTGAGTAGCAAAGTAAGGACCATGCTTGAAAGAAATGGTCTGTGTACAACTATCTTTGACCTCACCTGATTGAGATACATAAAATTTTCTTATTATCCTCTTAGTGATTGGATCATAACACTTAAAGTTTTCGCTTTTCACCTTAGTAGAGATATCTAAACTGCTTACACAATTATCTGTAACTGTTGCTTCGCCAAAATACTTATCTAGTTCGTTATCAGCATAAACATGATCACACTCCACTTCCATATTTGCAGGACAAATAATAGAAGGAGGTAACTTATCTTGAAGCTCTGCCGTTACCATACAAGTCGCCTTATTTCCTTTTGGGTCTTCTACTTGAAGTACGACCATATGACTTAATGATGACTCCATATCAGCACAACTGAATTGTACAAAATCATCGAAAGCAGAGTCCGGCTCTCCCATTCTCTTAACTTTGAATGGCTTTAGAGTGCCACAGTTATCATAACTACCGCTATTCAAAGCATATGCAGGTAAATTGCCTGTGCCATCCTCCCCTATAGATACTGTTGTGAATGTTTGACAAACAGCCACAGGAGGCGTAAGGTCTTTTACCTCTACTACGAATTTACAAAGCGTATCATTACCACAAACATCAGAGATAGTATAGATTATAGAGTCTTTACCTCCGGGCAAAATAGCGTAGCCATTATCATACGCATCAGGCACATAGTAAACTGCATTGTTGTTAGAATCTCTTACAGATACACGCCACTCTATATTTTCTTGATGACAATTGTCTAAAGCCTCAGGATCGGGCAACTCAAAATTTGCCTTATCTCCAAAGTTCATAGTAACCACTTGATCCTTAGGACAAGTAACTTCGGGAGCCGTTTTGTCCGCTATGTCTATTGTTTGTGGAATAACTTTTAAAGTATCCCCTGAACAAGTTGTTGCAAATATGGTCCAAGTTCTCATTATAGATTTAGTACATACTTCACAGCGATTATTCGTTTCCACATCATTATAAGAAAGGCTCAAGCAACCATTACACTTATTATTCAAGACAATCTCTTTACCTTTATATTTTAAAATGGGCCAACCACAGTGTTCAGGAGAAGGATGCCCTTCTGCATCTTTAGGATAATCTGCTGAGCAAGAAATAGCCTTTTTATCGCTACACTTAAAGTTTTCCGGTATTTTAATTGTATTAAGCAACTCTTTAGATATAGATTTTACATAGACAGTTATAGTTTTAGGCGCAGATACATTTCCACTCTCATCAGTTACCACATATTCTCTAACGATTTCCGCCAAAGTATCTTTTTTCCATGTTTTACAATCCTTATTCTCTGTTATCACTTCATTGGTAAGAGTTACATTATCTGCTAATTTGTCACAATTATCATCACCGAGTATTACGACCTTTTCGTCGATGTCTTCAAAGCAAAATAGAGCATCATACTTACAATCTTTGACTTTCTCCAGTGCTCTACCACCGTCTTTTCCCTCTATTGTTACTCTATATTTACCGGTTTTATTAGTATATGATGTTGTCATTACCAAAAAGTAATCTCCTCCTACATTGTCTAAATATTCCTTAAATTCAATATCACCACCAAGAATGGGAGTGGCACCAGCCATGTCAGGATCCTCTCCTGCGTACGTATCAGATATAAAATCGTCGCAAGGATTGGCACTATCAAAATTATCTTTGTTTAGTGCTACGAAAACTGCGATATTAGGATCGGCAGAACCATCTATGAAAAAATTGAAAGTATCAGCCTTATCAATCGTAAATCTAATCGTATCAAAATGATAATCATCACTACTCATTTGTTCACAGAGATCAGAAGGAGGAGTCTTCTGACTTTTCGTTCTAAAGTATTTATTAGCATCAGTAATCTCTCCTTCACGACCCACTACAGGCGTATAACAACCCACTATAGGAGGCTGTTTGTCATTTATTTCCAATGGAATAGGACCCGCCTTACCACCTGAAGTGTGTACCAAAACGGCGTAAAGAGTAGAGCCTATGTACTCACTACCTGATGTGATAACCTCACTGTCACCTTCTGCTACAAGCGTTATCTTGTCAGATTCATATATGGAAATATGATATTCGCTTCCAGTAGTACTACAACTTGCTCCATCGTCACTTAAAAGAGTCTGATAATTAATTGAAATTTCACAGTCTTTACCGACAAATATCGGGACTAAATCTTCTCCTGTACGAAAGCTAAAAACACACGCAAGTGTACTACAGAGCTTTCTAAAAAGTTTCCGGGATGAGTAAATTTCTTCATTTGTTAAAGATTTTAGTTAAAAAAATAAAATTAGTTAAATTAAATAAGTATATCTTTCATTATCGCATACGGATAACTCAATCTCAGGTAGGATACACCGGCAAAATCTCTTTCACCGATTCTTAACAGTTTACTATTTTTGGTTTTTACGTGATTATCTCTAAAAAGAAGATTACATCAGAGCATTCGATAAAAATTATCTCACTCTTGTAAAAATCAAAATTTTCATATTGCAAAATAAAGCAATATATATTTATCAACCAAATAAATTAACAACAAATTACTAAATTTTTTAATATGTTTTTGACAACACTTTAATAATTAAGTCTTTATGAAAACAAATTTTTTTTGATTTTTTTTGAAAATTATTTTTTTTCGAAAACACAGACAAGTGCAATTGCCACTAAAGTTACACATTGCCAAAAAAGCAATATATTATTGTTGTGAAATCGATAGGTGGAGAGTGTGAGAAATCACCTGTTTTTTGTCACTTTCATGAGCCTTTGAATAATACCATCCAAAATATAAATGTTATCATATCACATGCCCATAAAATAGAGAGAGAACCCTACTACTGTTGCAACCAGTATATTAATTGTTTTTATTAAGATGAATGATTTTTTCGATTCCGCCAACAATGGTAACATTCCGTGTCCGTCTTGAGAAATGGAATTAGCAATCAGTATACTCAAAGGAATAGTACCTTGTATAAATAGAGTTATAAAAACCAAATGTGGACCTGATTGCGGTATTATGCCAATAAGAATCGCTAATAACAACACCAAAATCATATTATCGCCTATCAACGAATTGGTATCGAAAAAATGAAAAATCACTTCCAATGATAGCAATATTACAAAAGTCCAAAAAGCAATTTTAGGTAAATGATTTTTTATTATGTGTTCCCAAATATGCTCCTGTACAAAGTGGTTTGGAGTGATCAGGATAACTATTAAAGCAAAAATACTACTCCCGATCAAAATCATTCTTACCCAAACGGGTTCTTCTCCCATGGTTATTCCCGTACTCAACAATGATATTAATAAAATTATAGCTGCGGCTATCAAAATTCTCTTAAAATTTGGCTTTGCAGTATCTTTATTGTTATTGTGGTTATGGGTGTGATTGTGTTGATCTTCCTCGTGAAAAGGGAATTTATGTTTATCAAAATCTTGTAGAAACTTATTTGATTTGAGAGCAGGTATTTTATCTACGGCATATCCTATGATTATTCCCAATACCATAAGAATTATCATTATTGCAATTCCTGTATTTGGCAATTTTGCCAATAACACAAATGCTTCATCACCGCTAGTGGCTATCATCGTAGTGACGATTGCCCCTAAGCTAAAAATTCTGTGAGAAAACAGGGCTACAGAGATATATGCCCCGAAGCACCCCGGAATACCTCCCAGTATTGTCGCTACCAAATATTGGTTAATTTTTTTTTTGAACAACATGTTTTGCCAAATCCCTTTGGTTTTTACATTCATATATTCTATTAGTATCATAAATACGAATACAAAACCGATTATAACAAAACTTTCATTTAATGCGTCTAATATCAATTCTAACATACTTCAACGATTATATTTAGTCTCTGCAAAGACTATTTAATACCATTTAAACTATAAACTATAGCATATAAACGGTATAAGTCAAGGCAAAGCTAATTATTTATATACTAATCGGGAGCATTAGTGGTAAAATAATATTGGTAAAATCAATTAAAATATTCAAACAATTTGTATTCAAATCTACTCTATTATAGCTTTTTTCATACCTTTGTCTTTGCAATTTTATTCAATTTTTATAAAAAATTAATTATATGAAAAGGTATTTTATACTATCGATGTTATTATTAGTATCGGTTTTTGTTTTCGCACAAGGAAATTTACAAGATTGGTTCATGCTTGACAAGCAAAAAGATAATGTTCCGGGTATCAGTGCCAATAGAGCATACGAAGAGTTGTTGAAAGGCAGAAAAAGTGTGCCGGTTATTGTTGCAGTGATTGACGGTGGTGTTGATTATATGCACGAAGATTTGAAGGACGTAATGTGGAAAAATCCGGGTGAAATAGAGGGGAATGGTATTGACGATGACCAAAACGGATACGTAGATGATATTTACGGCTGGAATTTTATCGGTGGAGCAAACGGCAAAAATGTTAATGAGGATAATTTGGAAGTCGCCAGATTATATAAGGAATTAGCATATAGATATAAGAATGCAGACCCAAAAAAACTTAATAAAAAACAAAAGAAAGAATATAAGGTTTGGGAAAAAGTAAGAGATGATGTTGATAAAAACAGGACAAATGCTGCCGAAAAATTAGAGAATGTAGAAAAGAAAAAGAAAAAGATTTTCAAAGCATTGGATTTATTACAAAAAGAGCTGGACGAAAACAGCTTATCTTTTGACCAATTGAGCGACGTAGATGTTTCAAAAGATACAATGTTGGCAAAAGGCGTTGAACTTGTAGATAGAATCAAAGCCGGCAATCCCGATATAAAGTCAGTGAAAGAAGTAAAAACTACTTACGGAGATTATTTTGACAGGGTATCTGAGTATTATTCTGATAAAATAAAATATCATTACAATCCTGATTTTAACTCCCGAAAAATTGTAGGAGACAACTATAAAGACTCCCAAGAGAGATATTACGGAAACCCTGATGTTAAAGGACCTGATGCATTGCACGGTACTCACGTAGCAGGTATAATCGCAGCGACTAGAAACAACGGCATTGGTATGGACGGCGTAGCAGACAACGTAAAAATAATGGCGATAAGAGTTGTACCAAACGGAGATGAAAGAGATAAAGATGTTGCTAATGGTATAAGGTATGCAGCAGAAAATGGTGCTTCTATTATCAACATGAGCTTTGGTAAAAACTACTCTTGGGACAAGAAAGTAGTTGATGATGCTGTAAAATATGCTCAAAAGAAAGGAGTTTTGCTTATACACGCTGCCGGAAATAACGCAGAAGATAATGATGAAATAGTACACTTCCCAACAGATGACTACAAAAAGAAATCTTTTTTCAAATCCCTTTTTAGCAAGAAAAGAGCTAAGAACTGGTTGGATATAGGTGCTAATTCTTACAGTGACGACAGTACATTTGTAGCAACATTTTCCAACTACGGAGAAAAAAATGTTGATGTTTTTGCTCCTGGTGTAGCGATTTATTCCACAACACCGGAAAATCAATATAGAAGTCTTCAAGGTACGAGTATGGCAACTCCTGTTGTTGCGGGTGTGGCAGCTGTGTTGAAATCATATTTCCCCGGCTTAAAAGCTAAGGAGATAAAAGAAATAATAATGAGTTCTTCTGTGGTAAAAGACATGCCGGTTTATTTGCCGGGAGAAGATAAAAAAGTGGTAAACTTTAAAAAGCTTTCTATTTCAGGAGGAGAGGTCAATCTTTACAATGCTATTAAAATGGCAATTGAAAAATATAGTAAAGATGCTGCAAAATAATAAAAAAAAGCTGTCCTTTTCGGGCAGCTTTTTTATTAGAAAAGAGGCTATCCAAATCTTGGGCAGCCTCTTTTTTTTATCAATTAAAGTATTCTTTCATTCTATCAAAGAAACCTTTTCCGTGTTTTTTATCTCCCGGATCAAAACTTTCAAATTGCCTCATTTTTTCGAGTAATTCCTTTTCTTCCCCTGATACTTTTTTAGGAACCCATACATTGACGTGTACTATCAAATCTCCTCTTTGGTAACTGTTCAAAATAGGTATTCCCTTGTTTTTCAACCTAAACATTTTTCCGGAGGAAGTACCTGCCGGAATATTTATTTTCACTTTTCCCGTCAATGTAGGAATGGTTACCTCTGTACCGAGCACCAAATCGGTAAAGCTGAGATATAAGTCATAAATGATATTGTGTTCATCTCTTGAAAAGTTGTCGTGAGGTTTTTCTTCAATATTTATGATTAAGTCTCCATTTTGACCTTGATTAGGTCCTCTGTTACCCTTACCTCTCATAGAGAGCTGCATGCCGTCTTCTACTCCTGCCGGAATGTTTATTTCTATCAAATCCTCGCCTTTTTCAATTCCGCTGCCTCTACAATTGCTACAAGATTGTGTTATACGTTTTCCGGTTCCTTTACAAGTTGGACAAGTTCCTGTTGTTGCCACTTGTCCTAAGAATGTTCTTTGCATTTGTCTTACGTAGCCGGACCCTTTACAGGTGTTACAAGTAGCCACAGCGCTAGGATCTTTGGCGCCGCTACCGCCACAAGTATTACAAGCGATGTCTTTATTGACTTTTATTTTTTTAGTTATCCCCTCGGCTATTTCTTCCAAAGTCAAAGATAATTTAATTCTTATGTTGAAACCTCTTTGTCCGGAAGATCTTCGTTGTCCCCCTGCTCTTCCTCCTCCAAAAAACGAATCAAAAGGACTTCCGCCGCCATTTCCAAAAATATCTCCAAAATGACTAAAAATATCTTCCATATTCATGCCTCCACCGCCGAATCCACCTTGATCACCAACACCGGCATGCCCAAATCTATCGTACCTCGCCCTTTTATCCTTGTCGCTCAGCACTTCGTAGGCTTCGGCAGCCTCTTTAAACTTTTCTTCTGCACTTTTGTCATTTGGATTTCTATCGGGATGATATTTCAACGCCAACTTTCGATAAGCCTTTTTCAGCGTTTGCTCATCTGCATTTTTATCTACTCCTAGTATTTCGTAATAATCTCTTTTTGCCATTTTTATATTTTACCAACATTTTAAACCCACCTTAATATCATTTCCCGAAATTTATTACGAGTCTTAAGATTAATTATAGGGCGTTTATATTTTTATTTTCCTACAACTACTTTAGGATATCTAATGATTTTATCATTCAGCGTATATCCTTTTTCTACAATATCTAATATTTTACCTTTCATATCATCTCCCGGAGCAGGAATTTCGGCTATTGCTTCATGTCTTTCAGAATCAAATTTTTCTCCCATACAATCCATATATTTCAAGCCTTTAGACCTCAATGATGAAAATAATTTGTCATACACCAAAGAGACTCCCTCACTAAAAGTTTCCGTAGAATTTTCATCGTCGGCAGCGATTTTAGCTCTTTCAAAATCATCTAAAACCGGCAACAACGAATTCATAACGCCTTCGGAAGCAGTATTTATAAGACTTGCCGTTTCTTTTCTGACTCTCTTTTTATAATTTTCAAATTCAGCGAATAGTCTTATATACTTATCTTCAAGCTCCTTTATCTTTTCGTCTTTCTCTTTTATTTCACTCTTATATTTAAAGAACGGGGATTTTCTTTTGCTTTTCTTTTCACTTCCCTTCTCCTTTTTATTGTCTTTTTTATTTTCTTCCTTCATTTGTTTATGTTTTTTGGCTGTTGGCCTATTCAAATTAAAAATTAAGAGTTAAAAATTAAAAAAATTTAAGTCGGAAGACCGAAGCATTTCCCTCTAGCTCAGTTTAACCGCAAAGAACGCAATGCAGACGCATTAATTGTCAATGGTTAATGGTCAATTCTCAATTAATTCTGCGTCCGTCAGAGCGCACTCAAAACTAATAACTCAAAACTAATAACTAATAATTGCTTCCAACTTCCCACTTTCCGCTCATTTTGCATTCTTCATTTTGCCTCAGTATTCTGACATATTCCATTCTTACAAGATCAATTATATTGCCATAATGAATTTTATGTCAGTTTGACACAAAACAAACCTTTTTTTATGTCATTATTTTGTTTCTTGTAGAAGAATAAAATATATCCGTTTCGTTTGTGCTCTTAAACGATGTGATCAATAAAATTTATTAGGCTCACAAAAAAAGTGATTTTTTTACCTCTTCCGTTGGAAAAATTAGATTTTTCTCTCAGAAAACATCTTACGAAATAACGTTATGTGTAGTGATGTACTATTGAAAAAATTATCGTCAAAACCGCAGAAATCATTGTCTTTTTTGAAATTCATAAACCCTTATAAAACAATGTTTATCAATATATTGTATTTCTTTTTAATGCGATTTTTTTTTGACATTTTTTGAATGTTTTTTTTGGTTTTTATCTCCACAAACATTTACCTTTACAAAATCAATTTAATAATCCATTACTCAACAGTGAACATGAACCAAAACAATCAAAACCAAGTAGTGCTATTAAATCTGGTCACGAACTTTGAAGATTTATCAAATAAAGGAGAGGTTGGGACGTACAGTAAGGAGGAATTTATGCAGTTGATAAACTTTTACAAAAGTAAAAACGACTTGGAAAAAGCACTTGAAACAACTGACATCGCGATCGGTCAGTTCAAATATATCACTAAATTTTATTTGGTGAAAAGCAAACTACTTATTGAATGTAATAGACCAAAACAAGCACTAAAACAAGTAAGATATTGCGAAAAGATTTCAGGATATGACTTTGATGTAAAATTGACAAAAGCGAAGGCTCTAAGTATGATAGGAAAAGTGGAGAGCGTGGAGGGCTTATTAAATGAACTAAAGACATTTGCATCGGTTGATAACAGAGTAGATATATGTTTAATAAAATCCTATAACAGTGAATATTCCGAAGATTATGAGGGGATGTTCCGGTTATTGAAAGAAGCTTTGATTATAGATCCTACTAACAAGGAGGCTTTGGAGAGAATGATGTCAGCAACGCTCTTGACAAAGAAATACTTTGAAAGTATAGAGTTTTACGAAAAGTTGATCGACCAAAATCCATATAACCATATAGCATGGTTCAATATGGGACAGATCCATTCTATTTTATCAGAGTACGAAAAAGCTATTGACTGTATAGAATACTCATTTATCATCAATTCTGATTTTGAAGACGGGTATCTGCAATACTCGGAGTTGTGCAACCAAATGGGATTATTTCAAAATGCAGCAAAAGTATATGAAGAATATTTAGAAAATTTTGACCCCGATTCAGAGGTATATGTCAATTTGGCAAGCTCTTATATGAGCCTGGGTATTCTTAAAAAAGCTAAAAAGTATGTCTATAAGTCAATAGAAAACGACCCCTACAACGATGAAGCTTATTTTTTGCTTGGAGAAATATTTAAGAAGCAGGAAAAATGGCAAAATGCTCTAAATGCATACCATAAAGCGACAGAACTTGATGATTACAGGGAAGAATATTTGGGAGCGTTGGCGGAAATTTATTTTAAACTCAACGATTATCTCAAAGCGGAATATTATTTCGACCAACTAATATCTATGGATACTCCCGAAGAGTCCTATTATGTAAAGTATATTTCTTTTCTGATTAGCATCGAAAAATACTCTAAAGCTTTTGATATTGTGAAAAAATCAGAGGATTTAGTTTATACTCCTCAAATGGAATACTTAATTTCTGTTATATATTTTAAAATTAATAACAGAAAAAAGGGATTGTATCATTTGGATAATGCTCTAAATGATGACGATTTAGGTGATCACCAAATATTCTTTGATTTAGCTCCTGAATTAAAAGATGACAAGGATGTTACTTCAATAATAGAATATCATTTAAAATAATACTCGTTTTAATAACCAAAGTTTTTTAAAGGTCTTTTCAATATCTGTTGGAGAGACCTTTTCTTTGACTTCCCTCTTTTTTTATTTCTGTTTTTGGTAGGCATTAAGTTGTTGATCCGGTGGTATTCCAAGAGGTTTAACAACAATCCCTTTATCTACTCCACCACTCTCTCCTTCTTAAAACTGGTAAACAATAACAATATAAAACCCATAAAAAAGAAAAAGGCAAGAGATAACACACTTTTCCTAAGGTCTCCGGTAAAGTCATTGACCAAGCCGAAGACTAAGGTGCCAATGACGATGGAAAGCTTGAAAACTATGTCATAAAATCCAAAATACGACGTT
>PDWI01014938.1_pt1 | contig 13168 bp, 20 predicted proteins | sample 1430891 | NCBI WGS metagenome assembly PDWI01 (sample SAMN01162508, study PRJNA174530) | Oral metagenome, whole genome shotgun sequencing project. | biome: Marine environment; feature: Marine mammal; material: Swab sample of the gingival sulcus; isolation source: swab sample of gingival sulcus... | reverse complement strand
TCGACGAGGGCCTGCCCTACAATCCTGCCATCCTCACCGACGTCCGTGGCACTTATGTAGCCCAAGCCGGTTCCACTGCTGCCAGTCCCTGGAAGCGGGTCGCTCCATGTGCCGGTGTCCGGCTGCCAGACATAGTAATCATAATTATATCCCGTCCAGCCGGTGCCTTCCGGCCTGATCCTGAACAGCACATGCCCCGCCTCGCTGATTGCCAGCGGCAGGACATATCCCACACCGGGAGGTCTCCCAATATCCACAAAGACGTAGCGGGGCACGGGGGTCTTCGGCCAGTTAATCAGCGCGTCGTCAGGCACCGCGTCCACGGCGTCTACCAGGCCGTCCTTATCCTGGTCATTGGTGTTGGCGTGGGCGAAGGGGGAGGTGCCCAGCCAGCTTTCCTGCGCGTTGGTCCGGCCGTCGCCGTCCGGGTCGGCTGCCGGATCCACGGTGCCAACCCCGCCGAAATGCGTGGTTTCCCAGCCGTCGGCGACGCCGTTGCCGTCGGTGTCCGCGAAATAGTCACTTTTGCCGTCCCCGTCCGTGTCCCACAGGAGCGGGTCGGTGCCGGTGCCTCCGGTGCGGATCTCGTCCCAGTTGGGAATACCGTCGCCGTCGAAGTCGTCACTGTGCGGGCTGGTGGTGGGCCGGTCTGTGTGGCTGAGCCGCACGAACATGCGGGTGCCGTCTCCCTGGAAACTGTAGGTGAGCTGGGCGCCCTGGCCGCTTTTGCTGCACGAAGTAGGTGCGCCCGGCAACACCGTGCCAGCGGAGGCTGAAGGTGTTTTCCCCCACGCGGACGACTTCCGGCGGCCGCTGGGAGGCAGGCTCTCCGGGGGTGCCCGTCTGGGCGGGGCCGGCGGGGGCGAGTGTCAGTGCGAGAGCAAGCAAGGGGCAAAGGGTGTGGGGATTCCTTTTCATGATCTTGTTGGTTGAGGGGTCTGCATCCAACAACGACTACCGTTCCCGGCGGACGGGGAGTGAAAAGACCGAAAGAGCTCGGCCGCGACAGCCTTTAAGCCGAGGGCTCTGGACATACGCCGTCACCTCCCCGACCGTGTCGGTTTGGTGACGAGTTCATGGCACTCATCAGGCCAGCTCTTTCGGGGCTTTTCAGACCCCGTCCAACATCATTGGACGTCCGAAGTCTCTCCCTGGGGGCGGTGATGTCAATACCTTTCCTGAAAAAACGCACCGAAATTTTACGGTTTATCTCCTTGCGCCTTTGTGTCCATTGCCTATCGTCGGCCAATCTGCTGGCACGTTTCACGCCAGCCGCCAGACCGGCTCCCCTAACCGGGGAAGCCCGCGCCCATCTCCAAAACAAAACACACGAATAACACCACCTCCTACCTCGGTTACGACATCGACGACCTCGTCGCAAACTGCTGCTTTGGCGAAGTAAACTACCTGCTGATGAACGGCCGGCTCCCCAACGCCAAGGAACTGAAAAATTTCCAGCAGAAACTCCGCCTCAACCGGGATCTGCCCCCCCAGGTCATTGATTTCATCAAAAACGCGCCCAAGGACGCCTGCCCGATGGACATCCTGCGGACCGGCGTCTCCATGCTCGGCCTCTACGACAAGCGCGCCAAAATCGGCGAGCCGGATCACGAGGCGCTCTACGAGTCCGCCATCTCCATCGTAGCGCGCATCCCGGTCACGCCTACTACCACCGCGCCCGCAACTACCTCCCCCTCCCCCCCGTCCGCACGGATCTCTCCGGCGCCGCCCACTTCCTCTACCTCATCAACGGCGAGGAGCCCACCGAGGCCGCCACCAAGACACTCGACATCGCCTACATCATCCACGCGGACCACGGCATGAACGCCTCCACCTTCTCCGCCCGGGTCACCGTCGCCACCCTCAGCGACATCTACTCCAGGGTGGACGCCTACGTCGAGGATCGCCTTGCCCGTAAGAAAAAAATCATGGGCATCGGCCACCGCGTCTACAAAGTGCTGGACCCCCGCGCCCCGCACCTCAAGAAAATGGCCCAGGAACTCACCGAGGAGCTCGGCGAGCCAAAGTGGATCAACATGTCCAACCGCATCGCCGAGATCATGCTTGAGCGCAAGGGGCTCAACGCCAACGTCGACTTCTACTCAGCCACCGTCTACTACTCGCTGGGCATCCCGACAGACCTGTTCACCCCCATCTTCGCCATCGCCCGCTCCTCCGGCTGGGCCGCCCAGATCCTTGAGCAGCTTGGAAACAACCGCCTCTACCGCCCGCTTACCAAATACGTCGGCCCCCAGGAAACCATGCCAGTCCCCCCCATGAACGAGCGCTAGCGCGGCACGGCACCTCCCACGGCCAGAGGAACACCCATGAAGCCCACCGCCCCATCCAGCGCGCCGGGCCGGACACGTCCGCCCGGCTCCCGCCGGCCCACCTTTGCCATCGCCTGCTGGCTGCTGGCACTGCTCGCGTTTGCCCAGCTAATCACCGTGGGCACCGCGCTCGCCGTCAGGCAAAACCAGCCGCCCGCAGCCGCCAAGGCACCCGTGCCGGGAGCCAGCACACCACAGGAGCCGGTCCGGCCGCGCAGCCTGGCGGAAATCCTCGCCAGCGTCGGCACCTCCCCGGCAAGCACTGGAAACCGGAACCCCGCACCCGATGTAGCCCCGCCGCACCGGGTGCCGGCACAGCACCCCGCACCAGCCATCCCGCCAACCGCCAGCCAAACCCGGTTCCCGGCAATTGCCGACCCCGTGGTCGAGCGCCTCGTCCAGGAATCAAGGGGACTCAAGATGGACTGCGACATGATGCGCGCCATGCTCAAGCTCGATGAAGCCGGGCGCATCGACCCCACAGAGCCAGCCGTCATCTACCAGAAAGCACTCCTCTTCGAGGAAATGGGACTCCTGACCAAAGCCGCGGACCACTACCAGCAGGTGCAGCAAATGGGGCTCAAGGCAGGCGTCTACTTCAAGCTCGCCGCAAACAAACTCACCAAAGGCATGGACGTGGCATACGCCCAGCGCCCGGCCATATCCATCGGCCCCATGAACACCCGCAAAGGCACCGGCCCGGAGGGAACCAGAAAAGCCGACGTCTCCATCACCATCCTCGCCCGGCCTGACACCCCCGTGAACCCCGCGGACGTCCACGTCCAGATCCACTTTTACGACAGCCCGACTGGAAAGACCCCGGCAACGAAGAAACACTACACGTTTCCTACACCATCCCGGAGGCCGACCTCGCCGACGAGCACCTCCTCGGCCGCCGCGAGTTCTACGGATACGTCGTCGAGCTCCTGTACAAGGGCGAAGTCATCGACCAGCAGGCCAGGCCGCGCAGGCTGCACAGCATCCACGGCAACACTATGGCACCCGCCCCCGATGACCCCATGCCGTGGCTGCCCGGCGATCCCGGCTCCCTCCTGCCCAGCAAAGACGGCTACGGGGACAACCCCGCCCACCCACCCCTCCCCACCCGCTGACCCGCCGGCATGACCTGCGGCACCAGAGGCATGGGCCACAGGAAAAACGGCACACCCCGCCCATAGCCCCAAGATCCGGCGTAAAAACCAGCCTGTCCATGAAACACCACACCCCGCTCCCAGCCTCCAGCCCACCCCGGCCCGCCGCATCATGGCTCCGCACACTGCTCACCGTCATGGCGGTGGCCGCCGCCGTGCCACACGCACGCGCCCAGGTAGCCGTGCGCCTCCAGATCAACAAACCGAACTACATCCTCAACGAGCCCGTCACCGCCACCGTCCACATCAGCAACCACTCCGGCAGACAACTCGTCCTGCGTACGGAAAACGGACGGCCGTGGCTCAACTTCCACATCACCTCGCGCGGGCGCGTCATCCCCACGGCCAGAAAAGTCAGCTACGGAGCACTCGTCCTGCCGTCCGGGCAGACCAAGGCCCGCACCGTCACCCTGAACCTCTCACACGCACTCGGCAGCATGGGCAACTACACCTGCCAGGCATCCGTCAACATGCCCGGCCCCACCCGCAACGGCTTCCTTTCCAACAGGGGCCACTTCACCGTCACCAGCGGCCGCCCCGTGTGGACACAACGCGCCGGCATCCCCAAGGCACCCGGCGAAATCCGCGAATACAAACTGCTCACATTCAGCGGCAACCGCGCACTCGAACTCTTCGCCGAAGTCTCCTCCGCCAACCGCCGCCAGAACATCGCCACCATCCCCCTCGGGAAAATCCTCACCTTCCGCAGGCCCACCGGCACCCTGGACAAATCCAACAACATGCACGCCCTCTACCAGGTAAAGCCGAACCTCTTCGGCCACACCTGCGTCTCCCCCGGCGGCAAAGTCATGTTCACCACCTACCACAAACGCGGCGCCTCGGGAGACCCGCGCCTGATCACCTTCGGCAACGGCGAAGTACGCGTCGCCGGCGGAATCCTCTACAACGCCAAGGCAGAAGCCGAGCAACGCAGAAAAATCCGCAAAGCCTCCGAGCGGCCACCATTCATCTACAGATAAACAGGCCACCAGCCGGCAAACCACACCAGACCCCGCCCACCCAGCCCCATTCCCCCAACCCAAAAATGTCCATTCCCCGCAAACACACCGCCCTCCTGACATTCCTCCTCTGCATCGCCACCCTCTGCACCGGCGCGTCCGCAAAGAACTTCCGCTACGTCATCATCGACCCCGGCCACGGCGGCCACGACCGCGGCGCATCCAGCCAGCTCGTCTACGAGAAACACCTCGCCCTGGACACCGCCCTGCGCCTTGAATACTACCTCAAACAGCACGGCATCCGCACCAAAATGACACGCCGCAGCGACGTCTTCATCTCCCTCCCCGGCCGGGCCAGGTTCGGCAACCGCCACAACAAGTCAATCTTCGTCAGCATCCACTACAACCACCACTGGAAACACACCCCCTGCGGGCTGGAAACCTTCTACTACAGCGGCGAAGGGAAAAAACTCGCCACCCACGTCCAGCGCGGCATCTCCCGCAGACTCCGCACCCCCAACAGAGGCGTCAAATACGCCCGGTTCTACGTCATCCGGCACTCCAAACACCCCGCCATCCTCGTGGAAGGCGGCTTCGTCAGCAACAGCCGCGAGCGCTCACGTGGAAGGCGGCTTCGTCAGCAACAGCCGCGAGCGCTCACGCATGAAAAAAGCCTGGTTCCGCCAGTCCCTGGCCGAAGGCATCGGCCAAGGCATCCTAAAATACAAACGCAGCCGCTGACCCCAAACCAGAGCCGGCGCGGCAACAACCGCCTCCTGACTACCTAAAAAAAGAGCCACGGTCTCCCGTAACCCCTTGATGATGAAAATGGTGGGCAGGGCTGGATTCGAACCAGCACACTCATACGAGAGCAGATTTACAGTCTTTCTTTTTAGGTTTCTTGCCCTGTCTTTTAGTGTCTCATTACGTCCTTCTTTTTATAAGATAATAGCTGTTTTTCCTTGTATTTAAAGGGTTTATTTCATTCACTTATCTCGTCATGACAAGCTCAGAGCCAGACGAGCAATCCCCGACAGAAATGCCCAGTTTCTGCCCAGTCGCAGAAAACCAATATTTCCAAAACGAAAGTCGCTCACTGGAGGCACAAGCTGGAGAAGGTCAAAAGCAAGCTCGGAACAGAGTCTCCTGATTACAGTGTGAGAATGGTGTATAAGAAAAAGAGGGTTCGTTTTCCGCTCCATACTTCCAATAAAGAAGCGGCTGCAAGTAAGGCTGCCAAAATCTACACTTACCTCATAGAACACGGCTGGGAAGAAACGCTGTTAGCATTTAAACCAGACTCTACGGCTTCCAAAACAGAAGAACCAAGTTCTTCATCAAATACGGTTGGAGACCTCATCGCAGCCAATCAGAAATACTCCTCCGCACGTCCACAAACCTTACAGACCTATATCAAGGCATTGAGACGAATTGTATCGGGTGTACTGGAAATGGAAAAAGATAAGAACTTCTCATCACGTCATGAATGCGGGAACGATGAGTGGAGAACACAAATTGATAAGATTTCTCTTCATGAACTTACTCCGACTCGTATCCAGAACTGGAAACAACGGTTTTTGAAGGAAAACAGTAAGACCACAACTGCTAAACGAAAAGCGACTACCACAGTCAATAGCCTGATTCGGAATGCAAAAGCGTTGCTCTCGAAAAAGCTGCTTCCATTCTTGGAACAGGAGCTTGATTTACCCTCTCCATTACCCTTTGAGGGTGTGACGATGGAAAAGCCCCCTTCGCCCAGGTATCGCAGTAAGATTGACGCCAAAGTGATTCTGGAGAAATCCCACAAGGATTTGAAACAGGAGAATACAGAAGCGTATAAAATGCTTCTCCTGGCTCTGGTGTGTGGACTCCGTGTATCCGAGATTGATTGTCTCCTTTGGAAAGCCTTTGATTTTGACAACGGTATTCTGACGATTGAGGACACTGAGTATCATCAGTTAAAAAGTGAGGACTCGGCTGGAGAAATAGCCCTCAGTGGCGATATGAAGCGTATCTTCAAGCGATACCAGAAACAGACAACAGGGATCTTCGTGATTGAGTCCAAAGGAACAACAGAGCGCATGGGGCGTTCGTATCGTTGTAAGGGGCATATCGAAGCCCTGATACGTTGGTTGCGGAAAAACGGAGTGAAAGCACACAAGCCGATCCACGAGTTGAGGAAGGAAATTGGAAGCATTCTTGCCAGTGAAGAGGGAATCTTTGCGGCTTCACGGTATCTTCGGCATAGCGATATTCGTATCACTTCTGCGATTTATGCCGACCAGAAAAAGAAGGTAGCGCCTTCCATTGGGAAAAAACTATTGGGCTAAAATCTCCCTTAAACCCCATGTGTGATAATTCTATCAATGTCGCTCTTTCGCAAACGGGGAGAAGAACCCACAAACACTTTTTCTAAAAGTCCATCCGCAATCATGCGATCCAGAGTTCTGATAGAAACCGATAACCGCTCAGATGCCATTTTCTTTGTGATGAGTTTGTCTTCTTTCTGATATACAGATTTCATTTCTGGAAATGTGGGTGTTGTCGCTCTCATACCCATATATTCGTTTCCCATACGGGTTTCATCCGAAAGGATCTCAAAAAACTGAAAACTCATTTTTTCTTCAAGCTGTTTGAGGGTTTCCAAAGGCTCTCCTTTGGCAAGTGCATTTTCGTGCCCAACCGACGGGACGGAGGGTTTAGTGCCAAAATGCAAACTTGCTACGGCGTAAGGCGTATGAAAACGGATTTGGTGCTTATCCCTCTTTTGGGGTCGGATGGGGGTCTTGGGGGTGTCTACCAAGCAAGGGGAATTGAGCGTTCCAATCCCGAACGAAGTCAGGGGTTGGCGCCACAATTTAATCTTGCCCCACGAAAACCCTCGCAGGTCTCTCAACACTGCAAGAGGAGTTTTCTGTGTGTTGGTTACTCCTCAAAAGAGAGCTCAACGGGTTTAGCTCCAATCCCGTTGTAAATGATTTGGCTCTGACTTTTTTAAACGGGTTGGGAAAGAAAAACTATGATCCTAACAGATTGCACGTAATTTTACCGTCTTCTGTTTGTTGTATGATTTGTGGACTCATGGATTCCACTCGGAGAGCCTTGAGGATCATCTCGCCCTCCTCTTTTGTTTCAATGTAACCACAAAAGAGAGGTTCGTCATACTCCACGAAAGGAACATTTATTTTCTGAAAGAATATCTCCAATGCAATCGGCTCAAGACACCCATGCCAGATATTCACAAAAGCACCATCTTGGCTGAGGTAGGTGTTGAGACGGTGGTAGTTGGGTGTTCCGTCAATATCAGGATGTGTTTTGTGTTCATAAAACAGAACTCCTTTTGCGTGGGTGTGATCGGGAAGGAAAACAAAACCGTGTGCGGTAGGATCAAAGGACTTCATGGATCGAAAACATTATACCTTTAACTGCTCCACACATTCCAGTGGAGAAACAACCTTAAGGGGGCTTTTGGAAAATCCTCTCTGGTCACGAGTCACAAAATAATCAGCTTTTCCCGCTAACGCTGCTGCGGTCTGCATCGCATCTTCGTAATCGCCACTGAGGTATGCAAACGCTTGGAGAGCTTCCTCGTTCCCTGTCTTGGGGATGATGAAATGCTTCACGATCCCCTGAAGCACTTGGTAAAGGTCTTCTTCGGAAAAGATTTTTCTGCCCACATACTCAACAATGGAAAGGCTGTGCCACGCACACAAAGCCTGTGCTCCGACTTCCTCAATCACATGTTCCAGTTCTTTTGCATCCTCATGCCCTGCTCGTGAAGTATCCAGTTGATCCAGCAGGATATTGGTATCGAAGAAAATACGCTTCATGATCCGTATTTTTCGTCAAGATGCAGGTAGTAATCCGCCTTATCGAGAGGTTTTCCTTTTCTGGTCTTTGCGGTGCGTTTCCGCCAAGCATCGAGCCATGAGAAATTCGTGGGTTTTTCCAACTGTCCGAGCTTTTGGGTCATCTCCTCGTATTCCTCGATAGACAAGACAACGGCAACAGCTCGCCCCTTCTTGGAAATCTCGACCGGCTCTCTGTGAACCGCTTCCAAGAGTTCTCCGAACTTGTTTTTCGCTTCTGTGGCAGCAATCGTAGTCATTTGGATGCTCACTAATGGTTACGCCCTAATAATAGACATTTTAGCTATTATGTCAAATGAGATTAGAACAAAGCGATCTTTTGAGCGATGAGAAGAGCTTTTTTGTCCTCCACTTCGATGTATTGCTGGGTGGAAAGAATACTGGCTTGTCCGAGGAGGAGACGAACGATGTTCCAATCCTTTCTGGTTTTACGAAAGACGATATTGGACTTGGTGCGTCTCATGCTGTGGGTGCTGTAGTTCTCATGCGGAAGTCCTATGGCTTCTACCCACTGCTTTACCAAACGTCGGCACTGTCGGGTGGAGAAATGCGAAGTCGTGCCAACACCTGGGAAAAGGTAATCGTTCTTGGTTTCCTGATCTTGTCGTTCATCCAATTCCTTTTTCCAACGTTCCACAATACGGATCGCTTTACGAGTCAGCACACAGGTCACGTTTCGTTTGCTCTTCCCCTGTTTGACCGAGATTGTTTTGCGAATCTGCCCGTTGGAATAGAACAGTTGGGAAATTCTGAGACTCATCAGGTCGCTGACTCGGAGCATGGTATCGGTGGCTAAAACGAATATCGCTAAATTTCTCAAACCGTCTTTTTCTTTCCTGCTCCGCCTTTTAAGATGGCGATAGATTTTTTTCGTTTGTCGTCTGGTCAATCCGATCTTCTTGCCGACTGCTACGCCTTTATTCCAAGCCTCACGTTGAGGTGGTTTTGGGTTCGTTGTCTGTGATGCCGTTGCCGTGTTGTCTGCTCTTTTCGAAGGCGGACATGATTCAAAATTATTCATGCCACGGACTCTACGGAAATGCTACACACAACCAAATTACTCGCCTGTTTTCTCCTTTGTTTCTCCTGCTTTTCATGTGATTCAGAAAAGCGGACATCCTCTCAAAACACCTCGATTGAGCAGATCGAGGAGCAGAGAAAATCTGCCCTCCAACAGCAGATTTTACTCATGCTCCGTGGGGAGGTGCACGATGAGAACCTTTTGAGGAAAGAGATCCAATCACTGGGATGGGAGCAAGCAGAAAAGGACTTGCTAGCGTGTATTGATCTGCACACACAGGAATACGGAAAACGCCCTACACAAGAACTCGTCATAAACACTCATTCCCACCTCTCTCTTATGAGCAGGCGCTATCAAAGGCTCTTATCAAAGCAGAGACTGGAAGCGTCAGAGAAAGACAAAAAGAAGTCTCTTCAACGGTTGGAAAAGAGTATTCAGGACGCAGTAGAAAGAGAGAAAAGAGAGCGGCAGTAACTTGTCAGAATGAGCCTTATCTGCTAGAATAGAGAGATGATTGAATCTCTCGAAGATAGGAATGATTTACCTCAAATTCCCAATTCTCCTAAACAAACGAAGGAGATTGATACCGCTCAAAGAGCGGAACAGCTTCATACACTACGAGCTTTAGAAGCACAGAATCCAGAGAGTATCATTGATCCAGAAGCGGATATTACTCAAGCAGAACAAATACACGATCTAGCAGAAAAGCACGATTTTTTCGGACATGCAGATCAACCAGAAGAAGTAATAGCCTTTCTCAAAGCCAAATCAGATTCTCTCCAAGTGATTGGAATCTCTTTATCCGAACTCCTACAAAACTCAACAGGACAAGATCGACTCTCCGATGAGCTTGCAGAATATATTGCCGATAAACAAGATACCCAAATAACAGAAAAGAACCTTGAATCTACCGATACGAATAACGCTCTTTACGAACGCTTCCAAGAACTGCAAAAATCAGAAGGTTCGGTAGCTTCCATGCTCCAAACCTTGAGGGAAGAATTTGGCGACCAGATCGACCAAGAAACCGCCGCAGTCCTCGATAAATACAGCACTTTGCTCTCATCACAGGTCTTTGCTGACCCCGAGGAACTGGAAGCCGTAGAAACGTTGTTTTTCACGCAGAGCAGAGATTTTACGGCTCAATCCTTCACGACCTTTGTGCAGACGATCTACGATGAACCAGATTCTGCGATTTCAGAAGCGAGTAAACGGAAGATTGAGGAAGCGTTCAATATCCCACGAACCCCAATTACAACAGGCCGTGAATTATCCAACGCTACGCAGTTAACCAAAGAAGATGGATCGTTTGTGCATGAGTCGGAAGATACGGCGTTGGAGTTTCGCCCTGGTGTCAAAACCTACATGAGCAAAAATGGGGATGCGGTTTTATCCCTCGATGGTTCATCACGTCCACATCCCATTTCTATCCCTCCTCATTTGCTTGAGAATGGAGAATCTATTGCTGAACTGGCAAACTACGCTCTCATACGCCAAACCGTGTATGATGAAATGGGACAGCTCACAAACCTCTTTGGAGGAGGAACAGAAACAGAACTGGATAATCCAGATGAGAGCACTATCCAGAAATCCAATCACTTTGCACGCCTTTTGATTGGCCGACAAGCTCCAGACACGATTCTCTCCAATGATGATTTAAGAGACCTTAAACACGCTCTCAAAGCCCTACATGATCCGTCGGAGATTGGAGAATCTGCTTCGATTATATCCCTCAATGAACTTGGCATCTTGGAGAATGGAAATCTGCAATGGGAACGCCTCGACACGATTGGAAACATTTTGAGGGAGAAAAAATTCTATCGCACCTTTGAGATGACCAAATCGGGAGAAGCCCATCGCTTGCTTACCTCAGAAATGGAGCGACAGTCTCCATATGAAAACACTCCAAAAACAGAAATGTCCGCCTTCGAAAGTTGCGGACATGGGTTCTTCTACGGTCTAAATCATTGGAGTTCAAGTGTATTTATGCTTCTTAGGAAGTTCCAAAATAACTTCTTCTTGATTCCTCTATAAAGAGGAGGTAGAGGAGGACATGAATCTCTTCAAACCTCTTTTTTTCACTTTGATATGTGCGTTGCCATCCTCACTACTGGCTATTGATGCAGGAATTACAAACCCTGCTAGTTTTAAGGTGCTTACCCCTTTAATCTCATCCCACATAGACAATGAGGGAAATTACAATGTTAACGGTTGGTCGTTTGGGCAATACATCAATAGAATACGGCTGTATCAAAATGGTTCTTTAAAAGGAAGTGTAAACGATGCCACCACGGGAACATGGAACAAAGATGTGCAAATGGAGGCAGGAGTAAACGAATTCTACATTAATGTTCGATCCAATAGACCAGGAAGCCCCTTCGGTGGAGAGGATTCTCCCGTGAGGTATGCCATTTTCGTTAAACCCCCGAAATCTGTTGATATACGGGCTGAAAATTTTGCAGATCGCATCAACATCCAGTGGAATAATTATTCGTGGACAGAAGAAAGAGGCTCTAGTGGAGCTTACCCTGCCTATTTTCGTTTGTCCCGATCAGAAACGGATTCTTTTGCGGCAGCATCTCCTTTGACAAACTGGACAAAGACACCTCGTGAATTTGATGACACAACGGTAGTTCCTGGAAAAACTTACTATTATTTCCTAGAAGTAGCGACGAACAGCACAGGACAAAATCCCAGTGGATTCAATGGTGGAGGTCAATCAAGCTACCGTTTAGTCCAGTTGAGTGTAGACCAGCAGACGATTAACGCTCCCTCTGCTGGGGCAGACACCATCGTAGAAATTACCTCAAATACAAGCTGGAGTGTGATCTCTGCTCCTGACTGGGTTACGCTTACTCCTTCCGAAAGATCGCTCCACATACAAGCAAGTGAGAATATAGAACCGAATACTCGCAGTGGAATGGTTACTATTCAGGCGGGAACAGATCATCCCCTTACCCGAACTATCTCTATTTCACAGGATTTTGCACTTACAGAAGAGGCTCTGCTAGAAAGCATCAAACTCAGCACAACAGTAGGAACAAACACAACGCAAATCGAATGGACTACATTAGAAGGAGTTAATTATACTGTGAAATATTCCTACAATCTCTCCGACTGGTTCGATCTTGCCGGCACAGCGTGGCCGATAGCTGGCGATGGAACAAGAAAATCAGTCACTGATCCTATCGGTAATCCGACCCTCTTTCCTGCTATTTTTTATCGGGTGGAGGCTATAGTTGCCACCGATGAGTAAAACTTTTAATTTTGAGCTTTCTTTTGTCTAATTTTTAAATAGCTAACAAATAGCAACGATATAGAAACTACAGCCCAAACTAAAAATTTCCACGATTTATCCTTTCCCGTGGGAATATTGCCATCCCTACCTAACAGGTTTTTCTTGTTCTTGGAAGCTATTAGGAGACTCTCGGCTTGATATGATTGTTGTGCGTTTGTTGGAACACCCTCTGGTGCATCAGGTTTTTCAGCATCGGATTCCAGCCTTTGAATGATGTCTCCAATATGTTGGACAAACCTAGCACTATAGTCAATAGCCGCAAGGCTTCTTGTGTCAACACCAGAAAAGAGTTTGCCGTGGGTTGTAGCCTCATATCTTTCCACTAGTAATTTGAGCCAATATATATCCCTATCGTTCTCTCCCAGATCATTTTTTTGTAAGGCATACATAAGGGCTACTCCATTCAAATTTTTGTCAACTACATCCTTGATTGTTATGGATGAGATAAGGTAGGAATTCTTTCGCACATTTGAAATTGGGTGCGCTCTGGGTTACAACCTAGAGAACCAAAAAATGAACGAAGAAGACACCAAGGAACAG
>PDWI01007523.1_pt1 | contig 13168 bp, 10 predicted proteins | sample 1430891 | NCBI WGS metagenome assembly PDWI01 (sample SAMN01162508, study PRJNA174530) | Oral metagenome, whole genome shotgun sequencing project. | biome: Marine environment; feature: Marine mammal; material: Swab sample of the gingival sulcus; isolation source: swab sample of gingival sulcus... | reverse complement strand
AACGTGATGTTTGCCTGCAGCATCGACAAGTTCTGCTTTAATCGCATTTTTAATCGGCGTTGCACTATACGCCTTTAAGCGCATCTTAGCAAAAGCACGTGGGTACATAACCGATCTTTCAGTAAAGACAATATTCGCTTCGTTAATGTCATTATAACTGTTGAAATTATAATCAAGTCGTAACCCTTCAACCGCTAAACTTGGCACTTGTTGTCGGTTGGCATTGCCGTTGATTTCTGGCTTGTTTCCCGCAAAAAAGAAGTTGCCATTTTTGAAATCAGCCAAAACATCAGCTTTTTCAATTTGTTCAACAGTTAATTCAACTGGTACTTCTACGCTTTTTTCAGTAAAGGGGTTTTCAATGACCTTTGATTCAGGTATTACCGCCTTGACCTCTCTTAGCTTTTGCACAAACAAATCTTCACGAACAGTTGGATCAGTTGCATTTTGAAAGTAATTGGTGGCAATGTTCTTGTCGATAAAGGCATCAATTGCCGGTACATTATGTGTGACTATTGTCATGCTGCCAGACAACACATCATTCGACTTCTTGACATTAAAATCTCTTATCGACAGTAGTTTATCATTTCTATTAACCGCGTCAATAAAATTATACAATTCGACATAACTTGCCTCAAACATCACTTCGGCGCTATGTGAGACAATCTCCTCGGCTAGGCTTTCTTCACTTAACAATTCGTCTGTTTTTTCTTCTGCCGATGCATTATCGCCTTCTGCTGCTTCGTTATCGTCTTGTATTGGCTCGCCAATAAATTCTGAAACAGCTTGGTGCACCTCATTTAAATTTAAATCGGTAATTTTTAAACCAGTCGCCAGTGCCATTTCGCGAATTAACATGACGTATTCACTTTGCGTGATAGAGCCATAGTAGTTTGGCGCTAACTCAACAATTTTTTGTTGGTATTCTGTCAATTTAAACTTGTCTAATTGATTCGTGGCTATCTTTTGCGCAATGACGTCTTTTTCATCAGTCAGCGTATTAATTTCTGTTTTAAGTTCGTTCTCTTGATTCGTTTGTCTGAGGTAGACATTAAAATAATACAGTGCGCCAAGCGCAACAATTAACAGAATCGTAAGTAGTATTTTTTCACTATTTTTCAGCTTCATTGTTGCCTCCTTTTTGCTCTACAAAAATAAGATATTTATAGAGCCCTTGTTCGCCACTAATACTATTGATATGCGAAGTTTCAATAAATTCTTCTGCTGTTAGGCGGTGATTAAACAAGCTGATACTTTCAATACTATCACCATAGCCATTAATCGTAATATTGGCATTTGACACAACGAGTGACTCAATAAAGACATCATTCGGCATTATGCGATTGAGCATATCAAAGACGGTATCATCAAATATATTTAAACTTTGATCAATCACCGTCACCATATTCAGCATCAGTAGCTTTTCCCTATAGCCATTAATGCTGTTTTCAATTTGTTGCGCTTCTTTTAATTGTTCTTTAATCTCTTTGCTCTCGATGTACTGCTTTAGTTCGATTTTTTCGACTTTGAGATTTTCAATTTTATCTTGCATGAGCAAAAAGAACCATACCAGTGCTGCCACAAACGCAATCAAGAGTATAAATACTAATATCTTCTTGTAATTTGTCTTGCGCGGCGACGCTATATAAGGATCAAAAAAATTATAATTCGACACAATCGCCTCCTAATATTTAACTAAGCCGCCAAGCGCATTGATAAAGGTCGGAAAATCTTTATCATCAATTTCGGCTTGACTGAAATTATTGCCTGCTGGCAAATATTTTACCGTTGGTATATTGAGCTGATACTCGATGAATTTATCTATTTGATTAATGCTATCAATACCGCCGTAAACGACTACCTGATCAATTGAATTATAGATATTGCGCGATAAATAAAATTTGAGTACGCGTTCAATTTCTGCGACAGTATTCCTAAAAAAGTCGAGTAAATTGTTGTACAATACTTCACCATTCGCCATTTCACTGTTGACAAAGCCCTTAATTAGACCATCGATGCCATAGGTCTTCAGCAAATTATAAACGCGCTGTTTTTGATTTTCAGTAACAATGTCGTGATCTTCCAAAATTCTATCAACGTCACCAACGCCGTAACTTAAAATACGGTTTAATAGAATTTTGCCGTTGCAGGCGATGTTAATTTCAATTTTTTCAAAGTCAATATCAAGATAGGCATACGACTTATCTATCGAAAAATTGTCGCAGCGATTGGTAACACGCATCATGCTGTGCCCTTTTAAATCGAGCGCAACAGGCTTTAAGCCTAGCGAAACCACTAAATCATAATGCGACTTGGCAATCGTCTTAGGCATCGCCACAATCGTCATGATAACTTTAGATATTTCGTCATCATCAACTTCGGCAACACGATGATGCTGTAAAATATAGTCATCTAAGTCAATCGGCAAGTACTGCACCACCTCGTAGCGCACTAAATCGTCTAAGTCTTTGTCTTCAACTTTTGGTATGGTGATATCACGCTTTAGTATTTCAGTGCTCTCGGTGATCACAACGCAATGTTTAGCACGCACATTGTACAAATCAAGATGCTTGCGAATGTTGCTACTGAGCCTTTCGTTGTCTAAGATAACGCCATTTGCATAGACGCCATTTTCAATCGGAATACTAAAGATATTTTCAACCGAAAAGTCGACCGCGTTAAAACTACCTACCGCGCAACGAATATGTTTATTTGACATATCGAGCACCACTCGCTTTTGGTTTTTCTTAAAAATGCTCTGCCTTTTTTTCTTCATATGCTTACCTCTAATGGATACTGTATTTGTGTTTTAAGTATGCTTCAATACTGTTTTTCTCATCTTCTGCAAGGTTGGCGTGATACATCAATATTTCAAAAAAATCACATTCTGCCTTTACGGTGATGCTTTCGCCATCAGCCGTTACCATCGCACTGGTCAATTTAATGACACCACTGTCACCCGCTGAAGTGGCAACGACGTTGTCGGTGCAGTTTTCGGTCAACTGTTTGCCCTCAGCACCACGCGTCACAAAGAAAAGGGTGTAAGTATCACCGCTATCCGACGGCAAGGCAAGTTCTGTCGCGCTTGTAAAGCGCGCATATTGTGCCTTTACTTGTTCACTGAGTGACAACTGCCTTAGTACGGGGCGATTATTAGCAATTGCTATCGTTTTGGCATCTTCATGGGTCTCTGCTAGATTTATCCAGTTTAACAACTCTTTAGTGCCGTCTTGCGCGACGTAATCTTCGTTATAGTAATCGATAACGCTCATGTCAAAATGTGTACAAATATCATCTATTTCAAGTAGCGCTGGCAAATAAATGCTATTGCTCAGTACAATATCACCCGCACCACGTATCAGCTCACCACCAGGTTTTTTAAAGTCAAACGCCTGCGCGGTTACAATGACATGCTTACCAGCAAAACTACTGTCTAAATTAACAACTTTATCATCGTCGTATGCGGCTAAATGGCGATAATCATGCGGGAACACCGGGTAACGCAACCCTAAATCTTCTGCATTTATCAGCCCGTTTTGATCAATTGACAAATTAAACGGCTTGCCCGTCGCATCGTTATCGGCGACATACCACTTGTAGTGATAAATTTCACCATTGCCGCCGCTTTTTTTTGCCTTTATCTTCAAGTTACTGCGGCTTAAATAGGGCAGCGTAATCGGGTTGTAATAGCGATAGGTTTTAAGCGAAACTTTGCCTGTGTCAGGCTTGTCAGGCGTATGTGCGTACGGGTGACAAGCAAAGGCGACAACCCGACGCCCATCGACGACGCCTTCATATTGGTACAGCTTTATTGGGTAATCCCATCTAAAGTATATGTCAAACGGCTCATGAAAATCGATTCTTTTAAAATCATCGTAGCCGGGTTCACCCTCTTTAATTTTGCGTATTGTATCGTAGTTGTCAAAGATATCGCCTTGCGCATGATAAATTGCTTGGCTATGCTTTTTAGCGATATTTAGCATATTGTAATTGCTGCCCATTGCCACTAAAAAACCAATTGCTAAAATTGACATAATGACAAAGGCGACAATCACTTCAATTAACGAAAAAGCTCTCTGTTTCATAGTACCACCTAAAATTGCGTGCGACGTGCGTCTTCCATTTGGCGCATAATATCAGCCGCAATGTCTGCAAATACTGCGCTAAAACTGTCAGTGTCGACAATGTTATAGACTGTGTTTGGGGTCGTCGCTAAGTCAGCGCACAATGTGTCAACATAGTTAGCAAGGTCACACAGACCAGCCGCATCGTCGTTTTCACCGATTACAACAAAGTAAAACTTTGTATTTGGATCGTTTTTAAACTTTTTAATCATCTGGTAGCTGTAGTCGCGCGCATCACTTCGCCGATTGACAACAACCCCCCTTTGCGCGCTAGCAGTGCTAGCAAGGTCATCGATAAGTACGTTGCTAACCGCGCCATTATCATCTAAATAAACCGCATTGGCAGCACCACTTGTGCCCCCTGTGACTGAGAACATTGTCGATTGACCGTCGAGCACCACAATGACAAAGTCTTTTTCACCCGCTGCATGGCTGTATTCAGGCATGTTCTTATAGTTGCTGTTAAACCACTGCTGGCAGTAGTAAAGGCGGCGCAGTGCATCACCCAAATTGGCACCACTATTTGTATTTGTCGCCAAGTGCTCGATTATGTCTTTCGCGTTTGTCTTTTCAGCCTGCTCAGTCAGTGTCTGATAAGGGTATGGGTATGGGGCGGTCGATGCGACATAGTCATCGACATAATTGGCATTTAAATTATAGGGCAGCAAGCACAGTTCGATGCCACCCACTTTAGCCAGCCCCTCGACCAAGCCTTCATAAACCTGCTCGTCTTCAATGCCACCCAACAGGGCGTTTTGCAATTTGCTAATGCGCTGTTCAGCAACATTACTTGTCGTGTTATTTTGCATATCGCGCAACATGCTGGCAGACAGATCAGTGACAAGCATGACATTGGCGGTGACATCGACAGCTGTTTTTCTGACATCGCGATAGATAAAGCCCTGATGCAAGTCTGCCGCCGTTGGCGCGCACACTAATGACACAGCTGCACCTGCCCGCACCTTACTGCTTAATGCTGTCGCGCTACCATCGACCGGCAACACCTCAACTGTAAAGTCAACTAAATTTTTCGTTGTGTTGGCTTGCCAAACATTTAAATTGTAACTAAACCTGTCATCGACATCTGCAATGACTTGCTTTTGATAGCTGTCGCTGGCACTTACGTAGCGATAGTCGACAATTTGGCTTTTGTCAGCCGTTAAGCCAAAGTAGTGCCATTCGTCTTTTAAAAGGTCGGCAACCGCTGTGTTTGGCGGCACCGTTGTCAACTGGCGCGCCTGTTCAACCCGCTTTGTCAAAACACTTGCCACAAAGCGGGCTGTCACTTGCGCGTCGCTCAATCGCTGTGTCGTCGGCAAACTGACAAACGCTTCTTGCATGACAAGGCTCGCCAACAAAAAGACAAATGAAATCAGCACGATACTGGCAATCAGTTCAACAAGGCTAACGCCCTTTTTATTATTCGATTTCTTCATAGCGCTGTATATCCTCAACATTGTCTTTGTTTACCTTTAAAATGCGCGTTACTGCCACACTACTTTGTTGCAGTACCCCCTTAGAGCTAATGACCAGCCAAGTGATGCCGTCAGCATCGACTTCGTAATCGAGCGTTGCCGTCACCACACCAAGTGGTTTACCACTATCTTTAAAGCTAAGCTCTATTTCTTCTTCGCGCGGCAACTTGCTTAAATCGAGCGTATTGATCACCATATCAGAGCGGTTTGGCGGATGTGCAGTTAACGTGTTGTAGCCCAGTTCAATGCCCGCCTCCGCGATATGGCGCGCCTGCATTAAATCCGAATTGTATGCCATTTGCCCGTTGTTATAGCGAATTAAATTGGCAACGCCAAGCGCAAAGGCAGACATTATGATCATCATCAACACTGCCCAGAGCAAGGCTGAGCCATTCTTTTTTTGTAGTATTTTTTTAGACATAGTTCTCCTTCGCGATGGCGTTTAGACTAATAGGGTATTGTTAATAGATCCTTGTCGTTTCATGGACTTGTTTATCACTCTTACGATAAACATAAATTTTGAGCGTTTTTGATGATTCGGTATACGAGTATCCATATGGTTGAGTATCATTAACGTTATTGCCGTTTTTTAATACTACATCAACACCGACAATTTTTTTTAGCTCGGCTGCAGTTACAGCTGATAAATCGCCATTGTGTTGATCGATGGCGGCTAATGTATAAGCCGAAATAATCGCTTTTACGGTTGATTCTTCTGCCGCTAATTCTGCCTTTGAGGTATAGCCGCTTACATAAGGCACGGCAATTGCTGCCAAAATACCAATGATGACAACGACGACAATTAATTCAATTAATGTAAAGCCTTTTCTTCTTTGTTTTTTCATATTTCTTCTCCTATCAATATAAAAATTTGTTGCTGCTGCCGCGTTAGGCGGCGCCTAGCACTAGCACTCCCTTGCTGTCGGCTAGTTGTCACTGCGCCCGCTACAGCTCTATTATTAAGGGTGCTACACCCCATAATAATCATTACAAAACACTATTGTATCGTTTCGTATATTTTAAACATTGGCGTGATAATCGCCACAACGACTGTGCCGACGATTAGTGCCATTAACAGTATCATGACGGGTTCGATCAGCGATGTTAAACGCTTAATTGCCTCTTCGAGTTCTTCTTCGTAAAACTGTGCACTGCGATTGAGCATGCCTTCAATTGAACCCGATTCTTCACCAACTTTAATCATTGAAACTAACATTTTAGGGAACATCTCAATTGACTGCAATAGTTCGCTTAACCACTTACCCTTTTTAATATCATCGGCAATTTTATCGATTTCTTTAATAAGAATAGAATTATTTGTAACTTTTGCTGCCGATGTCAGCGCATCAAGCAGTGGTATGCCGCTTGACAACAGCGTTGCCAGCGTTGAGGTAAAGCGCGACATAATGATTCGTGTTGCCGACGTTTTAATAATCGGTAATTTTAATACGGCACTGTCAAAGATGTACTTGCCCCTTTCGGTGGCGAAAAAGCGCGACATGCCGTAGATTAACAGCACTAAACCCAGTAGTATGGCATACCAATAGTTGATCAAAAAGTCGCTCAGCGCCAGCAACAATTTGGTAATCAATGGTAGTTCAACCCCACTGCCTTCAAACATGCCGACAAAGGTTGGCATAACGTAAACCAGTAAGATAGCGACGGCGATAATGGTGACGACACCAATGACTGCGGGGTAAATCATAGCGCCCTTTACCTTTTGATTGATTTTGTGTTCTTTGCTAAAGTGCAGTGCCAGTTTTTCAAGCACGGCATCGAGCCGACCTGTCATTTCGCCAGCTGCCACCATGTTGGGCATGATCGGCGGAAATTCTTTTGGATAACGCTTAAGCGCCGCTGAAAACATATCGCCTTTTTCAACTTGTTCGGCAACCTCGCCAATGATAATAGCGAGCCGCGCGTGCGATGTCTGCACTTTGATGACATCAAGTGTTTCAAGTAGTGGCATGCCCGCATAGAGCATCGCGCTCATCTGCTTACAGAGCATTGCTAAATCTTTAATTTTTACCTTTGGTTGAAACAGCGAAATATTCATTTGTGAAGCGTTTTTAGTTTCAATTGGGCTAACTTTTATTGGCAGATGCCCCTTATTGCGTACAATTCTAATAACGTCTTCTTCTGTCTCGCCGGCATAGGTTGTTGTTTCGACAACACCAGACGAATTTATTTCTCTTACTTCAAAAGATTGCGTCATATTACCTCCTGCTTATATTTCTGCTTTCCACTTTCTACTTCCATACTATCATCTCGATATCTCATGCTTGGCGATTGTCAGCGACGCCAGTACGCGGTGGCGCTTTGTCTTTCGCGTAACGTTCCGCGAAACGGGTTGTCCTAGCGAAACGATAAAGCGTAACGATTTCAGCTCCTCACTATATTTGCTTCGCAAATACGGCTTCGCCGCCCGTATCTTCGGGTATCTTAGAAGCGTTTTAATCGCTTTTGAAACCCGAGATTTCTCGATAATCCGCTAGCAGTTGGTCAGTTGGTCAGTTGGTCAGGAAAACCTAAACCCTTAAAGTCAAATACTTAAAACCTAAAGTCAAAAGCGAGATTTCTCGATAATCCGCTAGCAGTTGGTCTGTTGGTCAGTTGGTCAGGAAAACCTAAACCCTTAAAGTCAAATACTTAAAACCTAAAGTCAAAAGCGAGATTTCTCAACTGCGTTCGAAATGACATTTTTGAGTTCTCGAAATGACAAACCTATCTATTGTCGCACGCGCTTTAATTCACGACTGATCGCTTTGTCGTCAACAGCGTAGCGATAGAGCGTTTCAAGCGTTATTTGCTTTTTCTTGTATAGTGCCAGCAGCGAATCGTCCAGCGTGGTCATACCAACATTTTTACCAGTTTGAATAAAGGTCTGAATCTGGTGGGTTTTGCCCTCGCGTATCAGATTGCGCACCGCACTGTTGACCATTAGAATTTCAGGCGCCATAACATTGCCAAAACCATCAGCGCGCGGTATCAGAATTTGCGAAACAACCGCTTCTAAAACGGCTGCCAACTGCATGCGCTGCTGAACCTGTTGGTGCGGCGGAAACGCGCCTATAATGCGCTCAATTGTATTTGCTGCCCCTGTCGTGTGCAGTGTAGAAAAGACCAAGTGACCCGTTTCAGCCGCTGTTACTGCCGTCGCCATTGTTTCGAGGTCGCGCATTTCGCCGACTAAAATAACATCGGGGTCTTGCCTTAACGAGGCGCGCAAGGCGGCGGCAAAACTGCCTGAATCGCTGCCGATTTCACGCTGGTTGATAATGCACTGATTGTGGTTATGCAGATATTCAATCGGGTCTTCAATGGTGATAATATGTTCGTTTCGCGTTGCGTTAATCTGCGATATAATCGCTGCCAATGTCGTCGATTTACCACTACCGGTTGGCCCTGTAACTAGCACGAGCCCGCGTTTTTTTTGAGCAATGCTATAGATTACATTTGGCAACTTTAGTTGTTCAATAGTTGGTGGGTCCATTGCAACGCTTCTAATGGACAAACTGTAACTACTGCGCTGTTTGAAGATGTTAATACGAAAGCGCCCGACACCATCTACCGAATAAGCTAAGTCGATTTCACCAACGCTTTTAAATGTTGCCAATTGTTTTTCAGTTAAAATTTCGCTGACAACCTCAGCGCAATCGCGCTGCGTTAATACCGTTTTGTCATAAGGATAGATGCGTCCATTGCCCCTTATCATAACAGGCGAACCAACGATAAAGTGAATATCAGATGCGCCGTTATCTACTGCTTTGCTAAAAATTGTTTTAATGTCCATAATTGCCCCTAACTGATTAATATTACTTATATTTTGTTTATGTTTTTGGCGTGCCAGGTTGCTTTTTTAATCCGCTAGCGGTTGGTCTGTTGGTCAGTTGGTCAGGAAAACCTAAACCCTTAAAGTCAAATACTTAAAACCTAAAGTCAAAAGCGAGATTTCTCGATAAACCGCTAACTGTTAGTCCGTTGGTCAGTTGGTCAGGAAAACCTAAACCCTTAAAGTCAAATACTTAAAACCTAAAGTCAAAAGCGAGATTTCTCGATAATCCGCTAGCGGTTGGTCTGTTGGTCAGTTGGTCAGGAAAACCTAAACCCTTAACAACAAGTTACCAATTGTTATTCTTGATTGATGTTGTACGTTACCCGCAACAGCTCATCAACTGTCGTCACGCCGTTTAAGACTTGCTCAATACACGAATCACGCAACGTCAGCATGCCCCCTTCGATTGCCGCACTGCGAATTTCTTCAATTTTGGCATTTTCATACATCAATCGACGAATCGCCTTATTTACGATGAGTATTTCGTGTACGGCGACCCGACCCATGTAACCGCTGTCGTTGCAGGCATTACAGCCCTGCCCACGCCACAGCATCTGCTTTTGATCATCAGCGATATTTAGTATTTTCTTTTCGTCACTGGCGGCTTCGTATTGTTTAGCACACTTTGGACAATTGCGCTTGACTAAGCGCTGTGCGACAATACCAACAGTTGCCGTACCAACCAAGTAGTTGGGTATTCCCATGTCAACTAAACGGGTTAAGGTACTGGCCGTGTCATTGGTGTGTAGTGTCGACAATACGACGTGACCGGTAATCGCCGCACGAATTGCTATTTGCGCCGTTTCGGTGTCGCGCATCTCACCGACCATGACAATGTCGGGGTCTTGTCGTAAAATTGACCGCAAACCGCTGGCGAAAGTGAGGTTGGCTTGGTTATTGACCTGCACCTGATTAATGCCATTTAGTTTGTATTCAACTGGGTCTTCAACGGTTACAATATTGGTTTCTACTTTATTGAAATCACGTAATATTGTATAGAGCGTTGTCGTTTTACCAGAACCGGTTGGCCCTGTTACCAATAGTATACCTTCGGGTACGCTCAATATCTTTTGGAGTCGCGCTTTGTTTATTTCATTAAAACCAAGTTGTTCTAAATCGAGAATAATACCGCTGCGATCGAGCAGTCTGATAACGATTTTTTCACCGTAAACAGTCGGCAATGCCGAAATACGCATATCGATGTCGACGCCGTCGATTGACATTTCAATACGACCGTCTTGCGGTGCACGGCGTTCTGAAATATTCATTTTACCCATAATTTTAATACGCGTTGCAATTGCGCCGTGCGCGTTGATTGGCACTGACATAATTTCTCGTAGTACGCCATCTATTCTAAAGCGAATGCGTACAATTTCTTCAAACGGCTCAATGTGAATGTCACTCGCCTTATTGCGAATCGCCTGCGAAATTATCGAGTTGACCAAGCGCACCATTGGCGCATTGGCGACATCTTGACTAATTTTGACTTGTTCATCGCCATCGCCCATTATTTGCTGATTGATAAATTCTTGCGTTGCCTTTTCACTTTCTTCGCGATTGTCGTAATAACGATCAATAGCACGCTTGATGTCAGATTCAGCCGATACAACGACATCGACCTCCATCCCAGAAGCAAAGCGCACATCGTCTTTAGCGACGATGTCAAGTGGATCTGACATACTTACAACCAACTTGCCCTTTTCGAGCCGAACTGGTAATAAATTATGTATGCGCGCTAAATTTTCTGGAATCATCTTTGGTACTTTTGGGTCGATTCTTGTTTGATTGAGATCAACATAAGGAATACCAAAGTGAATTTCTAGCATTTTAAATAATTGCAGTTCGTTGATCATGCCCAATTCAACCAAAATACGACCGAGCTTTTTACCCTCGATTTTTTGTTGTGAAAGCGCGATTTCTAATTGTTCTTGATTGATCAAGCCCTGCTGAATCATCAAATCGCCGATTCTTTTTTTCTTAACCATATTTACCTCAGATGTAGTGTCTTTTGCCTGTGCTAGATTGCTTTTTAATCCGCTAGCGGTTGGTCTGTTGGTCAGTTGGTCAGGAAAACCTAAACCATTAAAGTCAAATACTTAAAACCTAAAGTCAAAAGCGAGATTTCTCAATAATCCGCTAGCGGTTGGTCTGTCTCACGTATTTTTATTGTAAAATCACAAAAATACTTGAAATCGCCAAAAAAGGCGCAAACGCAATACTGTCTTGCAGCCTTAGCTTACCCATTAATATTGCGCCGATCGCAAATGCCCCAGCAGTAACAAATGATGATGCTATAAAAACAATAAATTGATTTAAAGTAAAATAGAAGCTAATCGCCAATATGTATTTAATGTCACCCATGCCAAATAATGTCTTTTTTAGAAGCAAAGACATCACGACGAAAAAAACGCAGACGATCATTGCAAATAAAACCGCTGCAACATGCTGTTGCGATGCTACTTTAGTAACTACCAATTTAATAAGTGCCAATACCATTATTGTTAAATTGGTAGCATTAAGTATTTTATTAGTATCGTAATCGATAAAGGCAATTACAACAACTGTCGAACAAAGCAACATATCTAATATGGCGTAAGCATTTATGCCAGAACGCAAGTATATCAATAGGTAAAGTAAGCCATTGAGCAATTCAACTAATGGATACCTCATTGGAATTGACTTCTGACAATAGCGACATTTACCAGCTGTAATTAAATAACTGAACAGCGGTATCAGATCGCGCGCGGTCAATTGATGATTGCACTGCGGGCAATACGATCGCGCCACGACAAAGTTTTCGCCGCGCGGTATTCTGTAAATTAGCACGTTTAAGAAACTGCCAATTAAAACGCCGTATAATGAAATAATAGTTGCTATAACTGCTTGTTCCATCATGTACCTATTTCTTTTATTATCTCATCTAAATAATTTTTAAATCTTTTCCATATTTATTATCGGCAAGACTTATAAAATATTTAACAAATTTCATTGACTAAATTTAAAAAAAATTATATGATAATAAAAAAACTCTTGAAAGTATATATCTGCCGAATGGTATGTATGCTTTACATTGAAAAGTGATTGTATAATTTGTTACTAAATTTCGGGATGTGGCTCAGTTTGGTAGAGCGCTGCGTTCGGGACGCAGAGGTCGTAGGTTCAAATCCTGTCATCCCGACCATGATCAATAAAAATAAAACTCAGTTAAGCTGAGTTTTTTTAACAAAGAAAACCAAGAAAGGATATTACTATGGCAAAGCGTTTATGGAAACCAGGTACAATGATTTACCCTGTCCCCGCCGTGATGGTATCATGCGGCCACCAACCCGAACATTATAATATCATTACAATTGCTTGGACAGGCACCATTTGTTCTGACCCCGCAATGGCTTATATTTCAGTTCGTCCATCACGCTATTCTTACGATATTATAAAACAAACAGGTGATTTTGTAATCAACTTGACGACGGCAGAACTGGCAAATGCAACCGATTACTGCGGCGTTGTTTCAGGCAGAGACGTCAATAAGTTTAAACAGACAAATTTGACGCCTATCAGTGCCGAACACGTAAAATCGCCCCTGATAAAAGAATCGCCAATCAATATAGAGTGTAAAGTTAAAGACATTATCGATCTTGGTATACACGATATGTTTGTCGCCGAAGTTTTAGCGGTACACGCCGATGAAGCATACTTTGACGAAAATGATCGCCTTTGTCTTGATAAGGCAAACT
>PDWI01007522.1_pt1 | contig 13170 bp, 13 predicted proteins | sample 1430891 | NCBI WGS metagenome assembly PDWI01 (sample SAMN01162508, study PRJNA174530) | Oral metagenome, whole genome shotgun sequencing project. | biome: Marine environment; feature: Marine mammal; material: Swab sample of the gingival sulcus; isolation source: swab sample of gingival sulcus... | reverse complement strand
AAACTCGCTGCTGTAACGTTTACGTTTTGTCATTGTGGTCTCCTTGGTTTTGTCTGAATTAAACGTAACATATTGTCTCATTTTTGGGGACCACTATAGGTTTAACCATCCACAGGTTCAGAGCCAGAAAGAACTATAACCTTGAAGAAATCAAAAAAGTAATTAAAAGCAAAACCAAGTAAAAAACGCTCGCTAAAATGTCAATAAAAAAATTTTGACATAACAAAGCCAAGGCAGACCATAAACTTAATCAATTCTAGGTAATCCGGCAGGAGCATTTTTTTATTGACATTCGCTCACTTCTTTTTGGGCCGATGAGTGTGAAGGGAAAAGGGCGTGAACTTCCTTTTCGCTCTGCTAAAAAGGGCTAGAAAATTACATGCCATCCTCTCAAATAAAATATAACTCCGGTAGTAGTTCAGTAAAAGAAAGTACTTTTGGTAAACGCTTGATTATACGAATAAATTGGCGGAAGTGCATGGGAATCGAACCCACCTGAGGAGCTATTAACCCCCCACACCGGATTTGAAGTCCGGGAGAGCCACCAGTGCTCTATCCACTTCCGGTTTAAGAGAAGAAAAAAATATTAAAAATCAACCAGTTCTACATCAAATATCATGGTTTCATTCGGCGGGATAGGCCCTCTGCCGCCTGCACCATAGCCAAGTTCTGGTGGGATGATAAGAATACGTTTTTCCCCCTTCTTCATGCCGAGAAAGGCCTCGTCCCATCCTTTTATCACCCGGCCCTCACCGACCATAAAGGATATCGGCTCCCCGCGGTCAATAGAGGAATCAAACTTGGTGCCGTTCAAAAGCCTGCCGGTGTAATGGGCCTTGACCATATCCCCTTTTTCCGGCACGGCCTCACCCTGCCCTTCGGCAACCACCACATACTTCAAGCCGGAATCGGTTGTAACTGCATCCGGCCATTTTTTTTCGATCAGCTCCTTTTCACCTGCCAGAGCTTTTTTTTTCTCTTCCCGCAATTTTGCTTCATGAGCGACCAGCAGTGCATCAAATGCCCCCTGATCGGTCTTAAAGCCCTCGGCCGCTTCACCAACTCTTAATATTTCCACCCGTTCGATCTTGTCATTCACCGCAATCCGGTCAACCACTTCCTGGCCTTCAACCACATGCCCGAAGACCGTATGTTTGCCGTCAAGCCAAGGGGTCGGCAGATGAGTGATAAAAAATTGCGAACCGTTGGTACCCGGCCCGGCATTAGCCATGGAGAGGATACCGGGGCGGTCATGTTTAAGTTCGGAACGAATCTCATCAGGGAAGGTATAACCCGGCCCGCCAGTGCCGGTGCCGAGCGGACAGCCGCCCTGAATCATAAAATCGGAGATAACCCGATGGAAGGTCAGTCCGTCATAAAATTTGGTGCCGATGGTACCCGGCCCGCCGCCAAGCTCCTTGGTACCTTCGGCCAGTCCGACAAAATTGGCGACAGTGAGCGGAGTTTTTTCAAATTCAAGCATGCAGACTATATCACCCTTTTCGGTAACAATTTTTGCATATAACCCGTCAGTCAGCTTAGTTTCAGCCATTACAAAATCTCCTGGTAAAATTAGAAAAAAAATCAACAGGGTAAGCAATCTTAACTTCATATTCCCTCCCATGAAATTTAACTCAAAATGCGAAAAATCAAAAAAAACATAATTGCCGGATGCCATAGGCAAGTAATTTATCCGTCAAAAATTCCAACATAAACCCGCCTGATTAAGCTGTCAACATAAACCAGAAGTTTTATTTCGTCCCGGCATTATTTCAGGGCAGCACTGCACTATCAATGCCCGCCTCCTATCGGTTGATGATTTACTTTTCTGCCCGAACAGGTTATAAACATTGCAACGTGGTATTAAAACCAGCCGGATGCAAAAATGCGGTCTTATCGAAATATTTCAGGAGAAAATCGTATGACAATTACCAAACTAGCTAGGTCTATATCAATCATTTTCTATCTCACCTTTTTCTTTACCGCCGCTGCCATTGCCGCTGAAAAGGATCCTCCGATCACCATCTCCGCCGATGAAATGATGACCAAGCAAAAGAGCAATGCGGTGATCTTCAAGGGCAATGTGGATGCCAGGCAGGGTGATTTACGCATCCGCTCCGATCAGATGACGGTTTATCATAATGCCGGCCAAAAAGGAAAAAAGCAGGAAAAAGAGATGAGCCAAAAGGTTGACCGGATAGTCTGCGAAGGGAATATTGAGATTACCCGTGATGACTGGCTCGGCACCTCAAAAAAAATGATTTATCAGGCTGATAAAAAAGAAGTATTGCTTACTGGCGATGCCAGGTTTTGGCAGGGTAAAAATATGGTGGCCGGTGAAAAAATCATTTATTATATGGACGAGGGCCGTTCGGAGGTACTGGGCGGCGGCAAGACGGGTTCAGAGGGAAAGAAGGGCAAGAATCGGGTTGAGATGACCATTATCCAGTAACTTTACCTAACCAGCAAAATGGCAACTCTGGAAACCATTAACATCGTTAAACAATATGGCAGCAGAACCGTGGTGGACGGGGTGAACCTCCAGGTCAACACCGGTGCTATTGTCGGCCTGCTCGGGCCGAACGGGGCAGGTAAAACCACCTCCTTTTACACCATAGCCGGTTTTATCAAACCAAACGATGGGGCTATCCTGCTGGACGGTGAGGTGATTACCACCCTGCCCATCCACCAAAGGGCCTTAAAAGGCATCTCCTATCTGGCCCAGGAGCCGTCTGTCTTCAAAAAGCTGACTGTTGAAGAAAATGTCCGCATCATCCTCGAGCCCATGGGGCTTGCCGACAATGAGATTACCGACCGCATCGATGAGTTGATGTCGGAACTAAAGATTGAGTATCTGCGTAATAACAAGGGACATGCCCTGTCCGGCGGAGAGCGGCGCCGGGTTGAGATTATGCGGGCACTGGCCACCCGTCCCAAATTTATTCTGCTGGACGAGCCTTTTGCCGGCATCGATCCGCTGGCGGTTGCCGATTTACAAAAATTGATCCGGGGACTAAAGGATAAGGGTCTGGGGGTGCTGATCTCTGATCATAATGTCCGGGAGACCCTTCAGGTTTGTGATTTTGCCTATATTATGAGCCAGGGGCAGATTTTAACCAGCGGCGTAGCCGAGGATATTATCGAAAGCGAGATTGCCCGCAAGATGTATCTGGGCGAAAATTTTCATATGTAAAAATTTTATGGCTCTGGAACTAAGACAACAGCTCAAGCTGGCACAAAGGCTGGTGATGACGCCGCAGCTGCGTCAGGCCATTTATTTGTTGCAGCTAAACCGGATCGAGCTGGGTCAGGCCCTCCAGAAGGAACTGGAACAAAATCCGGTGCTGGAGGCAGATTTTCCGCAGCAGGAGCCCTTATCTGCAAAATCAATCACGGCTCCCGCCATTGACAGCAACAATTCTGGCCCAAAATCTGACCAGCCCGCTGCCGTCAGCGGAGACGGAACGGACGGTCAGGCCGAAATCAACTGGTCGGACTATGCCAATGATTTTGATAATGCCAATTTTTCATTTGCGAGGGAAACTCCGGCTGATGCCCCCAGCCAGTTTGATTTTATCTCCGAAAAGCCTGATTTGCCTGCCTATCTGCAATGGCAGCTTGCCCATTGCCATCTGGAGCCGGATGAATGGGAGACAGCCCTGTTCATTACCGGCAATATTAACCGGCATGGCTTTCTGGAAGTTGATTTGGCAACCATTATGGCAAAAACCGGCTGCGATCACGATTCAGCCGATTACCTGCTGGAAGTTATTCAGGGGCTTGATCCGCCGGGGGTAGCAGCCAGGGACATAGGCGAATCGCTGGGCCTGCAGCTAGAGCGGCTCGGCATGGAAAAGTCCCTGGCTTATGAAATAGTTACCAAACATATCTCCCTGCTTGAAACCAAAAATTATCAGGCCATTGCCAAGCTCACCGGCAAAAGCAAAAATGCGGTTATTCAGGCCGCATCCTTTATTACCGGCAAGCTAACTCCGTACCCGGGCCTTGCCTATGCCGATGAAGCCACCAGTTATGTAACTCCCGATGTATATGTGGATAAAATTGACGGTGAGTGGGTGATTTATCTCAATGAAGATGATCTGCCCAAGCTTAAATTATCCGGCGATTATCTGGCCATGCTTGAAAAAGATGCGGAGGTAGCCGAAGAATCCCGCAGTTACCTCAAGGAAAAATTAAAGGATGCCGCCTGGCTGATCAAGGCTATTCAGCAGCGGCAGCGGACGATTTACAAGGTCATGGAAAGCCTGCTAAAGTTCCAGCACGATTTTTTTGAATACGGCGTGGAATACCTAAAGCCCCTGGTACTGCATGATGTGGCCGAAGATATTGAAATGCATGAATCTACGGTCAGCCGGATAACTTCCAATAAATATGTCCAGACCCCGGTGGGAACCTTTGAGCTGAAATACTTCTTTTCAACCGCCATCCAGGGGAAGGGAGGAGAGGCGGTGGCCGCCGAATCCATCAAAAGCCGCATCAAAAAAATGGTGCAGGAAGAAGATAAGCACAAGCCGCTAAGTGATAATGCCATCTCGAAAAAGCTGGAGGAAGGAGGGGTGAAAATTGCCAGAAGAACGGTGGCAAAATACCGCGAGCAGCTAAAAATCCCGCCGGTTAAACACCGCAGAATGATATAAAAATATTATGGGCGGATATGGAATCCGCCCCTACGGTGATGATGGTTCACGAAGGGATATGGAATATCATAATTCACGTAGGGGCAGCCCCGCTACTAAATTGACAAAAGGCGGCAAGGCAGCGAAAAGGCTTGTACCTGAAAGTACACCTGACAGAGAGCAAGATAGTAATCATCAATTTAGTAGCGGGGCTATTTCTGCCCGCTAGATAGCCGAATTGCTGACATAAAAACGCTGCGGTCAGAAGTAAAAGCCTGGAAAACTGCAAGAAATAATACCGCTAATCAAATTGACTGGCAGTTCAAGACGGAAAAAGCACGGATAAAGCTAAAACGACTTTATCCAACATTAGATGTATGGCATGACACTAGCATCTTATTTGCCAAGCTCAACCCTGATTTCAATATGTTTTATTTTTTTAGCAGCTTTAAGGGATGCCACCATCCCCGAAATTGAGCCGGCCAGCAGCTCCTGAATAAAGCCGTTGATGGGAACCTTGCGGCCGTTAACCAGCAGGGCCGTTTTCTCTTTGGCCTTGGCTCCCCCGCCCAGAAACCGCTTTTCAATAAACATGGCGATTTCTTCCTTTTCATGGGGTCTAAACACATAATCACCGCTGATGCCGCAGTCGGTTACTACTGCAATTATACCATTTACCTGGCCTTTCAAGGATTTTTTCTTATCCCGCATCACCTCAATTTTCGGCACCTTTTTGGCGTTCTTAAAGCCTTCGCCGATAACAATGTCCATATCGGAAAAATAACGGTGAACCAAGGTGATAAGAGATAAATCCGTTTTTTCGGTCTGCAATACCATCTGATCGGGGCCGGCAAACATCACACTATCTGCTCCGGCCAGTTTATGTTTGCCGGTATCTGTATCCGGCGAATCAAATCTGGCCTGCGTCTTGCTGCTGGACTTTATTACCCCGACCTTAAATCCCTGTTCTTTTAGATAACTAACTACTGCCGAAGCAGCGGTGGTCTTGCCGCTGTTATGGCAGCCTATAAAGGTAACTACTGGAGGCATATTTATTCTCCTATAACCCTGATTTAATCAAACAAACATGGCCGCCCGGCAATCCTGCCCGGGGCAGAAAAAACGGGCCGCCTGAATCTGACCATGTTTTATCCTTGCACAAATACGACAGGCTGTGTAAGGATTTACTACCAACTAATAACAAACACATAGTAACCATGCCGTTCAAACTTGCAATAAATTCTTTACCGGACACATCACTTAGAAAGCAGCTGGAGGAGCGTGAGGAACAGGTGCTTTCTCCTCATGCTGCCCTAAACAAAAATTCACGGGGAAGACGCAGGCCGGAGCCGGATGATGAGCTTGATATGCGGATGCCTTTCCAGCGGGACCGGGATCGGATCACTCATTCCAAAACCTTCCGCAGGCTCAAACATAAAACTCAGGTGTTTCTTGCCCCGACTGGTGATCATTACCGCACCAGATTGACCCATGTTCTTGAAGTTTCGCAAATAGCCAGAACGGTTGCTGCGGCCTTATGCCTGAACGAGCCGCTGACCGAGGCCATCGCCCTGGGTCATGATCTTGGTCATACACCCTTTGGTCATGCCGGCGAGGCAACCCTCAACCGGCTGCATCCCGGCGGTTTCAGGCATTATGTTCATAGCCTGCGGGTGGGCGATCATCTGGAAAAAAAGGGGCAGGGCTTAAACCTTACCTATGAGGTGCGAAACGGTATTGTCCGGCATTCAAAAGGCATCGGTGCCATCATCCCGGAAAACAAGAGCAAACTTGCTTCCACCCTTGAGGGGCAGATCGTCAGGCTGGCGGATATTATTGCCTATGTCAACCATGATCTGGACGATGCCCTTAGGGCTGGTATTATTAAAGAAACTGACCTGCCGAAACCGATCAGCAAGGTGGTTGGAGATCGGCATTCAAAGCGGATAGGGACCATGGTCAATGATTTGATTACCAAAACCCTGGAAGCGGATGACGGCAGCCTGCATGTCAGCGGCCCGATACTGGAGGCCATCACCAGGCTGCGGACGTTTCTTTTTGAACGGGTTTACCGCTATTACATGGTGCATGATGAGTTTGTCAAGGCCCAGCATATCATCACCGATTTATATAATTATTTTCTGGATAACGGGCTGGTCAGAAGGGAAAGCGGCGGTTTGATGCCCAGTCATAACTGCGGACATGATTGGCCGGATGAATACACTGCACATCGCAAGGTATGCGATTTTATTGCCGGTATGACCGATAGATATGCACTTGATCTTTATAAGCAAATCTTTTTGCCAAAGCCGTGGAGCAGCAGCCTGTTTGGCTAGCTCTATTAAACATTAAAAATATGAAAAAATATTAAAAATCAGATGGATAAAGGATACGATTTTTCACAGATTGAAGATAAATGGCTGCAAATCTGGCAGGAACAAGGCTGCTTTGCCGCCGGAATGGAAGAGGGCAGACCGTCATTTTCCATCGTTATTCCGCCGCCCAATGTTACCGGAGTGCTTCATGTCGGCCATGCCCTGAATAATACCCTGCAGGACATCTTGACTCGCTATCACCGCATGTGCGGCCATAATACGGTTTGGGTTCCCGGTACCGATCATGCAGGGATTGCCACCCAGAATGTGGTGGAAAGGCAGCTTGCCGCCGAAGGCAAGACCCGCCATGACCTTGGCCGTGAGGCCTTTATTGACCGGGTTTGGGATTGGCGTAAGGAAAAGGGCGGCACCATTATCAACCAGCTAAAAAAACTTGGTTCGTCCTGCGACTGGCAGAAAGAGCGTTTTACCATGGATGAGGGGCTTTCCAAAGCGGTTCGCGAGGTCTTTGTCCGGCTGTATAAGGAAGGGCTGATCTATAAAGGAGATTATATTGTCAATTGGTGTCCAAGATGCCATACCGCACTGGCCGATGATGAGGTTGAACATGAGGATAGCAAGGGTAAACTTTATCATCTGCGGTATCCCTTTGCGGACGGCTCCGGTCAGGTGGTAATCGCTACTACCAGGCCGGAAACCATGCTCGGTGATACCGGCGTGGCCGTGCATCCAGACGATGAAAGGTATCAGCACCTGAAGGATGTGGGTATTAAACTGCCGCTTACTGGCCGCATAATTCCAGTGGTATTTGATCATCATGTCCAGAAAGATTTCGGTACCGGCGCCCTCAAGGTTACTCCATCCCATGACCGGGATGACTATGAAATCGGCCGGCGTCATGATCTGGAAATGATAAAGATTATGGATGATCATGGGGTGATGAATGAGGCGGCAGGGGAGTATGCCGGACTTGACCGCTTTGCATGCCGCAAAAAGATTGTGCAGGATCTTGATGCCCAGGGTTTTCTGGAAAAAGTAGAAGATTACGACCATGCGGTGGGGCATTGCTACCGCTGCCATACCGTGGTCGAGCCGATTACTTCCATGCAGTGGTTTGTCTCGGTAAAACCCCTGGCTGAACAGGCAGTCAAGGCGGTTCAGGCAGGAAAAATCAATATCTATCCCAAGACCTGGTATAACACCTTTTATAGCTGGATGGATAATATCCGCGACTGGTGTATTTCCCGCCAAATCTGGTGGGGACACCGGATTCCGGCCTGGAACTGCCCGGACTGCGGCAAAACGATAGTTGAACAGACCGACCCTGAGCATTGCCCCGACTGCAAATCCCGCAATTTGGTGCAGGAAACCGATGTGCTGGATACCTGGTTCTCTTCGGCCCTATGGCCATTTTCCACCATGGGCTGGCCGGAGCAGACCAAAGAGCTGCAGACCTTTTATCCAACCTCGGTGCTGATCACCAGCTTTGATATTTTATTCTTCTGGGTGGCCAGAATGATGATGATGGGGCTGCATTTTATGGATGAGGTGCCGTTCAGAGATGTTTATCTGCATGCCTTGGTGCGGGATAAATACGGCAAAAAGATGTCCAAATCCACCGGCAATGTGATTGATCCGCTGGAAGTAATGGAAAAATACGGCACCGATGCCATGCGTTTTACCCTTACCGCCTTTGCCGCCCAGGGACGGGAAATAAAGCTGGATGAAGACCGCATTGGGGGCTACCGTTTCTTTATCAACAAGATTTGGAATGCGGCCAGGTTTGCCATGATGCATATCAGCGAATGTGATGATGAAGTAAGAAGGGCGGCAGAACAGCCGGAAAATCTGCCGCTTGCCCACCGCTGGATTTTAAGCAGAACCGCCCATACCATTAAAACCGTCCGCAAAAGTCTGGATGAATACCATTTTAACGAGGCGGCTTCGGCCAATTATCAATTTATCTGGCATGAATTTTGTGATTGGTATCTGGAATTGATTAAGGCCGACCTGTTTAGTGATGATGAAATTTTGAAAAATCAGGCTCAAGGCGTGCTGCTTACCGTGCTTGAAACCATATTGAAGCTGATTCACCCAATTACGCCCTTTGTAACCGAGGAAATTTGGAGCGTACTGCCGGGCAAGAGGAAACCGCTGATGGTTTCACCATTTCCGCAGGAGCGTCCTGAGTGGGAATCTGATGAGACAGAACAGGAAGCCAATCTATTGATGGGTATAGTTTCCGGCATCAGAAATATCCGTTCAGAAGCTGAGCTGCATCCATCCGCCAGGGTCGATGCTCATCTGGTCTGCCCTGATCCGGCCAGGAAAAAACTGGTTTTGGGGTTTGCCGATGCCGTATCCGAGCTGACGCGCCTAAAGTCATTTTCAGTTCATCAAGAGGCTGATAAACCAAGCGATGCGGCGACCTATATCTATGAAGATCTGGAAATATATATTCCCTTGCAGGGTTTGGTGGATGTGAAGGGCGAACTAGCGAAACTCGCTAAGGAAAAGAAGAAGATTGAAGCTAAATTAAAGCAGGTAAACGGCAAACTGGGCAACCAGAAATTTTTAGCCAATGCCCCGGATAATATTGTGCAGAAGGTCAGGGATGAAAAGGCCGGACTTGATGCCAAAATCGCCAAGATTACCGAGGCCGAACAACGGCTGCAGGGTATGAGCATTGCGTAAACGATATGAAAATGAGAAGACCTGAAAAGGCGATGCCGGACGGCGAGGCCCATATCCTGCTCGCAGAAGGAGAATTCGGGGTAATCTCAAGCGTTGACCGGCATGGTCAGCCCTACGGGGTGCCGGTTAATTATTGCCTTGTGGATGACGGTATTTATTTTCATTGTGCATTGGCCGGACGTAAGATTGATAATTTTGCCGATAATCCCAAGGTCTCCTTTTGCGTGGTTGAAAATAATCGGCTGATTCCCCAAAAATTCACCACCGAATATGACAGCGTAATGGTTTTCGGCCTGATCAGTGAGGTCTTTAGCCATGAAAAGCAGACCGCCCTTAAGGCTTTAATCAAAAAATATTCTGGCGATTTTTGGCAGCAGGGATTTAAGTATATTGAGGCCAAAAGCCATAAAACCAGGGTATTCAAAATATCCATTAACCAGATTACCGGCAAATCATCTAAAAGGTATGGACAAAAATCAGCTGGATAAACTAATTATTCATTTTCTTGACGAGGATATTGGCCGGGGGGACATTACCAGCGAGGCCATTTTTGCTCAAAGTCAGCTTGGTCAGGCCAGCCTTGTAGCAAGGGAAACCTTTGTGGCTGTCGGTATGTCTGCCGTGGCCGCCAGAGTATTTAAGCTGCAAAACAGTGAAATTGAGGTGTCTCAGGCGGCTGCTGACGGTAAAAAAGTTGAAAAGGGCGAGGTCTTACTGACTGTTTCCGGGCCGGTAGTCGATCTGCTCAAGGCCGAGCGGGTGGCCTTAAACCTTGTGCAGAGATTATCCGGCATTGCCACCCTTACTGCCAGATTTGTTGAGCAGGTGAGAGATCTGGACGTGATTATAACCGATACCAGAAAAACTACTCCTGGTCTTAGAATGCTGGAAAAATACGCCGTGATTTGCGGCGGCGGCAGTAATCACCGCTATAATCTGGCCGATGGCGTACTGATTAAGGATAATCATATCGCTGCCTGCGGCTCAATCAAGGATGCGGTTAACAGGGTTCGCGGGGCGGTGCCTCATACTGTTAAAATTGAGGTGGAAACCGAAAATCTTGCTCAGGTCAGCGAGTGTCTGGACTGCGGCGTGGACATCATCATGCTGGATAATATGTCTTATGATCTGATGAAAGAGGCCGCCGGGTTGATTGACGGCCGGGCATTGGTGGAGGCATCCGGCGGGGTAAATCTGCAAACGGTTAGAAAAATTGCCGAGTGCGGGGTGGATATTATCTCAATCGGCGCCTTGACCCACTCAGCACCGGCCTGTGATATTGGTATGGATTGGCAGGAAAAAGCTGGATAAACCATATTCTGCAAAAAGGTGTTGCTTATTTATGCCGAAACATGCGATAATGTAAAAGTGTTTTTTCTCTGGGATGAACTGGCTGTGTAAAAAATTATAAAATTTAAGCGGGGAAGAATATGCGTTGTCCAAAATGTGGCTATATTTCCTTCGATCAACTGGAAACCTGCCTGAAATGTAACAAGAAAATCAAGAAGGCGTCAGATGAACTGCACGGTACGGTTGCTAATGTTGTTGCTCCGGTCTTTTTAAGGTTTGAGAACGCCAAGTCCGAAGATGAAAAACTTGATCAGTATTTTGAAAATGAAACTGACATGGATGCCATTGAGCCGGATTTGGACATTATGGTTGATAGTGATGCAGAAAAGGAAGAAGCAAAAGCTGAAGAAGTGCCTGAATTTGATGAAACGGCGGAAGAAGATGAGGATGTGTCAATTGACTTTAATCAGTTTGAAGATGCTGATATAGAGGAATCATTGATAGATGACTCTGCCATTGACGAATTGGCTACCGATGAGATTCCGGATATGGAATTGCCCGATGAACTGGCGGATTTATCTGATCTGGCAGGGAGCGAGCAGGAAAACGCCGAAGAGTCAATCGACACCTTTGCAGATCTGGGTGATGATCTTGATTTAAGCCTTGATTTAGATGGGGATGAACCGGATGAGGCTCCGCCTTCTGTGCCTTCAGCGAAAGAAGAGGTAGATGATTTGGGCGGGTTGACCTTGGAGACGGATGATTCGCCGGATGATGATTTGGATTTTGAGCTGGATCTGGACGGCTTGTCTCTTGATAAATAAATTCCTCGAAAAGTTTAGAATAAAAATTATTGACATCGTTCAACTTACCGTGTAAAAGCACTCACCATGCGGTGCCGGGATAGCTCAGTCGGTAGAGCAACGGACTGAAAATCCGTGTGTCCCTGGTTCAAATCCTGGTCCCGGCACCATACTCAATTGTTAATTATTGTCATCATGGTTCATAAAGCTGCATTCTGCATAAGGTTTGCGGCTTTTATTTTTCCTTTTTACCAATAAGCATTTATCACTTGTCTTGATTACCCATGTTTTTTGTGAGTAAGATTCAAAAAGAACCTGAAAATAACAACGGCAGGTTATGCAAGATCTGGCCGAAGGGAGTTGATATGCCAAAAATTTCAAAGGAGGAAATAGATGACAATACCTTTTTATTGAACATTACACCTAGGAAAATTTTAAACGGTTTGACACCACTGGAAGTCTTCACCGAAAAAAGTTGTACTTATTGTTGACATATAGAAGGGTGTTCAAAATTTTGTGTCAGTAATCTAAAACTGCTATTATGGCAGGAAAAGGAGGGATGACCAATTAAAGAGCAAAACACTACATTTGATTTTGAAGAAGCCCTGAAATCTATCCAGTCAGGCAAGCCTCTTTTGGGGAAAGAAGGTATTCTGACCCCAATGATTAAAAATCTTGTCGAGGCAGCGTTAGAAGCAGAGCTGGATTCCCATTTAGCCAGGAAATTAACGGCTAACCGCCGAAACGGTAAAAGCAGGAAGACCATAAAATCCTTAAACGGAAATTTTGAACTGACCACCCCTCGGGATGGAGACGGCACCTTCACTCCCTTTAAGCCTGGTGAGGTTGTCGAAATGTCCGTGAAACCAAGATTTTTCAATGGTCAATTTAGTGGCTTGGTTGAAGCGTAAAACTTGAAAACCTCTTCTTTATCTCAAAGAGCATAAAAATGATTGATATTTACGAGTTTAAAATCAACTTTTTGGACGAATACGGAATGAGAATTGATTCGGAAAAATATGTCGTTCAATTTGAAAGAAGTGATGATCCTGAATGGGATAGGTTTGACGCAGAAGAATAGGCGGAAGAATACGCAGAAGAAAATTTATATGCGTATCTGGCGGTAGTGTTCAGAATTCTGTGTCATCGTCCATGTCCATGTAGCTCTCTGCCGTAGCGGAAGCAAAAGTCAGCTCCGAGAATGGGCTGCAAAAATGCTCGTCGGAGGAGCTGACTTTTGCTGGATCGGCTACCTGGAACATGGCCATATTCATCCTCATCAAACATCCTATCAAATTTTCAGTTCTTTCTCCAGCCTTCCTTCAAAGAAAATCGCAAGTTGCGAAATAGCAAGAGACCAATTCTGAATCGGCCTCGTCCATTTCTTACTGGCATTTTGGATGCCCAGAT
>PDWI01007521.1_pt1 | contig 13172 bp, 10 predicted proteins | sample 1430891 | NCBI WGS metagenome assembly PDWI01 (sample SAMN01162508, study PRJNA174530) | Oral metagenome, whole genome shotgun sequencing project. | biome: Marine environment; feature: Marine mammal; material: Swab sample of the gingival sulcus; isolation source: swab sample of gingival sulcus... | reverse complement strand
ACATAAGTTCTTCTATGACCTCTAATTTCTGCTTCATCTCTTACTCCACCTAAAGAAACTCTCACAAATTTTCTTCCCATAGATTCTGCAATAGATTTAACAAGAGATGTTTTTCCTATTCCTGGTGGTCCTGAAAGACAAAGAATTTCTCCATTCATTGAAGATTTTAATTTTTTTACAGCTAAATAATCTAATACTTTTTCTTTTGCATCTTTCAATCCATAATGATCTCTATCTAGTATCTTAGCAGATTTTTTTAAATCTAAAATATCATTTGTACTTGTATTCCATGGTAAATCTAAAACTGACTCGATATAATTTCTTGTGACAGATGATTCTGCAGAAAAAGGTGGCATCTTAGAAAGTTTTTTTAACTCAGCTTCCAACTTTTCTTTGACATAAGAAGGAACTTTAGTGTTTTTTAATCTCTCTACTAGCTCTATAATATCATCATCTTGTGAAAAATCTCCTAATTCTTCTTTTATCACAGACATTTTTTCTTTTAAATAATATGCTCTTTGAGCTTCATTCATTTTATTTTTTACTTTATCATCTATACTTCTTTCTAAACTTGCTAATTCCATTTCTGAAATAAGTTCAACTAAAATTTTATATCCTCTATCTTTTATGTTAGTTATTTCAAGAATTTCTTGTTTTTTTTCAGCACTAATATTCAAATTTGAAGCTATTATATCTAAAGCATTTGAAAAATCAGTTGCTTTTTTTAAATTTACAATTATTTCTGTAGAAAATTTTCCAAACATTGCAACATATTTCTCAAATTGAGCCAATACTTTTCTATAAATAGCCTCTGTTTCTTTGGTTTTAGCTGCAGTTTCTTTTAAAACAGTATAATCAGCAAAGAATATATTTTCTTTTACATCTATTTTTCCAATTTCTATTCTATTTTCAGCTTCTACTAAAACTTTTATGTTATTATTTGGCATTCTTATTATCTGTAAAATATTGGTAACTACCCCTACTTTATAAATATCTTTATCTAAATTTGGATTTTCATTATTTGCATCTGTTTGCAATCCTAAAACAAGTTTTGTTTTATTTTCAAGTGCATATTCTAAAGTAGTTACACTTTTTTCTCTTCCAACATATATAGGAGTTACAACTCCCGGAAATATAACTAAATCCCTCACTGGTAAAAAAGGTGTCTTTTTCATATTTCTCCCTTCTTTCTTAATTTTTATTTTTTATATTCTATTTCTGCTTTTTTGTAATCATCTATAGTTTCTTTTGTAATAAAAACTTTCTTAATATCTTTATTAGAAGGCATTTCAAACATTAAATCTAGCATTGTGCTTTCTATTATTGCTCTCAAACCTCTTGCTCCAATTTTTCTCTTTAATGCTCTACTAGCTATTTCTTTTAAAGCTTCATTAGAAAATTCTAATTCAACATCTTCGAATTTACATAATTTTTGATATTGTTTAACTATTGCATTTTTAGGCTTTGTTAATATATTTATAAGAGCTTCTTCATCTAGATTATCTAAAGTTGTAATTATAGGTAATCTTCCAACTATTTCTGGAATTATTCCTTGTTTTACTAAATCTTCTGGTAAAACTTTTTTAAAAAATTCTCCCTCGTTTGTTCCATCTTTTATTTTTGTAGTATCGGCTCCAAAACCTATTACCTTTTTATTTGTTCTAGATTTTATAATTTTTTCAAGCCCTTCAAAAGCTCCCCCCACAATAAATAAAATATTCTTTGTATCTATCTCTATTAACTCTTGATTTGGATGTTTTCTTCCACCTTCAGGAGGAACTTGAGATTTTGTTCCCTCAATTATTTTTAGTAATGCTTGTTGAACTCCTTCTCCAGAAACATCCCTTGTTATAGAAACATTTTCTGATTTTCTAGCTATCTTATCAAACTCATCTATATAGATAATTCCTCTTTCAGCTAAATCAATGTCATAATCACAAGCTTGTATAAGTCTTACTAAAACATTTTCCACATCGTCTCCAACATAACCTGCTTCTGTTAAAGTTGTTGCATCTGCTATTGCAAAAGGAACTTTTAATATTTTAGCTAATGTTTGAGCAAGTAATGTTTTTCCAGAACCTGTTGGCCCAACCAATAAGACATTTGATTTTTGGATTTCCACATCATCTTCATCTTTTGAAAATTTATTATTCATTATTCTCTTATAGTGATTATAAACTGCAACAGATAAAACTTTTTTAGCTATATCTTGCCCTATAACATACTCATCTAATTTTTGTTTTATTTCAATTGGTTTTAATAAATTTATTTCTTCTGAAATATCAGGATTTTTTACTTTACTTAAAGTTTTTGTATCATTTTTATCATTTATATCCCAAGCAAAAGTTCTAGTATCATTTGTTAAAATTTCATGACAACCTTCAACACAGTCATCACAAATTAAAACATCTTCATCTCCTGCAAATAATTTTATAACTTCCTTTTCATTACGCCCACAAAATGAGCAATATTCTATTTTATTTGACATATTATCCCCTTATCTTTTAAATACATCATCAATTATTCCGTATTCTTTAGCCTCTTGTGAACTCATATAATTATCTCTTTCTGTATCTTCTAATATTTTTTCTTTTTCTTTTCCCGTATTTTTAGAAAGTAACACAGCTAATTTATCTTTTATTTTTAAAAGCTCATTAGCATGAATTGAGATATCAGTAGCTTGTCCACTAAGTCCTCCTGAAATTAAAGGTTGATGTATCATTATTCTTGAATTTTCAAGAGCAAATCTTTTTCCTTTTTTTCCAGCAGCCAATAAAAAAGCCCCCATGCTTGCAGCTTGTCCTATACAAACTGTTTGTACGTCTGCTTTTATATAATTCATTGTATCGTAAATTGCAAGTCCATCTGTAACACTTCCACCTGGACTATTTATATACATAATTATGTCTTTTTCTGGATCTTCAGACTCCAAATATAAAAGTTGTGCTATAACAGAGTTTGCAACTGTTTCATTTATTGAAGAACCTAAAAATATTATTCTATCTTTCAAAAGTCTTGAATAAATATCGTAAGCTCTTTCTGATTTTCCATTATTATCTATTACTGTTGGATTATAATTATTTTCTATCATTATTCCTCCTATTTTAATAAGATTTATTTTAAAATTATTTTTTAAATAGTAAAACACTTAAAAAAAGTTTAAGTGCTTTACTATTTATTCAAGTAAAGATTTTACTTGAATAAATAATTTTTAATAAATATTTTTTTATTTTGCTTCTTTAACTATTAAATCAATAGTTTTCTTCATTCTAGTATCAAATTTTACAGAAACTTTGAAATTTTCTAAATTTTTATTTTTCTTTAATTCAGCTTCCATTGCTTCAAGTTCCATTCCATACATTTTAGAAACTTCTTTCATTTTTTCTTTTAATTCTTCTTCCGAAACTTCAATCTTTTCTAGAACAGCTATTTTATCTAAAATTAAATCAGTCTTTACTTTTGCTTCTGCTGATGGAGCAATTTGAGCCATAAATGCTTCTCTATCTGCACCCATCATTTTAAAGTAATCATCCATTTTAAATCCTTGAGAAGATAATTGGTATTCCATTTCTCTCATTCTAGCTTCTATTTCCGCTTTTACCATAGACTTAGGAATTTCTATTGTTGTATTTTTACTAATTTCTTCAATTAATTTTCCAACATATTCATTTTCTATTCTATCGTTTTCTCTCTTAGTTATTTCTTCTGCTTTCTTAGCTTTTAAATCTTCAACTGATTCATAAGATAATGATTTAGCAAATTCATCATTTAATTCAGGTTTTACTAATTTTTTAATAGCATTTATTTTTACTTTAAATACTGCTGGTTTTCCTGCTAATTCTTTTGCATGATATTCTTCAGGGAATTTAACAGTGATATCTCCTTCTTGCCCTTTAACATATCCAACTAACTGTTCTTCAAAATTATCAATAAATGTTTTACTTCCTAGTTTTAACTCGTGAGAATCAGCTTTTCCACCTGGGAAAGGAACTCCGTCTATAGAGCCTTCAAAAGCTAAATCTAAAGTATCTCCCATTTCAGCTTTATATTTTTCATCTTTAACTTCTTCTAATTTTGATTGTCCATTCAATAAGTTTTCTATTTCAGCATCTACTTTTTCATCAGTTATCTCAAAAGTTCCTTTTTCAACAGACAAACCTTTATAATTTGCCACTTCAAATTCAGGATATACATCTACATTAAAAACAACTTCAAATGTTTCAGTCAAATTAATTGAGTTAATCGCCACATAACTAATTGGTTGTATTTTTTCAGCTTCAACTATTGTAGGAAATTTTAAATTAATTACTTCATTTGCAATATCCTCTTGTATATGTTCTTTACTATGGCTAATTATAGCCTCTTTTGGTGCTTTTCCCTTTCTAAATCCAGGAATTTCTACTTTCTCTGCAACATGTTTTACAACTTTATCTAGTATAGGATTTAATTCATCCTTATCTAAAAATATTTTCACCTCAACTGCAGAATTTTCTAATTTTTTTACTTCGTGTTTCATATTTCCTCCTTGTTTAATTATTGCTTAAAAAAGCAATTTTTTTATTTTAAATTTTAATTAAAAACTATTTTATTTATACTTCCTTAGCATTATTTATATCTAATCTATTGAAATTAGGATTTACCTGTAAATCAATAATATTAAATGGTAACTCAATTCCCTTTGCATCAAATTCGGTTTTAATACTTTCATTTAAATAGTACTTTGCTGGCAAGAAATTTTCTGGTCTTACATGAACTTTAATATCAAAGTTTAAAGATGAAGCTCCTATCTCTGCCATTCCTATCAATGTAGGTTTTTTATCTAATTCGAATAAATCATCCTTTCTTCTATTTAAAATTTCTTGAATAGTTTCTTTAACTTCTTCTATATTACTACCATATCCAACTCCAACTGTTATTTCTAATCTTCTATATTTGTGCATACTTATGTTTTTAACTTCTGAGCTAATTATAGAACCATTTGGAATAATAACCTCTTCATTGTTATAAGTTATTATAGAAGTATAAAAAATTTCTATTCTATTGACTTTCCCTTCATAGCCAGCATATTCTATTAAATCTTCTACTACAAATGGTTTAAATATTAAAATTATTATACCTCCAAAAACATTTCCTAGAACATCTTTAAAAGCAAAACCAAAAACTAATGAAAAGGCGCTAATCAATGTTGCAAACTTACTTAAATGTATTCCTAATAAATCTAGAATAGTAAAAATCAACACTAGATCTACTATAAATCTACTTACTGAATTTAAAAAAGTTATCATTCCATTATTACTAAATACTTTTCTGTATGCTTTATCTAAAAAAAGTAAAACATAAGTTTTAATGCTTTTATACAAAAGTATTAAAATTATCGCAGGTAATATTCCAAATATATGGTCTTTTAGATAATTTAATATAAACTCAGTTTTTAGATATTTACTTATATTTTCCATATATTTCCTTTCTTTTTTATCTTATATCTTTTAAAACTATTTGAACTATCTCTCTATCTTTTTTAAAGTTTTTTTCTGGATAGTAGATAATTTCATATTCATCTTTTTTATGAATAAGTCTTTCACTTAAATCAAATCCCACTGCATAGAATTCAATATTATTTTTTAATAATGTCGCACTGAAATGTCTCTCGTTTATTCCAAACTTTTTTACATCTTTGAAATTAACTTTTTCATCCCAAAATAGTGGATGAGGATTTTCTAAGCCAAAAGGACTCATTTCTTTCATAAATTCAAATATTTTTTCATCTTCTAATTTTTCCAATGGAATTTTAAAATCAAAATTTTTATACTTGCTATCTTTTCTAATTTTTTTATTCTCGTCTTTTGGTATATTTTTATCAAAAAAATCTCTTAACTCATTAAGTTTATCTTTATGAATTGTAAATCCTGCCGCTAAATCATGTCCTCCAAATCTTACTAATAGATTTTTTGCTTCTGTCAATAAATTAAAAATACTTATATCTCCAACACTTCTACATGAAGCTTTTCCATAGTCCCCTTCAAAAGCGATTAAAATAACAGGAAGATGATATTTTATGCTTAATCTTGAAGAAACAACTCCTATAACTCCCGAATTCCATCTTGAAGAATGAAACATCAGATAATTTTTTTGACTTATATCTTCAATCCTTCCTATCATTTCTAATGCATCATCATAAATTATTTTTTCTAAGTTCCTTCTTTCTTTATTTAAAAATTTCATTTCTTCTATTATGTTATAAATCTCAAAATCATCATTTTTTATAAAAAAATCAGCTGCCAATCTTGAAATTCCAATTCTTCCTAGAGAATTTATAAGAGGTGATACATAATAGCTTATATCTGTAGTTGTTATATCTTTTCTATTTAATCTTAAATAATTTAAAAGATAAGATAAACCTTTTACTTTTGTTCTCTTTAATATTTTTAATCCATTTTTAATAATGATTCTATTTTCATCAACCATAGGAACAACATCTGCAATAGTACCTATCATAACTATATCCAAATATTTATAAATATTATTAAAATTTAACTTTAGCTTCTTATAAAGTCCTTGAACTAGTTTGAATGCAACTCCTGCTCCCGAAAGATATTTGAAAGAGTAAGTTTCACTTAATTTAGGATTAAGATATAAAACTTCATCGTCAAAAACTTCTTTTACTGTTTTATGATGGTCAGTAACAATTATATCAATTCCTAAAGATTTGGCATATCTAACTGCCTCTATAGAGTTATATCCCGTGTCAACTGTAATTATTAACTTTCCATTTCTTTTGTAAAAATAATCTATATTATTTATAGAAACTCCATATTCAACTTCGCTTCTATTAGGAATATAGTAATCAACTTCAATATTTAAATCTTGAAATACTTTTACTAAAAGTGCTGTCCCGGTTATTCCATCAACATCATAATCTCCATATATAAAAATCTTTTCTCCATTTTTTCTCATGGTAATTATTTTTTCAACAATTTTTTCCATATTCTCAAAATCAAATGGATCTCTAAAATCTAAAAAATCAGATTTTATAAATTTTTTTATATTTATCTTTTCTAAAATATTTCTTTTTTCTAAGATTTTTTCTATTAATCTTTCTACTTTATTTTTATTACTTTTTAACATTGGCATCACTAAGCTTTCAAATTATTTAAAAGTTCAGTTATTTTTATTGCATTTTCTATTGATTTATCTAATTTTACTCTTATTTCAGGAATATATCTAATACTTACTTCTTCAGCTATTTTCTTTCTAAGGAAACCTTTTACTTGATTAAGTCCTTCTAAAATTTCTTCCTCCATTTTAGCCCTATCAGTTTCTACCTCTTTTAGCTGTGGCAAAATACTGAAATATGTATCTGCAAATTTTAAATCTTCAGTTACATGGACTTTTGTTACAGAAACTTTTCCACTTATTTTTGGATTTTTAACTTCCTCAAATAAGACTTTTGAAATTACTCTCAAAATTTCTTTTTCTATACCAGCAAGTCTTTGTCTTTTCAAGATAAATCACCTCACTTTACTTCAACGTTCTTTTTATTTCAATCATTTCAAATGCTTCAACTATGTCTCCTTCTTTAATATCATTAAAGTTTTCTACACCTAATCCACATTCTTGTCCAACTACAACTTCTTTTGCATCATCTTTAAATCTTTTTAATGAATTTAATTTCCCCTCATAAATAACTACACTATCTCTAAGAATTCTAATATTTGAAGTATTTCTAACTTTTCCATCTACAACAACACATCCAGCTATATTACCAACTTTTGAAACTTTAAAGACTTTTTTAATTTCAATTCTTCCAAGATAATCTTCTTTATATTCTGGTTCTAGCATTCCAGTTAGTGCTTTTTCAATATCCTCTGTTATATGATAAATTATGCTAGAAGTTCTTATTTCTACCTTTTCATGCTCTGCTTCTTTTAAAGCTTTAGTAGTAGGTCTTACATTATAACCAATTATTATAGCTCCTGCAGCTTCTGCAAGTTTAACATCACTTTCTGTTATTGCTCCTGATGCTGCTTGAATAATATTTACAGCAACCTCTCCATTAGATAACTTTTGAAGTGAACCTTTTAGGGCATCAACAGAACCTTTTGAATCAGCTCTTAAAATTAAATTTAACTCTTTTAAATTTTCATTTTCAAGCTGTTCTGAAAGCATTTCAAGAGAAATTGATTTTTTTGTAGTTTCTTGAATTTTTCTTTCTTTTATAACTTCTTCTACTATTCTTTTTGCATGTTGTTCATTTTGAATAACATAAAGAATATCGCCAGCATCAGGAACCGAATTAAAACCAATTATTTCAGCTGGTTGAGAAACTCCTATATTATTTGTTCTCTCTCCTTTATCGTTTACTATTGCTTTTACTTTTCCTTGAACTTCACCTGCAACAATAACATCTCCAATTTTTAAAGTCCCTTCTTGAACTAAAACATCTGCTATTGCTCCAATTTTAGGATCTAATTTTGATTCTAAAACGACACCTTTTGCCCTTTTTTTAGGGTTAGCTTTTAATTCTAAAATTTCTGCTGTAATTAATATAGTGTCTAATAGCGTATCTAAATTTGTTCTTTGTTTCGCAGAAACTTCAACGAATTCAACATCTCCACCCCATTCGGCAGAAACAAGTCCGTGCTCCATAAGTTCTTGTTTTACTTTTATTGGATTAGCTTCTGGTTTATCAATTTTATTTACAGCAACAATTATAGGAACTTGTGCTACTTTTGCATGTGATATTGCTTCTATAGTTTGTGGCATAACTCCGTCATCTGCTGCAACAACAAGTATAGCGATATCTGTTACTTTTGCTCCTCTTGCTCTCATATCTGTAAACGCTTCATGTCCTGGAGTATCTACAAAAGTTATTTTTTTACCATCTTTTTCAACTTGATATGCTCCAATTTTTTGAGTTATTCCACCAGCTTCTCCATCTACAACATTAGCTGCTCTAATTGCATCAAGAAGTGAAGTTTTACCATGATCAACGTGTCCCATTATTGTTATAACAGGTGGTCTTTCACTTAAATCAGTTTCTTTATCTTCTATTTCTAAGTCAAATTTTTCACCAAATTCCAATTTAATTTCTTCTTCTTCCTCAACAAGTGCGTCATAATCCATAGCTATTTCTTCAGCCATTTCTAAAGATAAAGTAGAATTAATAGTAAGCATTTGACCTTTCAAAAATAATTTTTTTATTATTTCTGCACTATTTACACCTAAATTTTTAGCAAAATCTCCTAAAGTTATTTCACCTCTATATTTTATTATTTTTACTCCATCTTCTTCGACTATTTGTGGACCTTCTTCAACGGTTTTTACTACAAAATCTGTTCTTCTTCCTTTTTTCTTCTTATTTTTATTTTTTTTAGGGCTTTTTACCTTTTCATCATCTGTTATTTTTACATCTTTCTTTTTTAAATTTTTATTTTTTGATAAATGATTTTTTTTCTTATTACTTTCACTCTCATCTTCTTCAGCTATTATTTTTCTAATAGGCTTTTCTTCTTTTTTTTCTTTCTTTTTTTCTTTCTTTATTTTTGAAGGTTTTGCTCCATCAACCTTCATAATATCTAATTTCGAAAAATACTTATCTATCTTAGCAATTTGTTCATCATCTAAATTTGATAAATGCGATTTTACCTCTATCCCTATATCTTTTCTTAGTATTTCTAAAAACTCTTTATTTTTTATCTCAAGTTTTTTCGCCAATTCATGAACTCTTTTTTTCATTAAGTACCTCCTTACCTAACCCGTAAGTCCTTTTGCCATTTTTTTGTTTGTAATTCCTATAACATTAACTTCATCTTTTCCAAAAATTTTTCCAAGATTTTTTTTATTTTCAACACTAATGTAAGGAATTTTTAATTCAATGGACTTTTTTAATATTTTATCATAATTTTTTTTACTAATATCATTAGCAAGAATAATGAAATGTACCTTTCCAATATTTTCAAACAACAAATTTATTCCAAAAACTAATTCTCCAGAATTTTTCATTGAACTTAAAATATTTATGTAATTTCTCTCATCTTTTTTTATAAGATTTAACATTTCTATTAAATCTTCAGAATTTAGTTTATATCTATTATGTTTTTGTAGTTTTCCTAAACAAGTTAAAGATTTGCATATATATGCTCCTCTAGTTTGTTTATTTTGATTTTTATCAAAAGCATAAAAATTTTCTACTTTAGTTTTAGCAAGTCTTAAAAGTTTTTCTTTCTTATTTTTAACTCTACAAATAACACAACTTCTTTCAGGAAAAAGTTTTTCTTCTTTATCCATCAACTTCTTCCTCTTGGTTTTCTTCTTCTATATTTTCAAGTTCTTCAAGAACTTTTATATCTATTCTCATATTAGTTAATCTTGCAGCAAGTCTAGCATTTTGTCCATTCTTTCCTATAGCTAAAGAAAGTTGTGATGGTTTTACTAAAACTTTTGCTGTTCCTTCCTCACTTATTTCAACAGATTCAACTTCTGCAGGACTTAAAACAGCAGATACAAATTCTTCTAAATTTTCTTTCCAAATAACTATATCAATTTTTTCTCCATTTAACTCATCAACTATATTTTTTATTCTCAGTCCTCTTTGACCTATGCAAGCTCCTACTGTATCTAAGTTTGCTATTTCAGAATAAACCGCCACTTTCGCTCTTGAACCAGCTTCTCTTGCAAGTGATTTTATTTCTATCATCCCAGAAGATATTTCAGGAACTTCTAACTCAAATAATTTCCTTAACAGACCTTCGCTTTTTCTTGAAATTGCTATTTTAGGAAATTTATTTGTTTTTTCTACTGTAGATAAATAAACTTTCAACCTATCTCCTACTCTATATAAATCAGAAGTAGACTGTTCAATCGGTGGTAATATAATTTCTGTTCCTCCTATTTCAATAAATACATTTCTTTTATCATCAATTCTTCTTATTACCCCTGTAAGTAATTCGTCTTCTTTTCCTTTAAAATATTCATAGATATTTTCTCTTTCAGCTTCTCTTACTTTTTGGATGACTATTTGCTTACCATTTTGAACTGCATTTCTTCTAAATTCTTCACAGTTAACTTCTGTTTTTAAAATATCTCCAACTTTCACTTTTTTCTTTTTTAATTTAGCTTCCTCTAGTGAAATTTGTGTTTCATTTTCTACTTCTTCTTTGCTTTCAACAACAGTTTGCTCTTGGAAAACTTTTATATCTCCATTTTCTCTATCTATAGAAACTACAACACCTTCATCACTTCCATAATTCTTTTTATAGGCTGCTAAAAGTGCTAGCTCAACAGCTTCAAGAAGACTTTCTTTTTTTATTCCTTTTTCTTCTTCAAGTTGCTCTAAAGCCGCTAAAAAAATTTTAGAATCTTTAGCTTTCATTCTTTCCCTCCAATCATTAACACTTTTTAAAAATCTCCAAATTCAAATAAAATATTTGTTTTTCTAATTTCTTTTAAGTCTATTTCTATATTATTTTTATCTATTTCAAATATAATTTTTGCTTCATCTTTTATAACATCTATAATTTTTGCCTTAAATTGTTTTTTATTATTAAGCTCTTTATTTTTATGTTTTAAATTTAACGTAACTTTCTCGCCTTTAAATCTAATAAAATCTTCTAATTTTTTAAGAGGTCTTTCTATTCCAGGAGAAGAAACTTCTAAGAAATATTTTTTATCTACAATTTCATCTATCTGTTCTTCAATATTGTGACTTAGTTTTTTGCAATCTTCAATATCAAGTTCCCCATTTAAATTTTCTACAAAAATTCTAACATACCAGTAGCCACCATCTTGTAAATACTCCACATCAACTAAAGACAGTTGCATATTATCTACATAAGGTTCTACAATTTTTGTAATTTTTTCTATAATGATTTCTTTTTCATTTGATTTTTCCATTTTTATCACCTCTTTTTCTATAAAATAAGGAGCGGCTTGGTTACCACTCCCTCACTTTTTGATTATTGCATAATAATTATAGCATATTTTTCTATAAATTACAATTTTTTAAATATAATATTTCTTTATTAAATCTTCAAGCATAGGAGAAATTCCTAAAAATTTTTTAAATTTATTGTATTCTTCTATTTTTTTTATTTTATAATTTTTATCTAAAATATTTTTTGGCTCTCTTATAGCTTTAATTAAAATATTTTTGGGAGTATGTTCCATATCAATAAATTCCATCATTTTTACTTTGAAACCACAAAGTTCTAAAGACAAGGTTCTAAAAGAATCTGTAGCTATAGCTGAGAATTTTTCTAAAATTATTCCATTGTTTGACATAATTTTTAATTCGTTTTTGAAAGAAGAATTTTTAGCTTTAGAAATTTTACTATAAAATTCATTATGACAACAAGGGACTGCTAAAATTGCTTTAGAATTTAACTCTAAGGCTTTTAAAATTGAATAATCTGTTGCATTATTACAAGCATGAAGTGAAAAAACTAAGTCAACTTCACTTCCTCTAAAATCTTTTATGTCAATATTTAAAAATTCTATATTTTTATAAGATAATTTTTTAGCTAAATTATTACAGAAATCTATGACATCTTTTTTTAAATCCAATCCAATAATATTAAAACTTAATTCTTTTCTTTTATTACTTAAATAATAATAAAGTGCAAAAGTTAAATAGGATTTACCACAGCCAAAATCTAAAATATTTATATGATTTTTTATCAATTTTTTATCTAGCAATTCTTTTATTGTGTTATCTATGAATTCTAAGTATTTATTAATTTGTTTAAATTTATTATAAAAATTCTTTTTAATCTTAAAATCTTTACTCATTATTCCAAGTTCAATTAAAAAATCTATATTTTCGCCTTCATTTAGAATATACTTCTTTATTCTATTGTGATTTTTTACTTCTGTTTTTAAATTTATTTCTTTTTCTTTTTTTGAAAAAACTTCGCTCTTATTTTTTTTATTAAAAATCATTTCTCTTTTTTCTTCTTGAAATAAAATTTGCTTATAATTTTTTAAATATTTTTCTATTTCTAAAAATAATTTAGAAAAATTTTTTTCTGCATAATTTGAATGAAAAGTTTGTTTTTCAGTAAAACTTTCGATCTGAATAGAAAAATTATTTTTTAATAAAATAGGTTTAACTATAATTTTCTTATATTTTTGCTCACCATGAACTAAATCTTCTAAGTTTTTTTTATTTTTTTCTA
>PDWI01007520.1_pt1 | contig 13173 bp, 9 predicted proteins | sample 1430891 | NCBI WGS metagenome assembly PDWI01 (sample SAMN01162508, study PRJNA174530) | Oral metagenome, whole genome shotgun sequencing project. | biome: Marine environment; feature: Marine mammal; material: Swab sample of the gingival sulcus; isolation source: swab sample of gingival sulcus... | reverse complement strand
AGGTAATTTATTTTGAGTTTCTTCCCTATAAGTCTCTATTTTTCAATTATAACATTTCTTTTTTCAGCTTCATTTTTAAACAAATCTGCTCTTGTATCCATTTCTAAAATTAGATTATCCAAAGCACTAAGAGTGTATTCTCTTTTGTTTGTTATAGAAACAAATGTCGCGTGAGGAAGTCTGTCATAAGGCTTAAAACCTGTCCCGTTTGTACAATCCTATCAAATAATAATTTAATTCTTCGGGAGAATAAATAATCGCTCCATTACAAATAATATTATGAAGTAACACCGTTTTTCCATATCCAGGGCGACCACCAATAATTGCAAAATAATCAACTGTATTTCCACCAAATTCAAAAAATACCTTATCCACAGGAGAAGTAAATCCTATCGGAACTCTAAATCCTTTTGTAGTGTTGCCTTTCCAATATCTACCTGTGTCTATCAACTCTTCATTATAACTATCTAATGAGACAATTTGAGGTTTCACATTATTTGCTTTTTCATTAATTCGTGCGATTATCTGTTCTATATTACTTGGTAAATTTCCATCAATTCCTATATCAAAAGTATTATTAAATTGCTTATCAAACAATGTATTTTCTATTTCATAATCTTTTTCATTATTAGGATAAATATAAGTTGAAATATCTGTAAATCTTGAAAAATCAAACTTGTAAGGCAAATGAATATTTTTATCAATGCTATAAAATATAAAAATTCCAGCACGAGAAGCATTTTGATTGTTGATTAGGTTAAATATTCGTTCTGTTGCTTCTTGACTAAAACCAACAGGAAAATTAGAAATAAATACAAAACGATAAGGAACAGCTAATTGCCCTGCATTTTTATTGTATTCATCTAACCAAGAATAAGTTGTCAAATGCGTTCTATTAGCATCTCTTACTGCTTGTTCTAATTCTGTGACCAAATTATTTATCTTAGAAATATCATCAATTAAAGATTCTCCGACAACTTTATGCGATAATCTATTTATCAAACTAAATTTACGACCAAATGAATGTGCATCTACAAAGTGAAATTTACATAAATTTAATGGAAGTGAAAGCATTAACCTTAAAGCAAAAGATTGAAAAAGATTCTGGATTTCCTCTTCATTATCATCAATCAAAAAGACTGTTGTATTAGAACGAGCAAAAGGAAGAAATGCAGGAATAACAACATTTTTGTTTTCCTGATTTTTAACTGTTGGTGTCAGTTCTCCTATTCTTAAAACATAAGGAACAGACCTAAACTCTTTATCATCATCTAATAAAATTTCTTCCATTTTCAGAATAGAATTAGGCGAAAAATTAGAATTATCAGCAGACCTTATAATATCTTTTTCAATATTTTTCAGTTTATCTAATAGCGAAATTTTCTCACGTTCATATTCTTGAACTACATTTTCTTTTGCTTGTAAAAATAGTTTTTGAATTTCAGGCATAATATTATAGTTTTTATTATTAACTACCGCTACAAATATAATCTTTTTTCTTCAAAAATTAAACTTTAATAGCTGTAATATTTATTTAGCTTACTTTACCTTATCACGACAAATCCACCATACTGATAGACACTTTTTCCTTGTTTCTTTAAATTTAGTTGTGCCATTTTTAAGGCTGAGTTAGGTTCTTTTGTTTGTTTTAAATATTTAAAAAATAAAAACATTAACTGAGACGTTTCTTTGTCTGGAACAGGCCATAAACTTCCGACTATATATTCAACTCCTGCTAATTTAAATCCTTTTTGAAATCCAAAAAGTCCATCAGTGTTATTTATATCTCCTATTGCTGTTTGACAAGCACTTAACACAACTAAATTTGTATTTGATAAATTTAATTTACTAACTTCTGAAGCAAATAATAAACCTTTATTTTCCTCTGTTGTATTTTCCCAAATTTTATTTGCATTTGCAAGAGCTAGCCCACTTCTATACAAGTCTTCTTTAGGTAAATTATTTATAAAATGATTACGATTCTTTATAGATGGCACATTTTTAAAACTTGCCAAACTTGCTACCCCCTTTATAGGAAAATAAAAACCGTGAGTACTTAATAATAAGATATTCTTAGAATTACCATTTAATCTCATAAAATTTTCTCTACTTGCATTTTTCCCTTTATAGATTGTAACTTTTGAAGGAGTAAATAATTTGGAAATATTATCAATTTCTTTTTCTGATTCTGGCAAGAATATAAAATGATTTGTATCTCCACTTTTTTTGAGTTCTTTTAAATACAAACTAATAATATTCTTATTATTTTTAGAATTATCTATATCATAAATTACCCCACCAAAAAGTGAAGCCTCAAATTTAATTTCTTTTTTCTTCTTAAAAAGAACAGATGGAGAAGATATAATTTCTTCTAAACTATCTCCAAGTAGTTTTCCTGTAGGAAGTTTTATAAAGTTGAAAGATATCTTTCCTAAAATTCCTGCAGGACATATGATAATATTTTTATCTTTTATATCTTCATAAACAGGTTCAATCAAAGTTCCGTAAAATCGATTCTGATTATACATTTTCTCTATTTTCTCTTTAGTATCTTTAGAATAAAGGTCTTCAAAGAAGAAATTTGTAAAAAGCATATATTTCCAAGTTACTTTTCCTTTTGAATTAATTGCAGAGACATAATGACTTGTGTGTATTTTAAAATAATCAACCAAAACTTCATTTTCTTTTAAAGCACCACTAATCATAGAGGAGTTTATGCTTGGTGGACTTACACGATAAGATTTTACAATATTTGATAATTCTTCTATTTTTTTATTTATATTTTGATTGTTTTGTTTTTCAATATTTTATTTTAATTTATCAATACTTGCAATTAAAGATTTTATTTTACTATCATTTATATATATATTTTTTATTTCTTTCAAAGAATAAAGAGAAATATTTTTATAAAAACTACTTGCTTCATAAAGTAATTTTGCAGTTTCTTCTGTTGGAATTTCTTTGAAAAAATTATAATTTTTAAGAACTTCAATTAATATTTTATAATTATCAGTTAAAGCATAATCATTATAAGCATAAAAAACAGGATTATAAGTTTCTTTATTGTTTTTAATGATTAAACGAAGTAACTTTTGACGTAACAAATCAGAATTATTTGCTCTTTTGGTGAAAATGTTAAAATAATGAAATAAATAATTAATATTTTTACTATTATTTTTCAATACATCTAATGCCTGTTTATTTTTATTGTGTTTTAAAAATTCCTTTAATAAAGTAGCATCAGATTGCATTATTACAAAAGAATCATTATTCAATCCTGCAATATACTTGGCTTTATTTACACTCTCAATTGTTTTGTTATGATTATTTAACAAGGAATAAAGTTCTGCTATATCTGCAAAATATTGACCTAATTCTTTACTACTCTTTCCATAAAATACTTCTGCCTTACTTAACAATATTTTGTAATAAAATAAACTTTTTTTATAGTTGCCATTTCTCATTAAAGGTATAGCGGTATTATTTAATGCTCTTATATATTTTTTACTATCTTCTCCTTCTTTTAATTTTATCCAAGATAATAACCTATCTGTTTCTTTAATTCCTTCTTCATCTCTTTTTAACTTGAATAACATCTTAATAATATCTCCTGTTATTTCAAAATAATATTTATTATTATTGTTTATTGATATATTTTTACTTTCGGAGTAAACTTTAAGTGCAGTTTCATAATCTTTATTTTGTTCTGCAACTTTAGCATAATTAACATTGATTAAAAGTTTTTTTATGTCATATAAATTATATCTTTTTGTAGATAATTGATATGCTTTTTTGACATAAGGTAACGCTTTTTCATATTGTTTGGTCATATAAAGCATTGTTCCCATTTCACTTAAACTTTTAAGATACTGCTCACTATCTTCTTTATATACGATTTTGTTTAATTCAACAAGTTCCTTTGCTAAAGGAATTGCTTTTTTTAATTGTTGTTGTTGAAAATACCCTAATAATAAATCCTTAGCAAAATCAATATATTCTGCACTCTCTTTTTTTGTTATTACTCCCAAAAATTGTAATCCATTTTCAAAATAGGGAATACCATCTTTTATATGGTTTGAAGCTTTATAAACAGCAGTAATTATATACTCTGCACTTAATCTTCCTCCTTCTCCATATTTACTATGTGCATACTCTAATAATGCATCAGTTTTTGCATTTGCTTCTTTTATCTTATTTGCAACCAATAAATTATATACTTTTTTAGATTCATTTTTATAATGTAAATCTTTATCAATTGTTTGTGAATACAAACTAATATTCACTAACATAACACTTAAAATTAAAATAATCTTTCTCATAATTTCTATTTTTAATATTAATAATCTTTTTTTACTTTACCTTATTACCACAAACCCACCATACTGATAAATACTTTTTCCTTGTTTTTTCATTTCTTTACGAGCATTTAACAATGCTTGTCTTGGATTGTGAGTTTGTTTTAAATTATTGAAAAATGCCACCATTAAATCTTTGGTATCTGTATCAGGTACTTCCCATAAACTTGCTACAATATAATCCACTCCTGCTTGTTTAAATCCTCGCTGTAAGCCAAAGACACCTTCTCCTGTGGTAATATCTCCTAAGGCTGTTTGACAAGCACTTAATACAACTAATTTTGTATTAGAAAGATTTAATTGACTGACTTCTTTAGCTAATAAAACACCATCATTTTCATCAGGTAAAGTTTGCTTACCTAACCACGCTATATTTGCTCCACTTAATGCCAATCCACTTCGCATCATTGGGTCTTCTTTGATATTATAGCTCGGTTTTTTATCATTATTTAATTGCAAAAAGTCTTTTTTATCCGTTTTCTTTTGTTCTAAAGGCATATAAAAACCGTGTGTACTTAATAGCAAAATATCAGGAGATTGCTTATCCATAGCTCTAAATTGCTTTTCGGTAGCTTTTTCATCTTTGTAAATTTTACTATTTAAAATAGAACCTATTTCTGTTACTTCTATCTCTGAACCTTTTAAGTTAGGAAAGCCTTGTTTTGCTTCAAAATTTCTAAGAGGAGAAAATGGATTTTTAAGATTGCTATTAGTTTGCATACTAATAGTTCTATCATAGTCGATACCTCCAAATAAAATACTATTTTCTTGTAGGTTATTTTCAGTTGTAATATAAAGACTTCGTGAAGAAGAAATTAATTGTAATTGATACTCCTCTCCAACATTTTTACCATTAGGCGTAGGAATAGCGTGAAAAGCAATATGATGTAACAAACCATCAGGAGAAACAATTAGTTTTTTACCTTTGATTTGCTCACTAAAAGGACTAAATAAGGCCGTAAATAACTCATTATTTTTATATAATGCATTGATAGTTTCTTCTTTTGTTGCTTGTTTAATACTATTTTGTAAATCCGTAGATAAATTAATTTTTTTCCAAATAACTTTTCCTGTATGTTGTAACATTGCTCCATAGTAATCATCCCCTATCAAATAATAATCAATAAAGACTTCATCTTTTTTAAGATGTTTTTGTAGCAATTCCAAAGTAGGTGGTGTAAAATTGATTTTAAATTCCTTAGAATAATTAGATAAGGAAATACTTGTTTGGTCTATTTCTGACTGCAACTTTTTGTAACGCTCTCCATAGTTTGCCTTATTTTTATCTAAATTATTTTGTTGGTGTTTTAGTTGAGTTAATTTCTCAAATAACTCTCTCACTTTTTTATTAGGATGATTTTGTAGTTTTCCTTTAATGCTATTTGACACAAAAAGCTGTAAACCTTTAAAAGCGTTAAGGGTCTCATAGGAAGTTTGGGGTAAACTTTCTAAAATTTTGTTAGAACCAAAAACAAAAAAAAGTATTTTGATTTTTGTTTTAATTTTCTCTATTCCTTTATTTTTAAAATTATTGTCAATTCCTTGTAGGTTTGTATATATATGATTTTGATATATTTCTAAAGATTGTTTTAATAATGGTAATGCTTTTATAAAGTTTCCTTGTTCGTAATATAGTAATGCTAAATTATTAAGATTTGTTGAATAAGAAATATGTGTTTTTCCTAAAATCTCTTCATCTGCACGTAAAACTTCTTGATATAAAGGTAGGGCTTTATCATAATTACCTTGAAATTTGTATAAAGTTGCTAAATTATTAATTGTCAAAGCATAATCAGGATGTTTTTTTCCAAGTAATTCTTTTGTTAACTTTATTGCTTTCTGATATAACAACAAAGCTTTAGAATAATTTCCTTGTTCATCATATAACCCAGCTAAATTATTAAGACACTTTGCATAAATAGAATGATTATCATTAAAGTTTCGCTCTATTGTAAATATAACTTCTTCAAGTAAAGATATAGCTTTATCATAATTCCTCTGTTCTTTATATAATTCTGCTAAATTATTAAGAGCTACAGCGTAAATAAGATGCTTCTTGCCAAAGGTTTCTTTTGTAATTTCTAAAGACTGCTTATACAAAGATAATGCAGTATTGTAATTTCCTTGAATTTTACACAGTAAAGCTAAGTCATTAAGTAATACTGCATAGTTAGGATGTTTTTCCCCAGATATTTTTTTTGAAACATATAACGCTTTTTTGTATAAAGATAATGCTTTAACATAGTTTCCTTTCAATTGATACAATTTAGCTAAATTAGTGAGTGTCATTATATACTTTTGTTTTTTTATTCCAGATGACTCTAAAAAACTTAAAACACTATTATACAAAGGTAATGCTTTAGAATAGTTACCTATTTCAGAATGTAATAATGCCATATTGTTAATTATTGCAAAATAATATAAATGTTGCTTTCCAAGTGTTCTTTCTATAATTTCTAATGCATGAGTATATAAAGGCAATGCTTTACTATAATGGCTTTTATCAGTATATAATAGTCCTAAATTATTAAGAGACATAGCATAATCAATATGATCTTCTCCAAGTATTTCTTTTCTAATTTGTAAAGACTCTTGACCTAATATCAAAGCTTTATCATAATTAGATTTTTGGCGATATAATTCAGATAAATTATTAAGTATTGTTGCATAATTTGCATTTCTTTTTCCAAAATACTTATCTATTATTTTTAAATTTTCTTTACAAGGCTTTATTGCTTCCGTATACTTCCCTTGTGAATAGAAAGTTTGAAACTCTTGTGTATTTTTCTGAAATTCTTTAAGAACATCTTCTGTTTGACAAAAAGCAACCATTCCATAAAATAAAAACAACAAGAGTAATTTATATTTTGTTTTCATAATCATTTAATTTTTAATATGTTTTGTATTCAACTTTTCTTTTATAAAAGGCAATATTTTTTCTAATATATAAATGTACATCACATTAAATAATAAAAAGATATAATGGTCAAATACAAACACTCCAAATAGCGTAGCAAAAACTAAAATAAAATAGTTTAATTCGTCCATAATATAGTTTCGTATTTTGGCTAACCAAGATACTTTTATAGTGGCATTTTTGGCTCGTTGTATCAAGTAAGGATAGAATGTAAAATAACTTACTACTGTAAATGTAAGCCATAAAAAGAGTAAATAATACAAGTGCATTTGGTTGTTTTGTTCCATTAATGCAATCAGTGCATTGGTAGCAATTAAAGGTCCTTGTATCAATCCATTGGTAGAATAATGTTTATCTCCCCAAAGTACATCTCCTATTACAATAACAGGCTTTGGTTTACTTTGTAATACTTTTACTACACTTTCTTCATCATCATACAGCCAACTCAAATTACTTGTGTTAGGTGCAATCGCATCGTCATTAGACTGCAATATAATATCTTTATATCCTAGTGTAATACGTGGGATGTATATATTTTGAAATATCCCTTTCTTATGCTTATAAGTGTAAAAAGTATTAAAAAGAAAAGAGGAATTAGCTTTATCTTTTTGCATACATTCATAAGCTAATAAAGGTAATTGTTTTTGTTTTTCTCCTTTATCAGGCAATAATTGGTACGAAAACTTATAAAAAGAATCTTCCATTGACATTGGGTAATAAACAGAACCACTTAAAGTGTCTCCCAGTGCATTTTTCTCTACCATAGAATAATATGTGTCTTTTTTTCGAATATAATTATCATTTACATTATTGGAAGTAACAATTTTACCCTTTTGCTTTAGTCGGTAGATAGTATTGTATAATAATGTATCTGTTTTGTTTTCTAATTCATTGATAAATACATCAAAGAGTATGATGTCATATAGATTTTTGTGTGTCTCTGCAATTTCTAAAAATTTTAATAACTGTTCCCTATCTGTTTTTACATTAGGCTGATAAGAACTTGCATTTTTATCAACGATAAGACTGTTAGACGTATTTATAAAATAAAACTTATCATAATATTTTTTTCTGTTTTTAGTTTCTCCAAGCCTAAAATAAGACTCAAGCCCTATCATATCTTTTGTCATGCTAAATTCATAGCCAAAAATATAGGGTTGTCGTAACCATACAAACATCAAAATAATCATAAAAAGCCCGTGAAGAGCTGAAATTAGTATTCTCTTGCCTAACATTTTCTTAACTTTCTTCATCTTTGATACTCACAACTAATGCTTTTATAATTTTTTCATCTAAATTATTGTTCTTTGGATTTAGAGGATATAAATAATCAGTCATTAATATTTTAAATATTTCTTCTTTAGAATAATTGTTTTTTAAAGCATATTTAATTAACTTCTTAATGTTAATTGTTTGACTTTTTGCAATAAATTCTGTTTCCCCTCTTGCATTTATTGCCTTTAAGGTAAATTTATCTTGCATCGGTAGTTTTTTATAATCAATCACTATTCGATGATTTTCTACATAAAAAAATATCGAATCATTCTCTGTGATGAACTTAAGCGATTTTATATTCATTTTTTTACAAAAAAGCAAACTGTCCATTCCGTTGATAGGGTAGGTGGTAGAACTAAAATACTGCTGTAAGCATTCCTTTGTTTTTATTTTTTTCTCCTGACCTAATAATGCCAACAAATGAAATTTTGTATTGGGAATATCATCACTGCAAGTATAAGAGTTCTTTTTAGCATTAAAACCTCTTGTAGAACAGTTCGTGCTTAATGATGCAATTTTACTTTGAGGATTTCCTTCAAAATCATGATAGTTAAGAATGAACTGTTTGATTCCTTTACCAAGTACAAGTTCGGAGTTTTTCTTAAACACCAATTTATTTTCTTCAAAAAAATCAATATTAGGAACCAAAGGAGGTTGCTCTTTTAAGAAAATCTTTGATTTTCTTTGAATCACTTTATTTTTATAAAAAACCTTGTTAGGAGTTACTCTTAAAACTTTATAAGCAACACTATTTTTTTGCTGACCGAACGAATAGCAACTAAAAAATAGCAATGTGCACATTAAAATTTTTGATTTCATAATTAAATATATTTTTATCATTATAGTCTAATTTTTTGTTGTAAAGCATTAAATAAAACAGAGGCATTTTTCTTAGATTTAAAGCTCAATATGTATTGCATATTATTTTCAGAATAAAAAATTCTAAAATAACCAACTTCTTGCGTTTGTAATCCTGAACTTACTCCTAAAAGACCAAGTAGTTTACTCTTAAAAATATAGTTTCCAATAATATATCTATTTAAAGATTTTCTGTAATTCATTTCATCTTGAGCCTTGAAACGTAGTTGAGAGATATTTGCATAAGGCAAATAAAAAGAACTTGCAGTAAAGATATTTCCTTTTGTAAACATAATAGTATCTTGCAAAAGTTCTACCTTAGCTTCTTGTTGTGTATTCCAATGATGAATACCTCCATAATATGTTATTTTAAATTTCATTAGTGTAAATACCCTCTATGTTTCCAAAAATCAATTTTCATTAACCATTTTTCTAACCAATCTTTCCAAATATTGACATTTCCAAAAGAGATTATCCAAATAATGGTTTTAAGAGGCCATATAAGCCCAATAAAAAAAACAAAAATAAGTATTTTAGCAATAATAGCTGATAAGTTTTTAAAAATCCAAAGTATTGTATTATACAAAAACCGAAAAATAGAAAATACCAACCGAAAAGGAAATAGAAAAAATGTAAAATACCATTTTTCTCCTACTTGTTTTCTCCAGAGTGAAAATTCCTGTTTTCTATCATCATCTTCTAATAGTTCACCAGTATTAGGGTTAAATCTCATCATAAGTTAATCAAAATTATTAGAGTTTTTATCAACAAATAGAAATAACACAAAAATTAGAGCCAAAACAAGAATAACTCCCAAAAACAATATTAAATTATCTGCTTTTATTTCAAACATAGATTTACCATCTTTGGCAAAAGCAAAAAAAGTCGAAAGTACAGTTAATACCGCTAATATCTTCTGTGTTTTTTTATCATTTTTTTCTTGATTTAAGGCATTTAAACGCTCTATTTTATTATCAACAGTATCTATTTCTTTTTGAATATCCATTGCTTCACTAAATTTGCTGTATAATAAATTTGGTAAAAATTTATACGATAATTTGTAATGATTATACTTACTAATCAAAACGAAAAACAAATCTCGTGATTTTATAAGTGAACGAAAATTTTTGGTAAAATCCACTAACTTATCATTGGTATATTGTAAAAAGAAACGATTAAAAAGTACATTTACATACAAATACAAATATTCATTTTGCCATAATTTAAAAGTATCCTTTTCGTCTAAATTAACAGATATACGAGTTAAAGAATCATGTAAACAAAGAGCTTTCCAATTATGAAATACTGAAATGGCAACATCGTCTATTTTTTTACCAGCATACTGTTCACTCGCAATATAAAGTGTTTCTTCGTTATTATTGGGAGGAGTATGACTGCCCATGGCAAATAAATAATTGTCCATCTCTGTTGTATTTGGTTGCTTGTCAATATCAACAAGTGTAACTGTTTTTAGTTGTGCATTAGATTGACGCCAAGCAGAAATATCCTTACAAAAATAAGGTGTAATATATTCTTCTACCCATTTTACAGATAGGGTATATCCTGTTGAAGATAAAAGTTTTCTAGTGGTATTAGCCGTATTAGCAATGATATCCCATTGTAAAAAATCTTCATTCACATTGGTTTTGATAATAAATAATCCAAAACCTTTTGGAAATAACAAAACTTCCACTTTATTAATCTTAAAAATACCCTTTTTATCTGTAAGGCTTTCATTTAACTTCTCGAGTTCTATGCTATTTAATTCTAAATGATTCTCTTGTTCTTTAAAACAATAAAACATACTATGCAACCAATTTGTGTAATATTTTTGTTGCAAATATTCCTGACTATCCTTAAAAAAACTCATAGGAGTATAAGCAGACTCCCATTGTTTTTTTCTCAAAAGTTGCTTATCATATCTAAAAAAACCAACATAACCTAAAAAGGCACTATTTATTTTTGTATTGTTCATTATTTTAATAATTGTTTTGCTTTTTCAAAATTAGGATGAGTAATACCTACTTCTTCTAATTCTTTTATATCTTGTAAAAAGATTTCTTTACATAATTTTTTATTATCGGGAAAGTGTTCTCCTTTCCATTTTATATAAATCTCTTTTGCTTTACTCCATTGATTACTGCATAAATACCCCAATGCTAAATTACTTTCTACACTTACAGCATTAGGATTTAACTTTAAAGTCTTTAAAGCTGAATTTATTGCTTGTTCTGGCTTATTGATAAGCAGAGAATAAAAACTCAATTTAAACCATAAATTATAATCTTTTGGTTCAATTTTAAGAGCCTTTTTAGTATAGTATTCTGCTTTTGAATAGTTTTTTTTCAAAGAACAAGTATAAATTAATTGTTTTAAAGACCAAATATTTTTAGAATCAATTTTGAAATCCTCAACTAATTTATCATAATCACCCAGTAAACGATAACAAAGTTCTATTGAATTATAGATATCACAATTCTTAGGATCTTTTTTATAAATATCACGATAACATTTTAATGCGTTTTTATAATCACTAATAGAAAAATAGATATCACCTTTAGTAACTGTATTTATTGATGATTTAGCTATTTCTATAGGGATTACTGATATTTTATTGTTTCTGAATTGTAACTGCTTTAAATTTGCCAAATTACCTATTTCTGCTGGTATGGTAAGTATATTATTGTTATTAAAATATAAATTCTCTAACTTCTTTAGTTCTCCTATTTCTTTAGGGATTTGTTCTAATTTATTATTATCAAAATTAAGCAAACTCAACTCTTTCAAATTTCTTATTTCTATAGGGATTACTGATATTTTATTATTGTTTAGCCATAAATTCTTTAGGTTTTTCAAACCACTTATTTCTGATGGTATAGTAGCTATATTGTTATTATTAAAAGATAAATTCTCTAACTTACTTAGCTTACCTATTTCCTTAGGGATTTTATTCAGTTTATTACCGCTAGAATTAAGCAATGTCAACTCTTTTAAATTACCGATATATTTAGGTATTACTGATATTTTATTGTTTCTGAATTGCAACTGTTTTAAATTTGTTAAATTACCTATTTCTGCTGGTATGGTAGTTATATTGTTGTTATTAAAATATAAATTCTCTAACTTATTTAGCTCTCCTATTTCCTTAGGGATTTGTTCTAATTTATTATTGTCAAAATTAAGCAAACTTAACTCTTTCAAATTTCTTATTTCTATAGGGATTACTGCTATTTTATTATTGTTTAGCGATAATTTCTTTAGGTTTTTTAAACCACCTATTTCTGATGGTATAGCAACTATATTGTTATTAGTAAAAGATAAATTCTCTAACTTATTTAGCTCTCCTATTTCCTTAGGAATTTCATTTAATTTACTATAGACAAAATCAAGAACTATTAAATTTTTTAAACTACCTATTTCTTTAGGGATTTTAGTTATGTTATTAACTCCAAAATATAGTTCTTCAAGATTATTTAACCTAGCTATTCCTTTAGGTATTATTAATAATTTATTTTTATTTAACCATAATTTCTTCAAGTTTTTCAAATTCCAAATTTCTGTTGGTATATCCGGAATATTATTAATCCCCAAAGATAAAACCTCTAAATTCTCTAATTTATCTATTTCTTTAGGGATTTGCTCTAATTTATTATTATCAAAATTAAGATGTCTTAATTTTTTCAAACTTGTCACTTCTACAGGTATTGTTGTTATTTTATTATTGTTTAATGATAACTCTTTTAAGTTTTTTAAACTACCTATTTCTTT
>PDWI01007519.1_pt1 | contig 13178 bp, 12 predicted proteins | sample 1430891 | NCBI WGS metagenome assembly PDWI01 (sample SAMN01162508, study PRJNA174530) | Oral metagenome, whole genome shotgun sequencing project. | biome: Marine environment; feature: Marine mammal; material: Swab sample of the gingival sulcus; isolation source: swab sample of gingival sulcus... | reverse complement strand
TGTCTTGCTTGAAGAAAACAGCTAAAAGGGATATATTTCAAAACAATCTATTCTCCTAATTTTCTTGTTTTTCCTTTAAGCCAATCAGTATAAATTTAACGTTTAGTTGGCTATGATTACTTTAGAAAATATTACAAAAACCTACACTCACCAAGGGCGTACTATTAACGCACTCGATGATGTGACTTTGACGATTGAGCAAGGTGAAATCTTTGGTGTGGTTGGACAAAGTGGAGCGGGGAAAAGTACTTTAATCCGTTGTGTAAACTTATTAGAAGCTCCCACAAAAGGGAAAGTTATTGTCGATGGACGAGAATTAACAGCTTTGCCATCAGCAGATTTATTGGTTGCCAGACATGATATGGGAATGATTTTTCAGCATTTTAATTTATTGTCTTCACGGACGGTCTATGACAATATTGCTTTACCGTTAGAGTTGGCAGGGTTATCAAAATCAGTCATCAAAGCTAAGGTTGAGCCATTATTGGAATTAACGGGGCTTTCTGACAAAGATCAACATTATCCCGCTCAGTTATCGGGTGGACAAAAACAGCGTGTTGCCATTGCACGAGCGTTGTCAAGTGAACCTAAAGTCTTACTTTCTGACGAGGCGACTTCAGCACTAGATCCTAAAACAACAGAATCTATTTTAGCTTTATTAAAAGAGATTAATCGTGAATTGGGGGTGACCATTTTAATGATTACCCATGAAATGGAAGTCGTTAAATCTATCTGTGATAAAGTGGCACTCCTAGAATACGGTAAGTTAGTTGAAGTTGCCGAGGTGGATAACTTTTTTGCTAGCCCACAGTCGGATTTAGGTAAGCGTTTTGTCAAACAAAGCCAACAATTTGAGTTGCCAAGCCATATTCAAGCAACTTTAAATCAACAGAATGACGGTTATCCTGTGGTCAAATTAGCTTTTCATGGCAATGATGTTGAAAAACCTGTGATTTCAGATTTGACGAGAAAATTTAATATTGATGTCAATATTATTCAGGCAAAAATTGAACATATTGGCACAACCAATATTGGTTTGTTAATTGCTGAATTAATTGGTAAACCGGAACAATCACAGCAAGCACTAGATTACCTAAATCAGCAACCCCTGAAAGTGGAGGTATTGGGTTATGTCCAGTAAATTAGTCAATTTATTTATAACAGCGACATGGGAAACGATTTATATGAGTTTGTCCGCAGCGATATTGGCGGCTCTAATTGGTATTCCACTTGGCGTGATTTTATTTATTACTCGTAAAGACCAGTTTTTAGCCAACGGTAAAGTGAACCATCCTTTGGGTACTGTAGTTAATATCGGACGCTCTATACCTTTTATCATTTTGGTGGTAGCGATTATTCCGTTTACCCGTTTTGTTGTTGGTACGTCAATTGGCAACACGGCAATGATTGTACCGTTGACAATTAGTGCGATACCTTTTGTGGCGAGACTAACAGAAAATGCCCTAATTGAAGTACCTAGTGGCTTGGTTGAGGCAGCTCAATCAATGGGCGCTACGCCAAGACAAATTATTACCAAAGTTTTGTTGGCTGAGGCTTTACCAGGGTTAGTTAATGCCATGACGGTGACAACGATTGCCTTGGTGGGCTATTCGGCAATGGCGGGAGCGGTTGGTGCAGGTGGTTTAGGAAAAGTGGGGATTTCCTATGGACACCAAAGATTTAATCCTGAAATTGTATTGTATACCGTGATTATTTTGGTTGTGATGGTACAACTTATTCAAAGCGTTGGTGATTATCTTGCTAAGCGTTTGAATCATCGTTAAGTTATAGAATTGATAGACTTACGATAAATGAGGCAGTGTATTTTTTAAGATAAGATGATTTTATCACTTAATAACTGAGGAAAGCTATGAACAATAATTACTTATTTACCTCTGAATCCGTTTCAGAAGGACATCCTGACAAAATTGCCGACCAAATTTCTGATGTTGTGCTTGATGAAATTATTGCTAAAGATCCCAATGCTCGTGTGGCATGTGAGACCTTGGTGAAAACGGGTATGGTTGTGGTTGCCGGAGAAATCACAACAGATACTTGGGTGGATTTGGAAAAAGTCGTTCGCAATAAAATCAAAGAAATTGGTTATACCAGTTCTGATGTTGGTTTTGATGGCGATACCTGTGCGGTGATTAATGCCATTGGCAAACAGTCAAATGATATTGCCCGAGGCGTTGATAGACAGAACCCCGAAGAACAAGGAGCAGGTGATCAAGGTTTAATGTTTGGCTATGCAACCAATGAAACAGATGTATTAATGCCTGCGGCAATTACTTATGCTCATCGTTTGGTAGAGCGTCAATCGGAAATGCGACGGGCTGGTATACTGCCTTGGTTGCGGCCCGATGCGAAAAGCCAAGTCACACTAAGATATGAAAATGGGAAAGTTGCGGGCATTTCAGCTGTTGTTTTATCAACACAACATGCTCCTGATATTTCTCTGCCATTACTACAAGAAGCCGTGATGGAAAACATCATCAAGCCTGTATTACCCGGTAAGTGGCTAGATAAAGATACCCGATTCCACATTAACCCAACGGGCAAATTTGTGATTGGAGGTCCTGTCGGCGACTGTGGCTTAACGGGGCGAAAAATTATTGTCGATACTTACGGTGGAGCAGCTCACCATGGTGGTGGCGCTTTTTCGGGGAAAGACCCCTCAAAAGTGGATAGATCTGCGGCTTATGCAGGACGTTATGTGGCTAAAAATATTGTTGCTGCGGGATTAGCGGATAAATGTGAAATTCAAATTTCTTATGCGATTGGTGTGGCTGAACCAACTTCCATTAGCGTGAATACCTTCGGTACAGGGAAAACCAGTGATGATAAAATTGTTGCATTGGTTCGTGAACATTTTGATTTGCGTCCGTATGGCATCATTAAAATGCTTGATTTAATTCGTCCGATTTATGAAAAAACAGCAAAATTTGGGCATTTTGGACGTGAATTACCCGAATTTACTTGGGAAAAAACAGACAAGGTTGAAGCATTAAAGTCTGCTCTGTAAGTTTATTTAAGTAAACGGTTCAATGTACCATGATCATTTCACTAGTTATGGTAAAACTCATTCAAGGTGTTGGTGATTATCTTGCCAGACGTTTGAATTAACCTTAGTTCATAAAATAGATGACTTAGTAATGAATGTGTAATGCATTTTATGAAAAATAGGATTATTTTTTAATTAACTTTAATTTTAACTTTGAGGAAAAAAGATGAATTTTAAAAGACTATTATTAGCAACATTAGTTGCTGTTAGCGTTAATGCTTTGGCTGCTGAAATCAGCGTCGGAACAATGAGTGGTAAAGAAGCTGATTTATTGGTTGCCGCTAAAAAAATCGCTAAAGAGAAATTTGATTTAGACGTTAAAATCGTTGAATTTGATGACTACGTAACCCCTAATATTGCTTTAAATGATGGTGATATTGATTTGAATGCTTTTCAGCACCGTCCTTATCTAAATCGTATGGTTAATGATCGTGGTTTTAAATTGGTTGCGGTTGCAGATACGTTTGTTTACCCAATTGGTGCTTACAGTAAAAAATATAAATCACTAGATGATTTGCCGGAGGGTGCAAGTGTTGCCATTCCCAATGATCCCAGTAATGGTGGCCGTACGTTAATCTTATTGGCAAAAAAAGGTTTGATAGAGCTAGAAGATATTAATAACTTAGAAGCCTCTGTACTTGATATTAGCAAAAACCCCAAAAAAATTGATTTCAAAGAAATTGATGCCGCTCAGTTACCACGTATGTTAGATGAAGTAGATGTTGCTTTTATTAACAGTAACTACGCCGTTGATGCGGGTTTATTGCCAACAAAAGACGCCATTGCTCGTGAAGAATCGGATTCTCCGTATGTTAACATTATTGCCGCGCGTGAAGATAATAAAGATGACGAGGCTGTTAAGCAATTTATTAAGGCTTATCAAACTGATGCGGTGAAAGCAGCGGCTGAAAAGGCTTTTAAAGGTGCTGCGGTTGCAGGCTGGTAAATAGCCTCATGCTAATAATTTCTCGGTGCTATCTTTGACAGCAAGCCTTGTGCCGAGAATTTATTGGTATAACTCTAGATTTAGTTAGCTAGATTTTTTTGTAGGATTTAGTACCGTCATTCTACGTATTGTCATTTCTCTGGCGAGTGACGGTAAGTATTAGAATGAACTGAGTTGATTAAAACGCCGATTATTTATCGGCGTTTTTCAGTATTGCCAGAATGATTTATAAAACAGTTCTAAATTTTTACTAAAAACATTAAGCATTTAATAAAAAAGTCGGTAAAATAAGTCCTTTAAAAAAGATTAAGTTAGTAATTTATGATTATCAACGAACAGCGTATTTACTGGTTGCTCATAGGGGCGATTGTCGTTTATTTATTTAATCTACTTTCGCCAATTTTGGGGCCTTTTCTTTTCTCGGCTTTGTTAGCCTATTTAGGGGATCCTATTGCTGATATTTTAGAAAAACGCATGTCTAGAACATGGGCTGTGGTAACTGTTTATATTGGTATTTTACTTATACTTGTTCTAACAGTTTTGGTTTTTATTCCTTTAATTAGCGAACAACTAGGGCGTTTACTGGCACAATTACCTTCTGCAATTGAGTTTGTTCACGAAAAATTGGTTCCTTTTTTACAAGAACGTTTTTCCTATAACCCCGGCACAACTAAAGATGTCATACTGTCCACATTAAAAAATCACTTAAAAGATTTGCCAACACTTGCCAATAAACTATTGACTTGGTTGGGAGGTGGTAGTAGTTATCTATTTGCTTTACTTGCCAATATCTTTCTTGTTCCCGTTGTGACATTTTATTTACTCCGAGACTGGGATATTTTGATGGCGAAAATACATGCACTAGTACCGAGAAAACAAGAAGCGATGGTTTTAACTTTAGCTAGTGAGTCGAATGACATGCTGGCAGCGTTTTTGCGTGGGCAATTCGCGGTGATGAATGCCTTGGGGCTTATTTATGCCATCGGTTTGTCCATTATTGGACTAGATGGTGCTATTGTCATTGGTTTTGTAGCAGGTTGGTTGTCATTTGTGCCGTATTTGGGGTTGGTAATAGGTTTAGGTGTCGCGACAGTGATGGCTTATTTTCAGTTTGCAGATATTTGGCATCCGGTAGCAGTGATAGTCGTTTTTGTTATTGCCCAGGCTCTAGAAGGTAGTGTTTTGACGCCTCGTTTCGTCGGGGAACGCATTGGACTTCACCCTGTCGCCGTGATTTTTGCGATTTTAGCGGGTGGGCAATTAGCGGGGTTTGCCGGTGTTTTATTGGCATTGCCTGTATCTGCGGTATTAAACGTACTGATAAGCCATGCACAGTCAGCCTATCAGCAGAGTAGTTTGTACCAAAAACAGCAGGTTACCGAGGACGTTGTCCACAATGATGCAGGCGATGAAAAGTTCTCTGTTAATGAAAACCAAGAGAACTGCTAGTAGCCTATTTGGGTAGGGCGTTATATAATGCCTTCTGCACGAAATTAGAAAATTTACTAGATGATTATTATGAAAAAAAACATTATTTATGTTAGTTGCTTATTTTTAGGACTATGGCTTGGTGGCTGCTCTTCGCTAGAGTCTTACAATCGCACCATGTATAAAACCAATAAAGCCATAGATAAATATACTTTAAAACCGATAGCTAAAGGTTATCATTTTATTACGCCCGACCCTGTCGAGAGAGGAGTTAGTAACTTCTTTGGAAATTTAGGAGAGGTAGGCACTGTTGTTAACAGTTTACTACAGGGTAAAGTCCGCAATGCAGCTTTATCGAGTTCTCGCTTTGTCTGGAATACGACTTTGGGACTGGGTGGCATGTTTGACGTGGCAACGGCAATGAATGTGGTTGCCAAGCCAGAAGATTTTGGACAAACTTTACAAGTCTGGGGTATGCCGGCAGGGCCTTATGTCGTTTTGCCAATTTTGGGACCTAGTACAGTGACCGATAGTGTTGGTTTAGTCGGTGATTATTTTGCATACCCATTAACTTACTATCATTGGACAGATCATTCAGTCCGAGAGGGTGTGACAGCACTAAAAACTGTTGATACACGAACTCAGCTACTACCTTTGGAAAAACAGTTAAAAGGTGTTCCCGATGAGTATAGTTTTGTCAAAAGTGCGTATTTGCAACGTCGCGCGAGCCTAGTGCGTGACGGAGCTATTGAAGAAAATAATGATATAGATAAGGATTTTGATGAACTCTTAGATGAAGAGTAACGTATGATGAGTCAGTATCAATCGTTGTTAGATTTTGCTCAGCAATTAGCAGACTCAGCTCGAGAAGTTACCCTAACTTATTTTCGTCAACCTGTTGATATTGAAAAAAAACAAGACGGAAGTCCAGTTACTATTGCCGATAAAAAAATAGAACGACGGCTACGCCAACTGATTGAACGACGCTTTCCCGAACACGGCATTATTGGTGAAGAGCAAGCAGCAAAACAGACTGACAGTGAATTTGAGTGGATTATTGACCCGATTGACGGTACGAAAAGTTTCCTATCGGGCTACCCCCTGTATGGTACGTTAATTGCGGTATTGCAAGATGGTGAACCTGTTATTAGTGTGATTGATATGCCGGCGTTAGATGAGCGTTTTTTTGCCTGTAAGGATTTGCCAACACAGTGCACTCAATCTGGTGTGACAAAAATTGTCACAACTAAGCCAGGCTGTCAATTATCTCAAGCCGTCTGTTATTCCACCGATTACACTATGTTTTCTGAGGCAGAACATCAACAACTTGCTTTATTGAGAAAATCTGTCTCTATGCTTCGTTACAATGGCGATTGTTATTTATACGCGATGCTGGCCAGTGGCTGGATTGATTTAGTCGTGGAGGCCGATCTAAAAGTTTATGATTTTTTGCCTTTGTGTTTGATTGTTGAACAAGCAGGCGGTGTAATTACGGATTGGCAAGGACAAAAATTAGATAAAAATAGTATTGGGCAAGTGATTGCTGCATCAAATCAGCGTTTACATCAGGCTGCCTTAGAAAAAATAGGATAAAAATATGGTTTTCGGATTTGGAAAAAAGAAAAAAGCAAAGCAGCTAGAAAAGGCACAACAAGAAAAAGTACAGCGGGAACAAGAACAATTAGTTCAAGCTAATGAAGAGACTGTAGTTAATGAACAGCCGGTTGAAAATACGAAAGTTGAATTAACTATTGCTGAAAATATTACAACAGACACTGAGATTGATGAAACTCAGCCACAAGAAAAAAAATCTGGTTATTTTTCTCGCCTAAAAGCAGGACTTTCAAAAACAGGGGCAGGGTTTGGTAATTTATTTTTAGGCAAAAAAACGCTTGATGATGATTTATTGGAAGAATTAGAAACGGCTTTGTTAATGGCGGATGTCGGTATTGAAGCAACACAAGAAATTCTTGATGATATCACTGCGGGCATTTCCAGGAAATCTTTAAAAGATCAAAAAGCGGTGGTTGAGCAGCTAAAAACCACGATGCAACGCATTTTGGCCGTCAGTGATAAGCCGCTGGTTTTCACAGATAAAAAACCCTTTGTGTTGCTCATGGTGGGTATTAATGGTGCAGGCAAGACAACAACTATCGGTAAAATTACACAAAAACTTAAAAATGACGGTAAGTCGGTTATACTGGCAGCAGGTGATACTTTCCGTGCAGCGGCTGTAGAACAGTTAAAGACGTGGGGAGAGCGTGCTGATGTGCCTGTAATTTCACAAGGTACGGGAGCAGATTCCGCTTCAGTCATTTATGATGCCTATGATTCAGCAAAGGCAAAAGGCATTGATGTTCTCATTGCTGATACGGCGGGGCGATTGCATACCCAGTTGCATTTGATGAGTGAAATTGAAAAAATTGTCCGCGTATTGAAAAAACACGATGCTCAAACACCGCATGAAATTATGTTAGTTATTGATGCCGGCAATGGACAAAATGCCCTTAATCAAGCGAAAGAATTTCACAAATCGCTGGGGTTAACAGGCATTACGGTGACTAAGCTCGATGGTACGGCCAAGGGCGGCATTATTTTCCCCATTGCCAAACAACTCGGACTGCCTGTGCGTTTTATTGGTGTGGGTGAAAGTGCCGAAGATTTACGAGAATTTAATGCCAAGGATTTTGTCAATGCCTTGCTCGCTAATCTTGATGAATCGTAAGGTATAGTCATGTTAAAAATAAATCGCTACAGCGTTATGCTAGCTTCACCGTATTCTAGTACTGCTTTCACTGGCAAGCCTTGTAGCGATTATTTTTCACGCGACCACAAATAATGTACTTCACCATTGTTGCGTCGTTATTTAAGAAATAACCATTCCTAATTTTAATTAAACTTTACTTTTTAAAAAAAAATGAGAAAAACAGATAGTTTTAAACAAATAAAAAAACAAACGGATTTATTAAATCAAACGGTGACTTTGCAGGGTTGGGTGCGTACGGCGAGAGAATCTAATGCGGGAATCACCTTTTTATCGCTATATGATGGCAGTGATTTAGCAGGTATTCAAGCTGTTGTTCCGGCGACTTTAGCAAACTATGAACAAGTCAAAACCATTAGTAGCGGTTGTGCCGTTGAGGTGACAGGCCAATTAGTCGAGTCGCAAGGAAAAGGACAAAGTGTCGAAGTACAAGCTGATACCGTCATTCTGGTGGGTGATGTAGAATCTCCGGAAGTTTATCCAATCCAGCCCAAGCGTCATAGTATGGAGTTTTTACGCTCCGTTGCTCACTTGCGTCCACGGACGAATGTGATTGCTGCGGTGACTCGTATTCGTCATGCGGTGTCGATGGCAATCCACCAGTTTATGAACGATAACGGTTATTACTGGATTCACACACCAATTATTACCGCCTCGGATTGTGAGGGAGCAGGGGACTTATTCCGAGTGTCAACGTTGGATAGTGTTAATCCACCCATGACAGATAAGGGAAAAGTTGATTTTTCTAAAGACTTTTTTGGCAAAGAGGCGTTTTTGGCTGTTTCGGGGCAATTGAATGCCGAGGCTTATGCTCAATCAATGTCAAAAGTTTATACTTTTGGGCCAACATTTAGAGCGGAAAACTCAAATACTTCTCGCCATTTAGCAGAGTTTTGGATGGTTGAGCCTGAGGTTGCTTTCACTGATTTGCAAGGTTGCGCTGATTTAGCCGAACAATTACTCAAATTTATCTGTCAGGACTTATTGGAAAATCATGCTGAAGAAATGACATTCTTTGATAAATTTGTTGAAAAGGGAACGCTAGAGCGAGTGCAAACACTGGCAAATACAGGTTTTGCCCGCGTAACTTATACTGAAGCAGTCGATATTTTGTTAAAGTCGGGTAAGAAGTTTGAATATCCTGTATCTTGGGGCGTTGATTTACAATCTGAGCATGAGCGTTATTTGGTGGAAGAGCATTTTAAAAAGCCTGCAGTTGTCACTGATTACCCTAAAGAAATTAAGAGTTTCTACATGCGGTTAAACGATGATGGCAAAACCGTGGCGGCAATGGACGTGCTTGCCCCAGGTATTGGTGAAATAATCGGCGGTTCTCAGCGTGAAGAGCGTTTAGACGTTTTGGAGACCCGTATGAAAGAAATTGGTTTAGAACCTAGTGATTACGACTGGTATTTAGACTTGCGTCGTTATGGTTCAACACCGCATTCGGGATTTGGTTTAGGTCTGGAGCGTGTGGTGAGTTACGTAACAGGCGTTTCTAACGTTCGTGATGTCATTGCATTCCCAAGAACGCCGGGACATGCCTTGTACTAAATTATAGTCATGCTAAATATTTTCCGTTACAGCGTTACACCGTCTTGCCGTATTCATTATACTGTCATCGCCGGCGTGCCTTGTACTAAATAGCTTATTTGGTACCGTCATTCTGATGGCTATGCTGTTATCAGAATGACGGTATCGTATTATAAGAATTTCTTTAAACGCTGTGAAAATTCTTCTACGCGTTGCCAGTCTGTGTATTCTTTGACGGTGTCTAAATCCGTATCCCCTTTGGTCAACCACATGATAAAGCGAATAATATGTTTATCAAAAAAGCGGTAGCTAGGATAATCTAATTTTCCGGCAAAGACGTCTACCTCATCAGGTTGCCAGTCTGTTGTTGCCAAAAATTTTTTAACATAATTACTGGTTTCTGGGGTATTTCGATTGTCTTTGCGAGCGGTGATGTTGACACTAAAAAAAGCAGTTTTTTTGTCAAATTCAGATAATGTCGCTTGATGTTGTTGTAAGAAAGTTAACATTGGCTTGAGGTGCTTGCCATAGCGAACTGCTGAGCCAAAAACAAATGCGTCGTAATGTGCTAATGTTTTTTCGTTACAATTTTCTACATTGAGTAATTCAATGATTAATTCATCATTTTTTAAATGATTAGCGATGGTCTTACTGATTTTTTTTGTATGCCCATCATGGCTGGCATAGATGATTGCAACTTTCATTTTTTTTCATTTAGTAGCGTTATTTTCGGTGGGTGTATTGTACCTAAATTTTATATTTAATACACTTTATTTACTCAGGCAAAATGGCGGGATACCTCATGAAAATCCGATAAAAAATCGGTGCGTAAAAAATAAATGCCAAACTCACGAAAATACCGGGTAAGTAAACGGCAAACCATAAATAATTGCCGCCTAATCCAACACCTAGCGATCGACTGATTGCCGCCAGCAATAAGCAGAAAAGCCCTAATCGGCTAATGGCTGGGTAAATTAAATCAAGTCCGCTGTGGCGAAGTCCTGCGATATTAAAGACTTGGTAAATCATTAACAATAGTCCGCCGATAGCAATTAAATGAAACGGGAGTACAGGATTAAATAGTGGTGATTGACTGATGCCAATGAGAGCAAAGCCTCGCCAACCATAACCGATACCAATAAATAACAGCGTTAAATACAACCAACGCACATAATGGCGTTTCAGTAGTACGCCGAAATGCCATTCTCTGAGTCGCCCGATCATGACGCCACTAATGGCAAGGTTTATCCAACCTTCGATGACTGTATTATGTAAAAGTAAGTTACTGATAACGAGGCTATAAAATAACCAAATAGCTAAATTTTTATAAAAGGGATTGGGAATAAAACGACTATCCAATTGCCCATCATCTTCTAAGGCTTGCGTGCCTAAGGCTCGGCTGATACGAAAAGTAATCAACGCTACGCCCATAATTTCAGTATGTAATAGTTGTTGCCAATCAAAGGGAGAAACGGTACCGTCATTCCACGCTTTAAGCATTAACCATACTGTTATTCCCCACGTTGCGGTGACGAAAAATAAAATACTGATATGGCGATCATCGCGTTTTCGCCATACTAACCATGCCGCTAGCATTAGAACGAAAAACCAATAAATGATCATCAGTGTCAGCCCCCATTTCAATGACCAAATTGCCGTGAGTAATGCCGAGAGCCAAAGTCCCCATAATGGTTGTGTAAAGCGTTTCAGTGGTATGGCATCATGTGTCCACTCCGGAATGGCAGTAAATAAAAAACCCGCATAAACTGCTCCGGCAAGGCTTTGTAAAAAGAAGAAAACGTGTAAATTCAGTGGATCAGTAGGAATAGTCCACCAGCCGAGCATTGCCAAAGACCAGCATGATGCCGCCATCACTGCCGCAACACAACCGGTGAGGAAAAACAAACGAAAGGGCGCAGATGAAAAATCATCAATGACAGCGGAAAAATTAGGTAAGCGTTTAGTATTCATTCAGCTACCTGCCAAAATTCTGGGTTTAAGTGACTTTCAATAAACTGAGCGTTGCGTTGTTGATGTGGTGTATCTAAAGCGATAATTCGCTGACATTGTGTTGGTTTTTTATCAGCAAGGATATAAATTTTGTTGGCAAGCCGTAGGGCTTCATAGCGGTCGTGTGTCACTAAAATAATACTCATATCATGCTTATCGACCCGACTTAAAATTAAATCTTGCAAGTTTTGTTTAAGTTCAAAATCAAGGGCAGAAAATGGCTCGTCCATTAACAATAATTGCGGTTCGGTAATCAACGCCCGCCCAAGCGCCACACGCTGCCGCATACCGCCTGACAATTCATGTGGATATTTGTGCCAATCCTCTTTGTCTAATTCTAACTGTGAGAGGAGGGTGGCAATTTGTTCTTGCGTATCGATACTTTTCTCGTCTTTTCGCACCAAAGCAACATTTTCCCAAGCCGTCCGCCACGGTAATAATCGGTGTTCTTGAAATAAATAGGTAGTACGCTTAAATTGGTTATTAATCGTGCCCGACTCCTCATCAATAATCCCGGCAATTAAGCGTAAAATCGTTGTTTTCCCACACCCTGACGGGCCATATAGACAGGCCACTTCACCGTTATTTAAGGAAAAGTCAAAATCTTCAATAATGGTTTCGCCCATTAGGTCGGCGGTTAGATTTTTTAGGGTTAGCATTTGTTATATTTCCATGGTGAGTCGGGTAACACATTATGTATAAAATTATAAAAAATCATATTCTTGGCAGAATAGAGATAAAAAAATTATTTTTAATCTATTTTTCAAAATACTTATAACCAATAGCATTTACCAACTTCTCAACTTTTACCTTATCTGAAATTTTATGTATGATAAAAACGTACTCATCAGATTCCGTGTCTATAAATCCTAATTGTAGATTATGTTTTCGTAAGCATTGGTTAAAACTTTCAAAAACATTATCGTGCGAAACTGTCACATCATCATCGTATTCGGGGAAATCGATTACCAATCCATTATGATTATTTTTTAATCCATCTTTGATGTGTAATTTTAATTCCTCCACCCCCTCTTTCCAATCTAATCTTACAATAAAATCGTAATTATTATCTTCTAGAAACTCCATTACATAGTTCAGAGTCGTCATATAACCATCTTCATCAGTTGAAAAGTCTTTTACATTTTCAAAAAAAGGAACCAATTTCTTTTGGACTTTGGGAGAGCAACATAATTTACTCAGTTCAATGTATGATTGTTTTTCTTCTTTATTTAACGCTGGGAGAGAGGCAATAAATTCTTCTTCGTTAAACATATTCTCACTTTTTAAAGCATAAGATGACTGATACGAATTATTTTTTTGGGGTAACCAGCCCTTGCCGGTAAATTCTTTTTTTGTGCTGAGTAAGCCAAAAAATAATCCTAATGACAATAAGAAAACCCAAGAGGAGAAATCAAGAGCTATTGCTTTATAAA
>PDWI01007518.1_pt1 | contig 13179 bp, 10 predicted proteins | sample 1430891 | NCBI WGS metagenome assembly PDWI01 (sample SAMN01162508, study PRJNA174530) | Oral metagenome, whole genome shotgun sequencing project. | biome: Marine environment; feature: Marine mammal; material: Swab sample of the gingival sulcus; isolation source: swab sample of gingival sulcus... | reverse complement strand
AAAACTAACTGCCGATTTAGAATATCAAGAGAAATTCTTAAATTCGGTAATGAAAAAGTTAAGCAACGAGCGTTTTGTACAGAATGCAAAACCTGAAATCGTAGCCAAAGAGCGTCAAAAACAAGCCGATTCAGAAAGTAAAATCGCTCTTATCAAAGAGAATATCAAGCAACTGAAAAGTTTATAAAAATAAAACTGTCCGAAGAAATATTTTTTTCGGACAGTTTTTTTCTTATTGAGATATAATTTTTCTTATTCCCCTAAATAGACTCCCATTCTTTTGGCTTGTAATACCATTGGGTCATTAGGAGTAACAAGTCTTAGATTGTCAGCAACCTCTGAAAGAGGAATGTCTGAGACCAAACCATTTTGCACAGAAACCATTCTACCAAAATTACCATCATTGATTAGTTCTGCTGCTTTTCCTCCCATTAGTGTTCCTAAATTTCTATCAAAAGATGAAGGTGAACCACCTCTTTGAATATATCCAAGAATTGTTTCTCTTGTTTCAATACCTGTTAGTTCTTGAATTTTTTTCGAAATATAGGTTGCAGGATGATGATCGTTGCTCTCTTTTATTTTTATTCCCTCTGCAACCGCTACAATAGCATATTCTTTTCCTTGCTTTTTTCGTTTATTGATAACTTTTGCAACTTTTTCTAAATCATATTCTAATTCGGGAAGCAAAATAACATCTGCTCCACCTGCCATCCCTGCATGTAGTGTTATCCAACCTGCATGATGTCCCATAAGTTCTATGACCATGATTCGTCGGTGCGAACGAGCAGTAGAATGAAGACGGTCAATAGCATCTGTTGCAATATCTACTGCTGATTGAAAGCCAAAAGTAATTTCTGTTCCAAAAACATCATTATCTATTGTTTTAGGAATTCCAATAACGTTCAATCCTAATTCAGAGAGTTTCCATGTTGTGCGTTGTGTTCCGTTTCCTCCAATACAGACCAAACAATCTAATCTTAGTTCTTTATAACTCTCTTTTATTAAGTCAATATCATCTTCTTTGCCCGATTTGAGTAGTTTTCTAAACGCTTTTTCTCGAGTTGTTCCTAGGATTGTTCCTCCAAGTGTCAAGATATTTGATAGCGATGAATCGGTTAGTTTAGAAGTGTCTTTGTTCAATAAGCCTGAAAACCCATTGTGAATACCTATCACTTCCATTCCATATTTGTTAATGGCTGTTTTTCCAACTCCTCGTATTGTTGCGTTAATTCCTGGGCAATCTCCTCCTGATGATAAAATTCCAATTTTCATAGTACTTTGTTTTTAATGCTTAATTAAAATAATTTACCTACAAAGTAAATAAAAAATAGTTAAAATTGGATGCTTTTTTGAAAAAAGATTTATTTTTTGCTTCTAATTTGTTTTGAGTTTGATTTCAAAACTTTTTTATATTTTTGTTGAAAAATATCTAGAAATCAGTGTTAATATGAATTATCAACAAACTTTGGAGTGGCTTTATAATCGTTTCCCTGCTTTTCAGAAAGTAGGTGCTAATGCTTATAAACCAGGGCTTGACAGAGTAATTGAATTATTGGAAAAGTTGGGTAATCCTCACAGAAAATATAAAGTTGTTCACGTAGGTGGAACAAATGGTAAAGGTTCTACTTCTAATATGTTGGCTTCTGTTTTACAATCTGCTGGGTATAAAGTAGGGTTATACACTTCACCTCATTTGGTGGATTTTGGTGAAAGAATACGAATCAATGGGGATATGATAGAAGAGGATTTTGTGACTTGTTTTGTTAAAGAAAATAGAGAACTTTTAGATAGAATAGACCCTTCTTTTTTTGAAATTACAATGGCAATGGCATTTCAATATTTTGCAGATTGTACTATTGATGTGGCTATTGTTGAAGTTGGATTGGGTGGGAGATTGGATAGCACCAATGTTGTATTGCCAGAATTTTCTGTAATTACCAACATTGGATATGACCATACTCAATTTTTAGGGAATACGTTGCCTCAAATAGCCAAAGAAAAGGCAGGAATAATCAAGCAGGGTATTCCTGTTGTGATTGGAGAAAAAAACGATGAAATCAATAATCTTTTTATTGAAGAAAGTAAGAATAAAAATGCTCCAATTGTTTTTGCAGAAGATGTAAGTTTAGATGTTGAGAAAAAAAATAATATCTTTTCATTGAAAATAGGGAATACCGTGGTTGTGCCAGAATTACAGTCTGATTTTCAGCAAAAAAATATACAAACATTGATGGCTACTATTCCTCTTTTAGTGAAAAGTGGATTTGTTATTTCTGAAAGAGCCTTAAAAAAAGGGTTAGAAAATGTTACTAAAAATACTCATTTTCAAGGGCGTTGGCAAGTCGTTCAGCAGAAGCCTAAAATAATTGTAGATACGGCTCATAATTCACATGGAATGAGGTTTGTTATAAAAGAATTGGAAAAAGAGCAATATGATAGATTGTTTGTCTTGCTTGGTATGGTTCAAGATAAAGATGTGGAAAAGGTCTTGGATTTCTTACCTAAAAAAGCAACCTATTTTTTTACTTCGCCAAATACCAAACGTGCTATCCCTTCTTGTGATTTGGCGAAGATTGCCTATAAAAAGGGGCTGAAAGGTGATTTGTATCCTAATTCACAAAAAGCGTTTAGTGCTGTTTCCTCTATTCTCAAAGATGATGATTTGTTGCTTGTTATAGGTAGTAACTATTTGGTTGGAGAAATTATCCCTTTAATTGAAAAATAATGCTTACATTTGTAAAATATTAATTCAAAAAAAATAGAAAAATGAGAAAAATTACATCTTTTGTTTTAATGATAATCTTATCATTTGGATTTGCTTTTGGACAGTCTATTTCACAAAATGAGGCTGAAAATATAGCAACAGATTTTCTGAAAAAATCCTCAACTTCTTCAATGCAGAGAGCACCATTAAAAGTCAATTTGCAACTTGTGTATCAGAAAGTAGATAAACAACAAGACAACAACAATCTTTTTTATGTTTATAACATCAAAGGGGATAATGGATTTGTTATTGTTTCAGCAGATAAACGTACCAAAAAGATATTAGGCTATTCTAAAACAGGACATTTTGATTCTAAACATATGCCAATAAATTTAGTTGGTTGGTTAGAGAGTTATGCTCAGCAGATAAAATATGCAAAAGAGAATTTGCCAGAAGTGAGCCAAGCGGATTTCTCAAAGTCGATGTCTCGTGTTGCACAAAAAACAACTTCTGTAGCACCTCTTTTGGGTACAATTAACTATAATCAAAATGCTCCTTATAACGATTTGTGTCCAGAAAAAAATGGAAAAAGAACTGTTACGGGTTGTGTTGCTACTGCTATTGCTCAGGTAATGAAATTTCATAATCACCCTAATCAAGGGAAAGGCTCTCATTCTTACGAATGGAATGGCCAGACATTGTCGGTTGATTTTTCTACTCAAACTTACGATTGGACAAAAATAAAACCTTTTTATACTGGAAATCCTACAACAGAAGAGAAAGCCGAAGTTGCTAAACTTATGCATCATATAGGAGTTTCTGTTGATATGAATTACAATTTAGCCACTAGTGGAGGAAGTGGAGCAGTAACAAGTAAGGCAGTTAAGACTTTGTATGAAAATTTTGATTATGATAAAGGCATACAGGTTTATTCAAGAGATTATTTTACTCTTGCTGAGTGGAATGATAAATTGAAAGCAGAGTTAGATGAGGGGCATCCTGTTATTTATTCTGGACAGAGTAGCACTTCTGGGCACGCTTTTGTTTGTGACGGATATGATGATGCAGGAAAGTTTCATATGAATTGGGGTTGGGGTGGTTATTCCAATGGTTATTTTGAGATAACAGCATTAAACCCCGAAGGATTAGGTATTGGTGGTGGAAATGGAGGTTATAATTTTGAACAAGAGATGATTGTTGGTATCCAAAAACCTGTTGCGGGTTCAGAAAAACCAGCAGTGATAGGAATAGATGGGTTTATCAATGTTCCTAATCAAGTCGGGCGTACAGATTATTTTAATTTGACGGCAAAAAAACTGAAAAATCTAGGAGGAACGGAATATAGTGGAAATGTTTATTTGGCTTTAATACAAGGTGATAATGTTATTGAAGACTTAAAAACTAAGCCTCTTTCAGGATTACCTTCTGGCTCTTATTATGGTACTTTTTCTTTTTATAGTATGATACCTAATACAGTTCCAAATGGAAATTATCAAATCGTTGTTCGTTACGATGAGACTTCTACAAGTGTTAAAAATGCTTTTGTAAAATCAAAAGGAGTAAAAGTTATTGATCTGGAAGTTAACGATAGTCAAATTCTTTTCACAACGTCGGTGCCTAAACCAACTGTTACAATGACGGCAAAACCTACTGTTTCAACTAATTTATACCAAAATAGAAAAGGAGAATTTAAGTTTAAATTATCTAATACAGGTGATGCTGATTATAACGCTCAATTAGGAGCAAGATTGGTTAAAAAAGATGATAATTCAATAACACAAAATGTCTTTAATTCTATTGTAAGTATTCCTGCGGGAACAACAGAGAAAGAATTTTCGGGGATTGTTGATATTACTGTTGCTCAGGGAAATTATTATCTTGAAGTTTATTATGATAATAATAACGATGCTTCTAATGTTAATTTTCCAACAACTCTGCTTGAACCTAACGCTAATAATAAGATAGAAGTTTCGGTTTTGTCAGAACCAACAGAAGCCCCTAATTTGTCAGTAAATAATCTTTCTATGCCTGCAGTAGTTACTATTGGTGAAGATTTTAATCTAACAGCAACTATTGAAAATACAGGAGGGTGTTATACAGATAAAGTCTTAGCAGTTATTTTCCCAAGTTCGTTAGGCTCGTCCGTTGGTACTTTTGGACAACATCTTGCATTTGTTGATAATAACGGAACAACAGAAACTACTTTCAAAGGTAATATTGCTAATTTAGAAGCAGGAAATTACAAGGTTGCTGTTTACCAAATAGTGAATAGTAAGTATCAAAAAATATCAAATTTTTATGATTTTGAATTAAGAGAAAAGTCATCAACAGGATTGTGTAATCTTATTGAAGAAGATGGTCTTGCTGTCTCTCAAACTTCTGATGTGTTGTTAGTAACATTACCTGAAAACAGTGAATTTGTTAGATTATTTAATATTACAGGTAAACTGGTTTATCAGAAAAATAATGTATCTGACGTTGTTGAAATCCCAACTAATAGTTTGACTGGTGGAATATTTTTATTGCAAGTAGTAGATAGTAAGCAAAATAGATTTGTTAGAAAAGTAGTTGTAAGAAAATAAAAATAAAGAAAGATTAATAATATAGACCTCACAGTTATAAAAATCTGTGAGGTTTATGTTTTTAGATATTGAAAGATATGAGTATCTTTGTCGCCTAATTTTAATAATAAAATCTAATTAAATGAGAAAAATTACATCTTTTGTTTTAATGATAATCTTATCATTTGGATTTACTTTTGCTCAGTCTATTTCACAAAATGAGGCTGAAAATATCGCAAAAACTTTTCTTGTAAAATCTTCTTCGACCTCTTTAATGCAGAGAGCACCCGCTAAAATTGATTTGGAATTGGCTTTTGAGAAAATAGATAATGAAAAACCTAGCGAAAGACTTATTTATGTGTATAATATCAAAGGAGGAAATGGATTTGTTCTTGTCTCGGCAGATAAGCGTACTAAAAAGATATTAGGTTACTCAAAAACAGGCTCTTTTGACAGTAAAAATATTCCTACTAATTTCTCTTATTGGCTGAATAATTATGCAAAAGAGATAGTTTATGCAAAAGAAAATTTACCAGAAGTGAGCCAAACGGATTTTTCAAAATCGATGTCTCGTGTAGCACAAAAAACCACTTCGGTAGCACCTCTTTTAGGAACGATTTCTTATAATCAAGGTGCTCCATATAACGATGAATGTCCCAAAAAAGATGGTAAGAGAACTGCAACTGGTTGTGTCGCAACAGCGATGGTTCAAGTGATGAAGTATTATAATTGGCCAGAAAAAGGAAAAAGTCATCATTCTTATAAATGGAATAAGTCTGTTAACTTGTCTATTAACTTTTCTAGGCAAACGTACGATTGGACAAAAATTAAATCTTTTTACAATTCTAATTCTACCGATGAGCAGAAAGCAGAAATAGCCAAATTGATGTATCATGCAGGTGTTTCAGTAGATATGCAGTATGATTTGGCATCTAATGGAGGTAGTGGGGCACAGATGCCTCTTGTAGCGAATGCTTTGTATAAATATTTCAATTATGACGGTGGTATTCAGGTTTATTACAGAGATTATTTTAGTCTTCAGTTATGGAATCAAAAAATAAGAGAAGAGTTGGATCATCAACGTCCTGTTATATACGCAGGACAAGGCACTGATGGTGGACACGCTTTCGTCTGTGATGGATATGACGACACAGGGAAATTTCATATCAACTGGGGATGGGGTGGACTGTCAAATGGATATTTTGAGACAACGGCTCTAGCCCCTAATGGTTTAGGTATTGGTGGAGGTAGTGGAGGATTTAACTCATTACAACACATTATTACTGGAATACAAAAGCCAGTAGAAAATTCTAAACATATCCAAGTATTAGGAATGGATGGCTTTAATAATATCCCTACTGAGGTAGATAGAAAGAGTATGTTTTCTTTGACAGTAGAAAAGTTGTTTAATATTGGGAGTTTTACGTATAAAGGTGGAGCGTTTGAACTTGCTTTGATGCAAGATGATGTTTTTATAGAAAGATTGAAATATATTCCATTAGGAAAACAAGATTTGAAATCGGGATATGGAACAAACGCTCTAAATTTGAATGATATACTTATTTTAGGTACTGTTCAGAATGGAAACTATCAGATTGTTTTTCGTTATAAAAACGAAAATGGAGATATGGTGCCTCTTCTTGTGAAAAAAGGTGGCATTAAACAGGTTAATCTTGAAATTACAGATGATAAATTGAAGTTTACTTCATCAAAGCCCGTTCATAATACTTCATTGGTAGAGAAATTCATCTCTGTAACAAAATTGTACCATAATAGAGTAGGGCATATAAAATTAAAATTAGCCAATACTGGTACTGATGATTATAATTCTCAAATAGGAGTGAAATTAGTTAATAAAGAGGATAATACAATAACGCAAGAACTCTATCAGGCTACTGTTGGTATCCCAATGGGAACGGCAGAAAAAGAGATTTCTATTTTAGGGGAAATAACTGTTCCCGTAGGAGATTATTATTTGGAAATATATTATGATGATGCTAATGATATAGCCAATACGGCTTTCCCAACAACTCTGCTTGAACCTAATGAACATAATAGAACAGAAGTTGCTGTTTTGGAAACACCCAAAGAAGAGCCAGAACTATCTTCTAGTAATTTTTCTATGCCTAAGGTGGTTAAAAAACGCGAAGATTTCTATGTGACAGTAGATATTACCAATAATGGGGGAATATCAAGTGGAGATATTTCTGCTGCCGTATTTCATAACACGGTAACAAAAACTCTTTTTGGAACTCAAGCACTTGTTTTGGATAAAGACCAAACTAGAAGTGTTAGATTAAGAGGTAATCTTAAATTACCGAAAGGAAACTATGAAATAGGACTTTTTTATAAAGGTAAAAAGGGATGGGAAAAAATAGGTAGTTATCATAAATTTAAATTAATTGAAAATTCAACTGATCTAAATGATATAAATAAGGACGAATTATTAGTGTCGGTGAATGCAAATTCTCTTAGAGTGAAAATGCCAGAAGATAATTTATCTATCAAACTATTTAATATTACAGGAAAGTTGATTTATCAGAAAAATAATGTATCTGACGTTGTTGAAATCCCAACAGATAAGTTAAGAGCAGGGATATTCTTATTGCAAGTGATTGATAAAAACAATAACTCTGTTATTAGAAAAATAAGTTTGACAAAATAAGTAGTTCACGTTGAGTGACGGAACTTAAAAAATAGACCTCACAGGTCTTTAAGACCTGTGAGGTTTAATAAACGATAAATAACTTTATAAAAAAATGAAAGAAAAAGTAGTCTTAATTTCTTTGGTAAGTTTATTTTTGGGTTGTGGTTGTTTGAAACAAAAATCAGCAAAAAAAAATAATAGTTTGGAAGAGAATAAAAATCATATAAATATACCTTTTGTGGAGGCTGAGAAGCAAATTGTGAAGGGAAATTTTGCACAAGTTGAACCTACGATTGTTTATAAGACGAAACGAGATTATTACAATAGAGTACCAATCATTTTGTCGGAAGATAAAAAATCGGTTATCTCCTATCCTGCTCCAACAGATATTTATTATCGTGGAAAGTTGGCGTATCCTACAAAATTGAAAAATGGATATTTGTTAGATAATAGAGGAATTAGTAAAAATGTTGCTTTTACAAAATATACTTATGAGCAGTATTCTAAATTAAAGAAAGCACCAACAGAAAACCAACTTTTAGAAAGTATTATTGACAAAGACCCTCTTATTGATTTTGTTAATTTAGGTTCTCGTGCTGATTTTCAAGAGGATGAAGTCGGTAAAATCAATCAAATAATAGATGCAGATTTTAAGAATGTTCAGCGTTAGTAACTTCCGAAATTTGTTTGTCTTCGCACCGTAATACTCTTCCTTGAAACATATCAACCCAACTTAAATTATGAGTTGCAACAAGAACGGTTGTACCTTGCTCGGTGATAGAATGAAGTAATTGCATAATGTCTTTACCTGTTTTAGGGTCTAAATTGCCTGTTGGTTCGTCGGCCAAAATAATTTCGGGTGAATTGAGTAACGCTCTTGCAATGACAATACGTTGTTGCTCTCCACCAGATAGTTGATGTGGCATTTTAAAACCTTTTGTTTGCAATCCTACTTGTTTGAGTACGTGCGAAATTTGTTTTTCAATCTGTTGTTTGTTTTTCCAACCCGTTGCTTTTAGTATAAATTCAAGATTTTTGTAAACTGTTCTATCTGTTAGGAGTTGAAAATCTTGAAAAATAATACCAATTTTACGTCTTAATAAGGCGATTTCTTTTCGTTTGAGGGAAAGATGAAGTTTGTGTCCCAAAACATTTGCTCTACCTTTTTTGATGTCGGTTTCAGCGTATATGGATTTAAGAAAACTGCTTTTTCCACTTCCTACTTTACCAAATAGGTAGATAAATTCTCCGTTTGATACTTTGAGATTAATGTTTTTTAATACCTTATTATCTAATTGGTATATTTCAACATTTTGATAATTAACAAGTATTTCTTCTTTCATGCTCTTGGGTTTTATTCAATGCGAAAGTACAAAAAAAATATTTTCGTTCAAAATAAAAGGATAAAATCGTATGAAGTTGGTGTTTTGTCTCTTTTTGTTGTTTCTTGTATTAAAAATAGATACCTTTGTGGTCATCTTAAAAAAATATTTTATGCAACTATTTTATAATCCCAAGCCGATAGATAATACTATTTCTGAAATAAAAAGGAAGTTTCGTAAATTGATGAATGGAGAAATCTCTTCTACGATGCAATCAATGGGGTCAGTTTATAGGGTAAACTATGGGATAGAGTATTTACGATTAAAAAATCTAGCAAGTCAATATCCGCAAAACAGTGATTTGTCTGAAAGATTGTGGAATCTTACAATAAGAGAAACGATGATAATGGCTACATTACTTCAGCCAGTAGATGAATTTTCCAAAGAACAAGCCAACCGTTGGTTGGAAAAAGTAAATCAGCCTGAATTGGTTGAGTATTATTGTATGAATTTATTGTCTAAATTGGATTTTGCACCTGAACTGGTACTTGAATGGATAAATTCAGATAATGTTTGGAAAAAAATAACAGGCTTTATACTTTCAGCAAGAATTTATCAGCAGTTTACAGATTTAGAGTGTCAGAAAATAATAGATAAGGGTTATCAATATTCATTAACAGACAACTTACACTTATATAAATCCATTGCTTTGAGTTTGAGTAGAATTTGTCGTGTTAATAAGGAGGTGGCTACAAAAATCAATAAAATAGTTGAAGAATTTGAGACCTCAGATGTTGTTTCAAAGCAATATATTGCACATCAAGTTTCAACAGAAATGAGTTTTTTGTCATTTTAGTCGTTTGTTTTATTTTATTTTACTAATTTTGTTTTTTGAAAAATAGTTATATTTCTAAAATATTGCTATAATTATTTAATTAAAACCGTTTCTTGGAAAATGAAAGAAGAAAACATACGTGAAAACGTGAAAGAGGTTTTTGCTACATACCTTAAAAAACACCAGTACAGAAAAACACCAGAAAGATTTGCAATTTTAGATTATATCTATTCGAAAGAGGGGCATTTTCATTTTGATGCTGAGATGTTGTTTGCTGCAATGCAAGATAATTATAGAGTGAGTTTGGCAACGATTTATAATACATTGGACTTATTGGAGGATATAAATTTAATTGTAAAACATAAATTTTCAGGACAAGCGGCACATTATGAAAAAACATTTGGCTCTATTGCTCATAGTCATCTTGTGTGTACTCAATGTGGAAAAGTGAAAGAATTTACAGATAAAAAAATTAGAACAGCAATACAAGCAAAGAGTTTTTCTAGTTTTGATGTTACACACTATTCTGTCTATTTGTATGGTGTTTGTAAGGCTTGTCGTAAAAAGATAGAAGAACAAGAGAAATAAAAATTTAGATAAAATTATAATAAAAATAAACAGATGAATAAAGTAGATGTTTTGCTCGGATTACAATGGGGCGATGAAGGAAAAGGTAAAATAGTTGATGTCCTAACGCCTCAATATGACGTTGTTGCTAGGTTTCAAGGTGGACCTAATGCGGGACATACATTAGAATTTGAAAACCAAAAATATGTTTTACGTTCTATTCCATCAGGAATATTTCAAGGAGATAAAGTAAATGTTATCGGTAATGGTGTGGTTTTAAATCCTGCTCTTTTCAAAAAAGAGATAGATGAATTGGAAAAATCGGGACATCCACTTACTGAAAGATTGAAAATTAGTAAAAAGGCTCATTTAATTATTCCTACTCATACGGTTTTGGATATGGCGTATGAATCGGCAAAAGGTAAAAATAAGATTGGAACAACAGGAAAAGGAATTGGACCTACTTATACAGATAAAATTAGCAGAACAGGAATTAGAGTGGGGGATATAGAGCATAATTTTGATGAGAAATATGCTAAAATCAAAAATCGTCATTTGGAAATTTTGAAAAATTATGATGTTCAGTACGATTTAGAGAGTTTGGAAAAAGAGTGGTTTGAAGGAATAGAGTGCTTGAAGCGTTTTGACTTTATAGATAGTGAGCATTTTATTAATAATTCATTAAAATCAGAGAAAAAAGTACTAGCAGAAGGGGCACAAGGTACAATGTTGGATATTGATTTTGGTTCTTATCCTTTTGTAACTTCTTCTAATACTGTTACTGCAGGTGCTTGTAGTGGTTTGGGGGTCTCTCCTAGAAATATTGGAGAGGTATATGGAATTTTCAAAGCCTATTGTACAAGAGTAGGTAGTGGACCTTTCCCAACGGAACTGTTTGATAAAGATGGTGATAGAATGAGAGATAATGGATTTGAATTTGGTTCTGTAACAGGACGTCCTCGTCGTTGTGGGTGGATTGATTTAGTGGCTCTCAAATATGCTATTATGATTAACGGAGTAACACAGTTAATAATGATGAAAAATGATGTTCTTGATGATTTTACACATATAAAAGCCTGTGTGGCTTATGATGTGAACGGTAAGAGAACTTCTGAATTACCATTTGATATTAATGAAAATGTAACACCGATATACAAAGAAATCAAAGGTTGGACTACTCCTCTTACTGGTATTCGTTCAAAAGAAGATTTTCCACAAGAGTTGAAAGAATATATTGAGTTTTTAGAAAAAGAATTGGAAACTCCTATTAAAATCGTTTCCGTAGGACCCGATAGAGAGCAAACGATTCTTAGAGATTAACGATTAGTTTAGTAATAAGTTAGAAAGTGGTAAGTAATAAGTAAGTAGTAAGTAATAGGTAAAAAGTGAAAAGTAATAAGTAGAAAGGTGAAAAATTAACTACTTCCTACGTCTGTCTTCTGACTTCTGATTTCTGACTTCTAATTCAAAGAAAACAAAAAAATGATGTTACCTTATATTTTATTTGGATTAATTGCACTTGTAAGTTGGTTAATCCAAAAGAACTTACAGTCAAAATTTAAGAAATATTCTCGTATGCCATTGAAAAATGGAATGACGGGGAAAGAAGTGGCTGAAAAGATGCTTTTTGAGAATGGAATTTATGATGTAAAAGTAATTTCCGTACAGGGGCAACTTACTGATCATTATAATCCAACCAGTAAAACAGTAAATTTATCAGAGCCAGTATATCTGAGTAATAGTGTAGCGGCAGCAGCAGTTGCTGCTCATGAATGTGGTCATGCGGTACAACATGCAAGAGCCTATGCACCTCTTCAAATGCGTTCTGCACTTGTTCCTGTTGTTAGTTTCTCTTCTAGATATGTGCAATGGGTATTGCTTGGAGGGATTTTAATGATACAATCATTCCCTCAACTTCTTTTAGCAGGAATTGTGCTTTTTGCAATGACAACACTTTTTAGCATTATTACTTTACCAGTAGAAGTAGATGCTAGTAGAAGGGCTTTGGCATGGCTAAAAGATGCAAGTATTACTGATTATGAAACTCATAAACCTGCAACAGATGCTTTGAAATCCGCTGCTTATACTTATTTTGTGGCGGCTTTGGGTTCGTTGGCTACGTTGTTTTATTATATTATGATATTTATGGGGGGACGTAGAGATTAATTAAACTATTCATTTGGCTCCGTAGTTCAGTTGTATAGAACGTCAGATTCCGGTTCTGAAGGTCGTGGGTTAGAATCCCGCCGGAGTCACAATGTGGTAATAAGTGAGTTGTGAATGAGTTATGAAAGTGATGAGGGAATTGTGAATTATAAATTGTGAATTGTGAATGTTTCGTCATTGCGATGAGCGAAGCGAAGAAGCAATCTGTTATTTAGTAATAAGTGAATAAGTAATTAAGTAGTAAGTAAATTATGAATGAAAATTAAGAAAAACAGGACGTAGGGACAAATCCACGTGTTTGTCCTAATGGATAAAAATAATAAAAAATGTAGGGGCGAAATATTTTTCGCCCGTAATAAATGAAATAAAAAAATAAA
>PDWI01007517.1_pt1 | contig 13183 bp, 9 predicted proteins | sample 1430891 | NCBI WGS metagenome assembly PDWI01 (sample SAMN01162508, study PRJNA174530) | Oral metagenome, whole genome shotgun sequencing project. | biome: Marine environment; feature: Marine mammal; material: Swab sample of the gingival sulcus; isolation source: swab sample of gingival sulcus... | reverse complement strand
CCTTAGACCAATTGAAGGCTTTGTTAGAACGCTTAGTGAAAATACGAAAAGCAATTAACAATTGAAAACATACGCCATTATATTAGCAGGGGGTAGTGGACAACGTTTACAAGCCGAAGTGCCCAAGGCTTTTGTAAAAATACACGGCAGAACTATTATGGAACATAGTATTTTGCCTTTTCAAAAGTGCGATGCGGTGGATGGTATTATTCTTGTGGTGCCCCAAAAGTATGTAGAGGAGTGCAAGCAATGGCGCAAAGCATACCATAAAATAGAAGCTGTGGTAGCCGGAGGGGTTACCCGTTATCATAGCAGTATGCAAGGCTTGGCACAAGTGCCTCATGCAAGCGATAAAGTATTGGTGCACGATGCTGCTCGCCCCTTTGTAGACGAAGCTAGTATTAAAGCTTGTATTGCAGCTTTGGATAGGTATGATGCTGTGAACTTATTGAGTCCGGTAAGCAACTCTATGGTAAGTATGAAAGAGGGGAAGATAGAACATGCTGTAGATAGAAATGATTTTAGGCAGGTTTTAACGCCTCAAGCGTTTATTAAAAAGTGTTTAGATGATGCGCATGTGCGAGCCGAAAATTTCCCAATTAAGCGCATTACAGATGATTTTAATTTAGTGTTGCACTTCAATACAGGCTCTGTTACATGGGTTGAAGGCAATACAAACAATATAAAAATAACTTATCCACACGATTTAAAGATTGCAGAATGTATGCTTGGTAAGTATTGATAATAAGTTGTTTGTGTCAGGATTTGTTATCAAAAAATATGTTTGTATTCTTAAAAAGACTACTTAAAAGTCAAATAATTTAAAGAAATTATGTTTTTGGCATAGATTTTGGTCTAAACTGCATAGATATTAATTAAATAAATTTGAAATAAGATGAAGAGAATTTTACTTTTATGTGTAGCTATAGTATTTGCTACAGGTGCTATTTTTGCTCAAGGATTACCAACTAACCCTGCTCCAGGTAAATGTTATGTAAAGTGTATTACCAAAGATGAGTTTAAGCAAGTTGAAGAAACTATAGAAATAGCTCCTGCTTATACTAAGCTTAAAGTGGTGCCTGCTACTTATAAAACAGTAAGCGATAAAGTTTTAGTGAAAGAAGCAAGTAAGAAATTGATATATGTACCTGCGGTATATAGAACTGTTGAGGTTCCTTATATTAAGAAAGAGCAAAGAACAGATTTATCAGTGGTACCTGCTACTTTTGGTAGCCGTATCCAAACTTTTGAGATTTATCCTAAAACTTCCGGTTGGGAATATAAGCAATTGGAGGATTGTCCTTCTGTAGATAAAGATGACTGTATTGCAGCATGTTTTGTGGAGTATCCTGCACAGTATCGTGATGTGTCTATTACTACTCTTACTAAAGATGCTTATACAACAAATGTACCTGTAGCAGAAATTCCTGCTAACTATAAAAAGCAAGTTGTTGACAAGCCTGCTTATATGAAAGAAGTAGAAATTCCTGCTCAATATTCAACTATTACACGTCAAGTGGTTGACAAACCTGCTTATACTGTTAGCGAAACTATTCCTGCTCAGTTCCAAACTGTTCAAAGAACTGTTTTAGCCAAAAAAGGTGGTATTACTACTTGGGAAGAAGTTGATTGTGAATTGTTGAATCCTACTGTTTTGCCTATTTTCTACGAATTGGCTAGTGCACGTTTGACACCTGCTTCTAAAACTGTTATTGACAATACCTTGTTGCCTATCTTGAATGGTAAAAATGTAAGAATAGAGATTATGTCTCATACTGATGCTCGTGGTGATGATGCTTACAATATGTCATTGTCTCAAGAGCGTGCCAATTCAGTGGTTAACTATTTGGTATCTAAAGGTATTTCAAGAAGTCGTTTGGTAGCTAAAGGTTATGGTGAGACTCGTTTGGTAAACCGTTGTTCTAATGGTGTTAAATGTAGCGAAGCTGAGCACAAAAGAAATCGTCGTACCGAATTCAGAGTTCTTGGTGAATAATCAAGAGTTTGATTATTAAAGATTATGAAAAGAGGTTGTTCGTGTGAGCAACCTCTTTTTTTGTCTCGTTCTAACTAATATTACACTAACATAACCTCTTAGTCTAGGTTGAGATAGGCTTTTTAATATATCGTCTTTAGATAATCATGTTACTACTTTGTTTAGTATGAAATACTCTGTTATTATTATATGATTAGTAAAATGTTCCTGAACAATTTCATAAAATAAAAAATCCCTACCAAGAATATGGCAGGGATTTTTTTAAAAGTGCAAATATGTATTAAACTACTCGTACTTCTACGGCATTTAGTCCTCTTTTTCCTTCTTGCAATTCGTACTCTACAATGGAGCCTTCCTGCACCTTGTCAATCAATCCTGTGGCATGTACGAAATAATCATTACCGGTTTCTTCATCAATAATAAAACCAAAACCTTTGGTCTCATTAAAAAATTTTACTGTTCCTTTTTTCATTATAAGTTGTTGTTGTGTGATTGATGTTATATCAATCAAAAATTATTTCGGCTAAGGTACACCTATTTGCATGGGTTTGTAAAAAAATAAAAAATAAATTTATTTTTTTCAATCTGCTTACAATCAGGTTTTTATGAATTATTTCCAATTATATATTTATTTATAGGAAATTATCTGCCTGCAAAAAACACCTTAAAAATCAATTTTATGAATTAAATTAATAAATAAATTGGAAATTGAAAGGCACGTAGATTATTAATTACCAAGTTATCAAATTACTAATAAATTACAATAATGATGATAACGATCTTCTATTTCGCGTACATAATTGTAAGGTTCTGAACCTCTACAATAACCATAAAAGCATAAACTATCGGTATAATAGTTCGCTTTGGAAAGCAACAGCATATAATTCTCTACATTATGCTCCCATACTTGTTCATTTTTACCATATTTGGCAGCCAATCGCATAGCATCGAACACATGCCCTAAGCCTACATTATAGGCTGCTAATACAAATTTTTGGCGTTGTGTAGAATCCGAGACTTTAGAAGCCATTTCTTTGTCTAAATAAGCTAAATAGCTAATGCCGGCAGCTATCTGCTCTTCTATAGAGCTTAATTGATTAATATGGTATACCTCAGCTGTTTCCGGCACCATTTGCATCACTCCAAAAGCGCCACTTACAGGGTTTGTTTTATTCTTAAAATCAGATTCTTGACAAATAACAGAAGCCACCAAACGCCAATCCCATCCAAGTTCTTTGCTATATTTCTGTATTACAGTGTCGTAAGAAGATAATTGGGTGTTAAATACACCGGATCGCATCTCTTTTTTTACTTGTTGAGCATAATAAGGATTATCATAATATTTATTATAAATATAATAGAAGGACTTGTTTCTTTTGATATGTTTCAGCCATTTTTGCATCTTCAAACGCAAAGAATCTCCACATTTTGGTAGTGCCCAAGCTATGCGTTGTCTATAATTACCTATCTTGGTTCTAATATCTATATTTGGATATATTACCTTGTTATAAAAAGCTGTATAATCATCACAAACAGTATAATCAATACTATCTTTAGCTACCAATTCTATAAGTTTATCTACAGATAATACAGTGTCTACAACATTTATATTACTACCGGTATCATCTATAATATGTTGTAATCTGTCAACATATACAGAGGCTGTAGGTACATAAATAGTTTTCCCTTTTAACTTAGATATATTTTTAACCAAATGACTATCTATCTCGTCTAAAGTTTCAATATTATACCAAGCTTGGGGCAATCTTTGCACTAAAATTTGTTGAATTTGCATCAGCTCAGGACCAAATAGCCAATCTTTTTTGCGTTGTGTAGTAATCGCCAAACCTTCTGCCAACAGTACTCCTTTTCTCTCTGCCAACAGAGCAAAACTTTCTGTTAACGAATGAGACACTACAATTTTTAAATCTACTTCCAAATAATCGGCAAACGATTTGAGCATTTCGTAGGTATAGCCTGCAGGCCTCCCCTTGTGTAAATAATACGCATGGGTGCTAGGTTCTACAATAGCAGTTAGTATGTCTTTTTCTTGTTCACACTCTGGTGGTTGATTTGGCTGTTGTGTATGTGTAACACGAGACTTAGAAACCTCTGATTTACAACTTGCAAAAGCATAAATAAACAGCAATGTATAAATACATACTTGTAAGATACTAAAAAAAGGATAGTACCTATCGCGATGAAAATGTAATAGTCTCAACATTCAACTCACAAAAATAAACTTTTTTTTGACATAAAGTAAGTAAAAAATAATATCTTTGCTGTTCTATTTTATTAGGCATGTTTTTAGAGCAAGAAAAAGTAAAAAACACCAAAAAAGGTTGGGTGGAAGTTATTGTAGGTTCTATGTTTTCGGGCAAAACAGAGGAATTGATTCGTCGTTTAAATCGTGCTCGTATTGCCAAACTAAAGGTAGAAATTTTTAAACCTGCTGTAGACACACGCTACCACGAAGAAGATGTGGTATCGCATAACGACAATGCCATCCGCAGCACCCCTATAGAAAGTGCCCAACAAATATTACTCTATGCCAACAATGTAGATGTGGTAGGTATAGACGAAGCACAGTTTTTTGATAAACAACTGGCAGATGTATGCAATCAGTTAGCCAATAGCGGGATAAGGGTGGTTGTGGCCGGCTTAGATATGGATTTTCAAGGGCGTCCTTTTGGGCCCATTCCTCACTTAATGGCCATAGCAGAATACGTGACCAAAGTACATGCAATATGTATGCGTTGCGGTAGCTTGGCGCATTTCTCACACCGTACTATAGACAACGAAAAATTAGTAGTGCTAGGCGAAACGGAATCCTACGAACCTTTGTGTCGGCAATGTTATTGTGAGCTAAATAATAAATGATAGGTGATAAATGATGAGTGATAGGTGATTAGTGATGAAAGTGATGGGAGTAAATTGGCTGTTAGCGTTAATCAATTAACAATGAGTAATTAACAATGAGCAATTAATAATTAGTAATGAGCAATTGGCTTCGCCGAACTTCGTTTCATAATCACTTCCAACTTCGGTCTTCGGACTTCCGACTCCCATCTTCCAGCTCATTGGCACATTACCAAATTGCCGCATTGTCACATTTCTTCATGTTTCTTAATGTCTTAATGGTTTAAATTCTTCTATCTTCGGTCTTCCCACTTCTAACTCATTACCGCACTATCAATAGTCTAAGTGACGTTTTCTTTTTTCTACCTTTAAGTCTTTGAACATGGCAGCCTTGATATTGATACCGAAGTTCCAGCTTTTCCATGCGCCTATAGGTATCCAAGAAAAATGCATTTCCCAACAGTGCAAATCGCGGAATATTTCTACTTGCGTAAAAGAGAGTTTTTTCTGTTCAAAATCGTAGCCCGAACGCATGCTAATACGCCAATTGGGCGTAAGTTCTAATTTTGCATTAAAACCAAGGGTTTGCACTATTTCTTTCTTCTTTTCCAAAACATAGAATTTGTAAAGATGCTGCATACCATAGCGCAAGCTGTAATTTAAACTCAAAGACCAAGGCAATATCTTTTTTACCGCCTTTTTCTTATTGCCTTTGGTATCTTCTTTATTGCCTTTTTTGTTAAAAATAGCCTCAGACAGATTGAGTTGCAGCCCCACTGTCCAGTTCATATTTTTCATTCTAAACAGGCGATGGTTCACATCCCATTCAAACTGATTGAGGTTGCGATTGCCCAGGCTATCCAATACATAAGGATCCCAAGCACTGGCATAACGTACATCTAAATTTTTGAGCAGTTTGGTACGTGCACTTACCATCAAAGGCGACCACCGCAAAGAATCTTTAGCCAAATTATAAGAACTGGAAAGGCTTAGGTTTTCTATCAAGACTATTTTTTTGGTGCCGTTAATGGTATCTTTTCTGTCGCGCACCTTCATCTCAAAATTATTAGACAATGAAAAACGCAAGCTACCCTGTTTCCCTTTGCCCGGAGCACCATACAAACCACCATCAAAATGAGAATACACTATGTCTTTTTGTTGTTGAGGGTTAAAATAGCTATCGTAATAACCCCAACCCCCTTCGCTATAATCGGGACGAAAATTAAAGCTTATGCTTGGTGTTAAAACATGACGAATGGCTCTAATAGGGAAGTTTTGCCCGAACATAAACATACCATATAGTTTTGTAGTAACAGAAGAGCTAAAATTAAAAGTATTAGCGGTTCTAAAACCTGCTACAGTATCTATCACCTGATGCGGGGCAATAGTATCCCCCATTATAATAGTTTCTCCTTTCCAATGCTTGCGATAAGTGCTGGCATACCAAGTAGAATTGAGGTTTACAGTATTAGTCCAGTTGAGCACTTTCAATACTTTGAGTTGACTACTAATAGGTACACTGTGTTTCATTCCATTACGAAAATGTTTTTCCCAACCGGGCTTAAAGAAAAGACTATCGGCTAAACTTATCTGGTTTTTGGCAGACATAGAATAACGCAGGCTGATGTTCTCATACCATTTGAGCTTGCCTTTGCGTACCTTGGCTCTAAAAGGATATATTTTGGCTCCCGACAAAGACACTTCCGGCAATTTTAAATCCATTATCTTGGTTTGGGTATTTTGACTATGTCCCAAGTTGATATTCATATTCCAGGATTTGCCAAAACGAGTAGAATAGTTGACGCTAGATTGAAAAGTGCTAGACAACCTGTCGTTAAAAGTATTTCGCAATTCATACTTATTAAAAGAATTGGAACGAATATTTACATTGGCAGAAAACCTGCTTTTAGGTCGTGCTTTTACATCTTGCCTATGCGTCCAATATATTCTAAAATCTTTGCTTTTTTGATAATCGGGCGATCCCTCATTGCCTAAAATATTTACCCCATATTTTATATCCATATTGCCTGCAAACCTATAGCGTACTTTATAATTGGTTTTAAAACCCAAAGCCCAACTGCCTCTGGTATACAAGCTACCCAAAAAAGTAAAATCCAAATAATCGTTTACAGACCAATAATAACCACCATCCATAAGGTAATAGCCTTGTCTGTTAGATTGCCCATAAGTAGGGATAATAATACCCGACCGCCGATCATTCTGATTGGGGAATAAACCAAACGGTAAAAACAAGGGTGTAGGAATACTTGCTAACTCAAAATAAGCCGGTCCTGTATAAATCATATCGCCGGGTACCACCTTACTCTTTCTAAAACGAAAGGCAAAATGCGGATGTTCCAGACTACAAGTAGTAAATCCTCCCCCTTTTATAAAAATAGCGGAGTCGGATACGCGTTTGCTTTTCTCGGCATACAAATAGCCCCCGCTTTCCTCTGTACGCACCCCTTGTATTACCCCCTTTTTAGTCTCAAAATTAAAACTCATGGCTTTACTATCAAAGGTCTCGTCTCCATCTTTAAACTTGGGAGTTTCCATGAGTTTCCCCGTACTATCTGTTATGCCCCTTGCCAACAAATCTTTGTTGCGCATATCCAGCTCTACTCTACCACTTTTTATCTCATACTTATCGTACTTGAGTTCAGTACTTTTGTACATATATACTTTCAATTTGCTAAAATCTATACGCAAAGAATCTTGTGCATTGGCATAGATAATATCATCGAGAGATGATTTTTTTTGTACTTTAGCGGTCTCATTTTTTAGGGGGTCTGTAGGCTCATTTTGATCAAGTCTGCTAAGTGTATCGCTTAAGGGTACAGACACAAGACTATCTTGCTGTTGCACCTGTGCAGATATAGACTCAATGTAGCCTAAGCAGAGCAAAAGCATACAAAACAAAAGGCAATTTTTAGATAAGAAAGCCGTTAAACTATTATATGTAAATGTTTTATACAAATAATTTCCAGTGAAAAATTTAGGGCAAAACTATATAAATTTAGCTTACAAACAGATGCAAAGACAAAACAAAACACTATCGGCACTCTTTTCTATCACACAGAACAGTTCTTTTAGCATGTCTCGCCTGTTTTGGTTTGTGTCTATCATGCTGATTATAAGCTTTATTAATACAAATACCGTGCAAGCGCAACACAAAGTTGAAAAAATTGTTATAGATGCCGGACACGGTGGCAAAGACCCCGGTGCCTCCGGGCGTTATAGCAAAGAAAAAGATGTAACATTAGCCATTGCTTTGACAACAGGTAAATTATTGAAAAAACAATTCCCTGAAATAGAAATTATATACACGCGAAAAACAGATGTGTTTATCCCCCTAAAAGAACGTGCAGAGATAGCCAATAAGAATAATGCCGATTTGTTTATCTCTATTCATTGCAATGCTAATAAATCATCTTCGCCACAAGGATCTGAGACTTATATAATGGGATTGCACCGTAGTGAAGCTAACTTGCAAATAGCCAAAAAAGAAAATGCGGCGATACTGTTTGAAGATAATTATGAAAATCAATACGATGGTTTTGACCCTACTTCCAATGAGAGCCATATCATCTTCAATTTGTTTCAGAATACTTTTCAAGCACACAACTTAGACTTTGCAGCTAAAGTACAAAACTATTTCGATTACTATACTCCTTTAAAAAACAGAGGTGTAAAACAAGCCGGATTTTGGGTGTTGTACAAAACCGCCATGCCGGGTGTATTGATAGAAACAGGTTTTTTGAGTAATGCACAAGATGAAAAATTCTTGAACAGCAAAAAAGGACAGACAAAAATAAGCCGTGCTATTGTTTTAGCTGTGAGTGATTACAAAAATGGGCATGATGCCTCCGAAGAAGCAAAACAAAAACATAAACCCACGTTTAATACAGATACAGAAATAGCTGCTACAGAACAAAATAATAGCTCAGGTACCGTATTTAAGGTACAGTTTTTGAGTCTTTCTAAACAAAAGACTTTAAATAACAAAAAATATAAAGCATTACAACCGATAGAGAGTTATTATTACAAGGGCATGTGGCGATATACTACGGGCAGTTATGCAACACGTGAGAAAGCAGAGACATTAAAAGCTAAGATAAAAAAACAAGGATTTAAAGGTGCTTTTGTGGTGGAATTTAAAGATGGAAAAAGGGTGAAATAATGTGGTAATGAGTTAGAAGTTGGAAGACCGAAGACGGAAGCAGAGACGTTATGCTGAACTTGTTTCAGTATATCCTAAAAAACCAATGCGATGCTGAAATAAATTCAGCATGACGAGGACAGGACACGGCATGACATGAGAGACGGATAACACGTTCTAAATCTATGATTATTAATGGATTAATTCCAAAAACTAACAGCTAAAGGCTAAAAGTTAAAAACAAAATGAAAAACAAAAACATAAGAATAGCGCTGGTATTTATTTTTGGAGCAGTATTGCTTTACTGGGGCTATAATTTTTTGAAGGGTAAAGATATTTTTTCTAATGAGAAAACTTTTTATGCCATTTACCAAGATGTGAGTGGTCTTAGTGGTGCAGATCCTATATATATCAATGGTGTTCAGTGCGGACAAGTAGGTAAAATCACTTTTGATGCTAAAGATATGAGCAAAGTGGTAGTATCTATGATATATACCAAACCGCAAGCTATACCTAGTAATAGTGTAGCTAAGATTATAAGTACTAACCTTATGGGAACTAAGGCTATTAGTATTCAACTGGGTAATTCATCTATGGCACTAGAAGATGGAGACACCATACGTTCTGCCATAGAAAGCAACTTGCAAGAACAGGTAGAAAAAACCGTGGGGCCTCTGAAAAATAAAACAGAGAAACTTATTAGTTCTTTGGAAGAAATTGTAGGCAATTTGCAAGGCGTGCTCAACAGCAATACGTCTAGAAGTATTAGCCAAAGTTTGCATCATTTGGAAAAAAGTTTGTCTAACATATCTAAATTGAGTGGTAACCTAGATAAAATAGTAGATCATGAAAGCAAGAGTATAGAAGGTATTTTTGCTAATGTAAATGCTATTACTACCAATCTAAAAAACAATAATGAACATCTAAGCAGCATTATTCAAAATTTTCATCAAATTAGCGATACCTTGGCACAAAGTAATATTGCCAATACTTTACAAAATACAGACCAAGCTATGGCTCACCTATCTTCTATTCTGCAAAAAATAGACAAAGGAGAAGGTAGCCTAGGCTTATTGTTACAAGACGATAGTCTATATTTGGAATTAGATAAATCTGCCAATGACCTCAACGAACTTTTAGAAGACATTAAAAAGAACCCCAAACGATATGTGAAATTTAGTCTGTTCTAGATAATGCGACAATATGATAATGTGCTAATGCGACAATGAGTTGGAAGTCAGAAGGCCAAAAACGGAAGTAAAAAGAGTTTTTAGTTGTATAAATCAACAACTCATCACCTATCACCTATCGCTTATAGATTAAAGCCTATAGCTAACACCCAATACCTAATACCCAATGCCGAACACTTAAAAACAAACAATATGAAAAAATTATTATTATCTCTTTTGGTATTAAGCAGTCTTTTTACCATAGCGCAGCAGCCTTTTAATCACGATATTGAGGGCAAATGTAGTCGTTTTCAAAAGTTGAAACAATTTGAAAATAGTACACGCGATGTTACCCAAGTGGCCGATACTTACAATCCGCATTATATGCAAATAAAGATGGATGTAACAAGTGCCGGTATGAATATCAAAGGCGATGTGAGCACTTGGGCACATGTTACCAGCGCTCAGTTAGACACTATTTATATGGAGCTAAATAGCGCCCTTAGCTTAGATTCTATTAAGCTAAATGGGAACACCATTAGTAATTACACTTTTAGCAATGCCGAAATTTTTATTGTATTGGACACTCCATTAAACGAAGGCGAAGCCTTTAGTGCCGAGGTGTTTTATCATGGTACGCCCAATAATGGCGGTGGCTTCTTTAGTGGCCTCAACCATGAATACAACTATTTTTATGGTAAAGATGTGACATGGACTCTTTCCGAGCCTTTCTCAGCACGCGATTGGCTGCCTATACGACAGTCTTTAACCTACAAAATAGACTCTGTAGACCAAGAATATACTTGCCCCGATAATAATATGGTAGGCTCTAACGGTATATTAGAAGAAACAGTAGACAATGGTAATGGTACCAAAACTTTCAAATGGAAAACCCGATACCCCATTAGCTATTATTTGCTTTCTTTTTCTGTGTCAGATTATATGGAATATAATGTATATGCCAAGCCTGCAGCCTTGGAAGGTGATTCTGTTCTTATCCAGAACTTTATATACAATGACCCGGACTACCTCAACTATCACAAAACCGATATTGAAAAATCTGATGATCTCTTGGAACTTTTCTCTGAAAAATACGGTTTATACCCCTTTTACCAAGAGAAATATGGTAATTGTATAAGCGAAATAGGCGGAGGTATGGAACACCAAACTATGACTACTATGGCCAATTTTGATTTTGGCTTGAATGCGCACGAAATGGGACACCAGTGGTTTGGCGATAATATTACTTGTGCCTCATGGAGCGATATTTGGATAAACGAAGGCTTTGCTTCTTATTCTTCTACTATAGCTAAAGAGTTTTTGGTAAGTGCAGCTGCAGCCAATTCAGAGATGAAAGCTTACCAAAACGATGCTATGAGTATCCCGGGAGGCAGTGTATATGTGCCTGATAATGAAGTGTATTATGGCAACGAATGGCGTATATTTAGTGGCCGTTTGACATACCACAAAGGCGCCGCTATCTTACACCAATTGCGTTATTTGGTAAATAATGATGAGACTTTCTTTGGTTTCTTAAACCATTATACAGATACCTTTAGAGGCAAAACAGCCACAGGTGCACAATTTCGAGATGCTATGGAAGACTATACAGGTCTCGATTTACACCCCTATTTTGACCAATGGTATTATGGCGAAGGTTATCCCACCTATAGTATAGAATGCATACAAGGAGATAGTGGAGATGCCAGTTTCACAGTAACACAAACAACCTCTACCAGCACCACCACTTTCTTTGATTTACCTTTGGAAATAAAAGTAATGTTTGCCAATGGAAAAGGCGATACAACCTTCCGTATTCCTATCACTGCTAATACCACTGAATATTTTGTTTCTAACCTTTTACCTATCAGCAGTATTAAAATAGACCCTAACGATTGGATTCTCAACAAACAAGGCGATATAACTCTAGGCATAAACGATTTGCAAAACGATTTGGACTTAGTGGTAGGGCCTAATCCGGCACAAGACTATATCCAAGTAAACTTTAAAGATAATAATACGCCTATAACTATTGATATTTTCGATATCAGTGGTCAATTAGTACATACACAGCAATTAGAACATAGTGGACAACATATAAACATTTCTCATTTACCAAATGCTTACTATATGGTAAAAGCTACACAGCGACAAATTAGTGTGAGCAAGAAAATAATGAAGATGTAAATCACAAAGTTTTTATTGCATAAATCAGATTTCATATTTTAGAGGCTGTCCAAAAAGTTTGGCAGCCTTTTTTTGTCTCTTTTATCTAAAAAAATAGTATCTTTGGAGCATATAAATCTACAGCATTATATAGAACTTTGTTTATTAACGTTTTAAAAATCATTATCATGAAAAAAAGCAGTGTACAAATTGTGCTATTTATTATTTTTGGAATGCTTGTAAATACCACAGTAGCACAAAAATTAATTGAAAAACAATCTGATAGACCCACTGGTCAACCAGTGCCAAAAGCTGAATCTTTAGGAAAAGCCGTTGGTGACGATTGTAGTAACCCATTTGTTGTAGAAGTAGACGCTGTGCCTTTTACTTATACAGATAATCAACCAAATGGTACTTGTGGTCATGGCAACAGCTATGATAATGATATTTTGGACCATTATGGTGATGGCGAAGATGTGATTTATAAGGTGCAGGTACCGCAACAGGCGCAAATACGTATTGATGTAGTAGGTACAGAAACCGCTGATGGTGGTTATTTTCATGCGGTAGCTCTGTACAAGGGCTGTCCGGATACCGGTGAACTGGCCGGTTTTGCAACGGCTAGGATTAGTACCGGGGAACTTGTGCTTACACAAGCGTTAGAGCCTGATACAGAATATTTTGTTTGGATAGATTACTGGGGACTTGAAGAAGATCCTTGTTTAACGTCTTATGAGGTTACCATGGAATTTACCACGGATATTGTACATCTTTATAATCTCTATGTAGCCGATGGGCGAGTAACTTCTGAAAATGCAGCAGACCTTTCGGTAA
>PDWI01022098.1_pt1 | contig 13184 bp, 13 predicted proteins | sample 1430891 | NCBI WGS metagenome assembly PDWI01 (sample SAMN01162508, study PRJNA174530) | Oral metagenome, whole genome shotgun sequencing project. | biome: Marine environment; feature: Marine mammal; material: Swab sample of the gingival sulcus; isolation source: swab sample of gingival sulcus... | reverse complement strand
GAGCGGATGACCGACGCGCGCGCCCGTGTGCTGGCGACGCTCGACGAATACGGCGGGCTGGCCTTCACGCTTCGGGAATTGTCGGAGATGGCCGGGGTCACGCCGTCGGTGGTCAAGGGGCTGGTGAAGCTCGGCGCGGTGCGCGAGGAGGAGACCCCGCGCGACTTGCCATACCCGCCGCTCGACCCGTCGATGCCGGGCAAGCCTCTGACGGCGGAGCAAAAATCGGCGGCGGAGCGTCTGCGGGCAGGTGTCCGCTCGGGCGCCTATGGCACGACGCTGCTGCGCGGGGTGACGGGGTCGGGCAAGACGGAGGTTTACCTTGAGGCGGTGGCCGAGTGTCTGGCGAAGGGGCGGCAGGCGCTTGTCCTGCTGCCGGAAATCGCGCTGACGGCGGAGTTTCTCACCCGCGTCGAAGCCCGTTTCGGCGCGCGCCCCGCCGAGTGGCATTCGGGCGTGACGATGACCGAACGCCGACGCCTGTGGCGCATGGCCGGGGAGGGGGCGGCACCGCTCGTGGTCGGTGCCCGCTCCGCGCTGTTCCTGCCGTTCCGCGACCTCGGGCTGATCGTCGTCGACGAGGAACACGACCATTCCTACAAGCAGGAGGACGGCGTGCTCTATTCGGCGCGCGACATGGCGGTGTTGCGCGCCTCGGTGTGCGAAGCGCAGGTGGTGCTGGCCTCGGCCACACCGTCGCTCGAAAGCTGGGCCAACGCGGAGGCGGGCAAATACGCCCGGATCGACCTCACCGCCCGCTTCGGCCCCGCCGTCATGCCGCAAATGCGCGCGATCGACATGCGGGATGAGGATGTGCCGTCGGGGCGCTGGATCTCCCCGACGCTGGAAGCGCAGGTGCGCGCCCGGATGGAGGCCGGCGAACAGGCACTGCTGTTCCTCAACCGCCGCGGCTACGCTCCCGTCACCATCTGCCGTGCCTGCGGACACCAGATTGCCTGCGACCATTGCGATGCGCGCATGGTGGAACATCGCTTTCTCAAGCGGCTGATGTGCCACCAATGCGGCGAGACGAAACCGATGCCGGAGGTTTGCCCTGCCTGCGAGGTCGAGGGGAAGCTGGCGCCGGTGGGGCCGGGGGTGGAGCGGCTGGCGGAGGAGGTGGACGCGGTGTTCCCCGAAGCCCGCGTGGCCGTGCTGTCGTCCGACATGTTCGGAACGGCCCGCGCGCTCAAGGAACAGATCGGGCGGATTGCTGCTGGCGGGGCCGACATCATCATCGGCACGCAGATGGTCGCCAAGGGCCACAATTTCCCGCTGCTGACCCTCGTTGGCGTCATCGACGCCGACCTCGGCCTGCAAGGCTCCGATCTGCGCGCGGCGGAAAAGACCTTCCAGCTTCTGCGGCAGGTGGCGGGCCGCGCGGGGCGTGCCGAGAAGCCGGGGCTGGCGCTGTTGCAGACCTTCCAGCCCGAACACCCGGTGATCCGCGCGATCCTTTCGGGTGACGATGAGGGATTCTGGCGGGCCGAGGCGGCAGAGCGCCGGGCTGCGGGTGTGCCGCCCTACGGGCGCATGGCGGGGATCGTGATCTCGGCGACCACCGTCGAAGAGGCCTTCGATCTCGGAAACGCGCTCGCCCGCGCCGACGCCCCCTTGCGTGCCGTCGGCGCACAGCTTTACGGCCCCGCGCCTGCGCCAATCGCCCGCATCCGGGGGCGCCACAGGGTGCGTCTGCTGGTGAAGGCGGCCAGGAATGTGCCGCTTCAGCCGGCCCTGCGGGCATGGGTCGGCCAGTTCAAACCCCGCGGCGACACGCGTTTGAGTGTCGATATCGACCCGCAGAGTTTTTACTGAGCCGCTGTTAGCTGTATCTTAACAGAAACCGGCCATGATGCGGCATGGTCACTCGCTTTCTTCTTTTGTTGATGCGTGGGCTGCTGGCCGTGTTTTCTGCCTGTGTCCTGCCGCTGCGTCAGGCGCCCCGTTCGCACCTGTTTTTCCTGCCACGCGGCGCCTGCCGGCCTTTCCGAGAGAAAGCCTTTCTACACATCCGCCCGCCCCGCGCCCCGCCCTGATGCGTCGCTCACAGTCCCGCGCGCCCTGACCCACTGCCATCGGCAGGCGGGACAGGCCAGTTGTGTTTGTTCGTTCTCACGCTCACAGTCTGTCGCTTGCCTATAATCCTGCCTATACTGGCGTCAGGAGGACCGCGATGCCCGGATTGTTCAGAACCCCGCAAATGGTGACCCGCGCCGAAGCGCTGCCGGGCCGCAATCATGCGATTCCCACCGCCGCGACGCATCATGTTTACGGTCGTCCCTTGACGCTGGACGTCCCGCAGGGCCACGCGGTTGCAATCTTCGGCATGGGTTGTTTCTGGGGTGTTGAACGGCTGTTCTGGCAGATCCCCGGCGTCTGGATGACCATGGCCGGCTACGCTGGAGGCTTCACGCCGAATCCAACCTATGAGGAAACCTGCACGGGCCAGACCGGCCACACTGAAGTGGTTCGCATCACCTTTGATCCAAAGGCAGTGTCCTACGAGACACTGCTTCAGGCGTTCTGGGAGAACCACGATCCGACTCAAGGTATGCGCCAAGGCAACGACCGTGGCACGCAATACCGTTCAGCACTCTTCTGGACCTCGCCCCAACAACGTGACGCGGCGCTGGCCTCACGCGATGCCTTTGCCCCACGCCTGCAAGCAGCGGGCCTCGGCGCGGTCACGACGGAAATTGCTCAAGCCGGGCCTTTCTACTGGGCAGAAGACTATCACCAGCAATACCTTTCAAAGAACCCGAAGGGCTATTGCGGTCTCGCGGGGACGGGTGTGAGTTGCCCCGTCGGCCTCGGGGGCTGACGGTATCATGGCCGCCAACCTCTCGTTCTTCCTTCTTCGGTGTGAAACACCTCGGGAAGTGCGAGGCCGCAGGTTGCCGGCCATGAGGGGTGTTCAGGCGAGCGCCCCTCGCACAGGGAACAAGACGTGTGTCAGTGCGCTATTTGCCAACGAAGCGTAGGGGGCAGCGCCGCATTTGAGTACTTGTGCCAAGATGAAAGGGCTTCTTGACCGGGAAGGCCGGCGCGTCTAGGCGGAGGCAAAGGAGAAAGCCATGCCGACGTTTACCGCATTGACGACATTGGAAGGAAAGGCGCAGGCCGAGGCGCTGGGGCTGGCGCTGGAGGCGCTCGATCCGAAGCCGATCGGGGTCGGGGTTTTCGAGGTCGAAGACGGTTCGGGGCTTTGGGAAGTGGGTGGCTATTTCGTCGAGTCGCCCGACGGGATTGCGCTGGCGTTGCTGGCAAAGGCTCATGGCGCGCGAGATTTTTCCGTCTCGGAATTGCCGGAGGTGGATTGGGTCGCGCATGTGAAGCGAGAGCTGAAGCCTGTCGAGGCGGGCCGGTTTTTCGTCCATGGCGCGCATGACGCGGACAGGGTTCCGGCGGATGCGGTGGCGTTGCGGATCGAGGCGGCGATGGCGTTCGGCACCCGCGTGGCCGATATCGGCTGCGGCACCGCCGTTCTGGCGATGGCGGCGGCGCGGGTCTGGCCCGATACCGTCCTGGCGTCGGATATTGACGAGGTGGCTGTCGATGTGGCGCGGGCGAACGTGGAGGCCAACGGGCTTTCCGGGCGGGTGAAATGCGTCGAGGCGGCGGGGTTCGATCACCCCGATCTCGCGGCCGCCGCACCGTTCGACCTGGTTTTTGCCAATATTCTCAAGGGGCCGCTGGTGGCGCTGTCGCCCGACATGGGGGCGCGGATTGCGCCGGGCGGGCAGGCGATCCTGTCGGGCATCCTCAACCCGCAGGCGGATGAGGTTGTCGCCGCATATGAAACGGCCGGGTTCGAGCTTTCTCATCGGGATGAGATCGGCGAGTGGACCACGCTCACGATGACTCGCCTTTGACGGGAAACGGTTTGTTTCCAGCAGCTTGTCTGGAATTTGACACAATTTGACCGCATTCTTGCCATGTGGCGAAGTGGAGGCGGCAATGTCGAATGCGAATTTGGCGCGATTCTACACAAGCGTGAACGAGATCGAAGCGGCTCATGGACGCCGCTCCTCGGGTTTCGTGCGGCTCGTTGAACGCGACGGCAGGCTTGTTCCAGTCAGCCTGGCCAGGCGGCGGCATGTTCCGGTCAAGGGAATGTTGCTTGCTGTTGCGAGCCTTGTCGGATTCAAGGCCTTCCTGCTCATGTCGCTCGGGTCTGTTGGCTATGCCGGGCGTCTGGAGCTTCTGGAGGAAGGCAATGCTCTTGAACGGGCGGGGGCCTTGATCATGAAAGCCGGGCCGCTCACCACGTTCATGGCCGAACAGCTTCAGATTCTGTTCGGAGCCTAGCCGGTTCACAGCCCGGACCGGGACTGGTCCAGTTCGATTTCGACCAGGCCGAGAAGGCGGGCGTTTTCCGTCGACAGGATGGCGGAGTTCAGGCCATTGCGGATCTGGAAACTGCGGATGGCGCGGCGTGTAGCGGTGTCGAGCGTGCCGTTGACGGCGCCCGAATAGAGGTTGCGGGCTTGCAAGGCGCGTTGGATCGACTCGATGAAGTCGGGTGTCCAGCGCGGGGGGCAGGGGGTCTCGAAGTAGATCGCGTTGCGGCCCTTGACGATGCGGTGCGTCGTACGTTCTTCGTATTGGGCGGGGGTGATGACGTTGCCCTCGGGGCCGATCTGTGCGGGGGTGACGAGCACGCGCTCCGTGACGGCCTCAATGACGCCCGGCGTCGCGTCCTTGCCATAGCAGGCGCCGGGGCGCGCGCCCGGCGGGGCTTCGGCAAAGTCGGTGATGATGACTTCATCGCCGAGGTCTGGCCCCGGCGCAGCGGGGGTGCAGGCGAGGAGGAAACCGCCCAGCGCAAGGCACGCGGCAGCGGAAAACATGGAATGGGGCATCTGCTCATACTCGGTTCTTGTGGACCGTTCCGCCGAGCATAGCCGGTTTTTTGCCGCGCTTCCAGCCCGTGTGCATGCACCCCGTGCCTTGCAATCTGCCTCAAGGCGCGCCAAATGACAGCGCAAGCCGCGAAACGTTTCAGGAGTCAGCCATGGCGAAAATCACCTACATCGAGCACAACGGCGCCCAGCATGTGGTGGACGTTGCAAATGGTCTGACGGTGATGGAGGGGGCGCGCGACAATGGTGTGCCCGGTATCGACGCCGATTGCGGCGGGGCCTGTGCCTGTTCGACGTGTCATGTCTACGTTGCCGAGGATTGGGTCGACAAGATCCCGCCGGCGGATGCGATGGAGGCCGACATGCTGGATTTCGCCTACCAGCCAGACCCGAAGACCTCGCGCCTGACCTGCCAGATCAAGGTTACCGATGCGCTGGACGGGCTTGTGGTGACGCTGCCCGAGAAGCAGATCTGAGGCGATCACCCCCGTGCGTTGCGCGCGAGGATGCCGTCGAGCACCTCGGCGAGGGCCTTCGGCGTGGCGGTTCGGGGTTTGCGCGCGGGGGCGTAGGTGCGGGCGATAAACGCGCCAAGGCCCACGAGGCCCAGCATCGGCACCGCCGCTGCTGCGAGGCGGCCGCTTGAGACGCCTGTTGCCAGTGCCGCTGCGAACACCCCGGCGCCCAGCAGGATACCCATCACGCCGATGCCGAACATCACCAGCCTGGCCCCGCGCCTTTCGTCCAGCGTGATGCGGGCCTCCGGGGGCAGCGCGCGGAGGATGTCGCGGCAGAGGGTGAGGAAGCTGTGGGCGTCCGGGTCCGTGGCCCAGGCGTTTTCCGGCGCGGCATAGGCGATCCGGCACGTCTTGTTCAACTCCAGCCGCATGGTGCGGGTGCGGCGGATCACGCGGTTGACGAACAGGGCTTCGGTGACGGTGGACAGGTCGAGCGGACCCGCGTCGCCGGAGAGCTTGCGGCCCTCCAGCGTGAAGCTCGTGGCGCGGAGCAGGGCACCGGGTTTGTCGCGGTCGTCCATGCGGGGCTAGCCCTTGAGCGCGCGCCAGCCGATGTCGGAGCGGCTGAAGCCTTCGGGCCAGTCGATCTGGCCGACCATCGCATAGGCCGCGTCGCGCGCCTCCTGAAGGCTGTCGCCGCGCGCGGTGACGTTCAGCACGCGCCCGCCGATGGCGGTGATCCGGCCGCCCGCTTCGGCCGTGCCCGCGTGGAACGCCATGTGTCGGCTGTCCTCCGGCAGCGTGTCCAACCCCTTGATGACGCTACCCTTTTCATAGGCGCCGGGGTAGCCCCGCGCGGCCACGACAACCGTCATCGCGTGATCGTCGGCCCAGTTGACCTGCGCCTTGTCCAGCCGCCCTTCGGCGGCGGCGAGCATCAGATCCAGCGCCTGCGCGCCCAGCCGCATCATCAACACCTGGCATTCCGGGTCGCCGAACCGGGCGTTGTATTCGACAAGCCGGGGCTGGCCGTCCTCGATCATCAGGCCGACGTAAAGCACCCCGCGATAGGGCGTGCCGCGCGCGGCCATGACGCGCATCGTCGGGGCGACGATCTCGTCCATCGTCTTTTGCGCGAGGTCGTCGGTCAGCACCGGGGCGGGGGAATAGGCGCCCATGCCGCCGGTGTTCGGGCCGGTGTCGCCCTCGCCGACGCGCTTGTGGTCTTGCGCCGTGCCGATGGGCAGGAAGTTCTCGCCGTCCGACAGCACGAAGAAGCTCGCCTCCTCGCCCGTCATGAATTCCTCGATGACCACCTCGGCCCCGGCGCCACCGAAGGCCCCGCCGAACATGTCGTCGATGGCGGCCAGCGCGGTGTCCTCGTCCATGGCGACGATCACCCCCTTGCCCGCCGCGAGGCCATCGGCCTTGACGACGATCGGGGCGCCCTGCGCACGGATGTAGTCCTTCGCGGGGGTGGGGTCGGTGAAGTGGGCGTAGGCGGCGGTCGGCGCACCCGCCGCATCGCAGATCTCCTTGGTGAAGCTCTTCGACGCCTCCAGCCGCGCGGCTTCCTTCGACGGCCCGAAGGCGAGGATGCCCGCCTCGGCGAGCCGGTCCGCCACCCCCGCCGCCAGCGGTGCTTCCGGCCCGATGATGACGAAGTTCACGGCATTCTCCTCGGCGAATTGCACCACCGCCCCGCCGTCTTCGATGTCGAAGGACGCGCATTCGGCGATCCCGGCGATCCCCGCGTTGCCGGGGGCGACGATCAGCCTGTCGCATTTCGGGTTCTGCTTGACCGCCCAGGCCAGCGCGTGTTCGCGCCCACCCGATCCGAGGATAAGAATATTCATGGTGCCGCCCTTCTTTCGACGCATTCACATGTCACGATCTAGCCTGCGAAGGGGGAACGAAACAAGGGCGCTGCGGTGCCCGGAGTGCTGTCAATGCGTTACGAGAGAGTGATGAGTGACCAGATACGGTGGTGTCGCATTCGCGTTGCGCCGTTGCCGGTGAGCCGGAGCGGGGCGAATTTCGCCAGCGCCATCGCCCGCGCGGCCGACCTGCCGCTGACCGACGCCGTGGACGTGGTCGAGGAATACCTGCGGTTCCTCTACCTGTGTGCGATCACCGACCGGCCCCGCGTGGCGCCGCCACTGGTGCGGCTGGCGTGGCGGTTGCACGCGCAAAGCCCTGAATACGCGGCGTTTTGTGCCGGGACGCTGGGCAAGTCGCTCGTGTTCGACGACAACACCCGCCAGCTTTCCGCCGCCCGCGCCTATGACGAGACGCTTGCCGCCTATCGCGCCGAGTTCCGGGCGGAACCGCTCGATACGGTCTGGCCCGAGACGGTGCAATCGCGCCTGCCGCGCTGGGGGGGGCTGCATCTTCTCATCCTCGGCTTCGCCGCCGCGCTGGCCTTCGGGCGGGGCGAGCCGCTGCTGTTCGCTGTCGGGCTGGGGCTGAGCCTCATGCTCTACGGGGTCGATCTCTTGCTGCTGCACCGCGGACGGCTGCGCGGCGGTTTCGGCGACGCCGCCTCCGACGATCTTTCCTTCTGGCTGCACCGCGAGGGTAGCGGCTGACGGGGCGGGACGTTAAACTCGCGCACATGGACCTGATCGACGAACCGCAACCGGGCAATGCCCCCGAGTTTACCGTCTCCGAACTGTCGCGCGCCGTGAAGCGCACGGTGGAGGGGGCGTTTTCGCATGTGCGCATCCGGGCCGAGGTGGGGCGGGTGTCGCGCCCCGGCTCGGGCCATGTCTACCTCGACCTCAAGGACGACCGCGCCGTGTTGGCGGGGGTGATCTGGAAGGGGGTCGCCGCGCGGCTGTCCACGCGGCCCGAGGAGGGGATGGAAGTGATCGCCACAGGGCGGCTGACCACCTTCCCCGGCCAGTCGAAATACCAGATCGTGATCGAAGACATCGCTCCGGCGGGGGTCGGTGCGCTCATGGCGATGCTGGAAAAACGCAAAGCGGCGCTGGCGGCCGAGGGGCTGTTCTTGCAGGAACGCAAGAAACCGCTGCCCTACCTGCCGGAGATCATCGGCGTGGTGACATCGCCGTCGGGCGCCGTCATCCGCGACATCCTGCACCGCCTGCACGACCGCTTCCCCCGCAAGGTGTTGATCTGGCCCGCCGCTGTGCAGGGGCAGAAATGTGCGGCGGAGGTGGCGCGCGGCATCGACGGGTTCAACGCGCTGACACCGGGCGGCGCGCTGCCCCGGCCCGACCTCATCATCGTCGCGCGCGGGGGCGGGTCGCTGGAAGACCTCTGGGGCTTCAACGAGGAGATCGTGGTGCGCGCCGCCGCGGCCTCGGCGATCCCGCTGATTTCGGCGGTCGGACACGAGACCGACACGACGCTGATCGACTACGCCGCCGACTGGCGCGCCCCCACGCCGACCGCCGCCGCCGAGAAAGCCGTGCCGGTGCGGCGCGACCTGCTGGCCTGGGTGGCCGGGCAGGAGGGGCGTCTGTTGGGGGCGCTGAACCACCGGCTGACCCGGCGCGGCGAAAAGCTGGCCGACCTGTCGCGGCTGTTGCCGCGTGCCGATGCGCTGCTGGAAGCGCCGCGCCAGAGGCTCGACCGCGCCGCCGAGGCGCTGCCGCGTGCGCTCACCGCGCGCGCGCGCTCCGAACAATTGCGACTCGCGCGCACCGCTTCGGGCCTGCGCCCCGGTGTCTTGCAGACACGGCTTTCCCGGCTTGGCGAACGTCTCGAAGCGGCGGGTGTTCGGGCGCGGGCGGCACGCGAACGTGGCCTTGCGCAACGGCAACGCGAGTTGGAGACGCTTGCCCGGCGCCTTTCTCCCGAACACATCGTGCAGGCACAGGCCCGGCGGCGGCGCGATCTGGACGCGTGGTCGGCGCGTCTGGCGCAGGCGGGAAACCGCCAGATACAGGCGTTGCGCCAACGTCTCGATGCGCTGGAACGCACCCGTCAGACGCTGGGCTATACCGAGACGCTGAAGCGGGGTTATGCGGTGGTGCGTGGCGACGGGGAGGTCGTGACCACGCGCAAGGCAGCAAAGGCGGCCGGGGCGCTGGAGATCGAGTTTGCCGACGGGCGGATGCCGGTCGGGCAGGGCGCGGCAAGGCCCGGGCCACGCAAACCGAAGAAAGCGCCGCCCGAACAGGGCAGCCTGTTCGCCTGCCAGCGTTTCAACGCCCGCCCCATGACGCGTTTCCACGGCCTCGGGAACAGCGCCAGCGTTGCCATGACCGGCAGCGACGAGGGCAGCATGGGGGCTTCCGTCGGGCCGGGCATGGTGAGCTGCGGATAGGGACGCGCGGGGTGGGCGTGGTGGTCGGAATGGCGCGGGGCGTTCAGCATCATGTGGGCGGTGAACCAGGGACGCGCGTTCCAGCTGTGCGCCGGGCCGACCGGCTCCAGCTTGCCGTCGGCGCGCAGGGCGCGGCGCAGCCCGTAGTGCTGGACGTAATCCGACAGGAGGAGTTGCATTTGCGCATAGGCCGCCAGCGCGATATGTGCCCCGACGCCCGCCCAGCCGAAGACCGCGAAGCTCAGGCCCAGCAGCAGCAGCCCCCCGCCGATGTAGGTGGGGTAGGGGGTCCAGCCGCCCTTGCCACGCCGCTCGATGTCGCGCCGTTCCTGCCGGTAGCCCTCGCGGAAACTGCCGATCCAGGCGCGCGGCCAGAAGTGGTAGAAGCTTTCGCCGGGGCGCGCGGAGTTGGGGTCGGCGTCGGAGGCGGCGAAGCGGTGGTGAACCTTGCGATGCGCCGAGGTGTGATGGCCGAACAGCAGCGAGATGTAGACCCATTTGCCGAGGGCGAAGAGGACGCGGTTGGAGCGGTGGATCAGCTCGTGGGCGTTGGAGTTCGACACCTGCCCGAAGAACAGCGAAGCGGCGATGTAGAGCGCCAGCCCGCGCGCCGCCCCCAGACCGCCGGTGGCCAGCGCGCGGATTGTCAGCGCCAGCAGGGCGACGTGCAGCAGCGCCAGCACCACCGAGAGCGCGTCGGCGCCGTGCAGCGGGCGGGACGGGTCGGCGGGGCGGTCGGGCCATTGCAGGAGCTGGTCGAGGGTGAAGGCCACGATGGTGATGAAGGCCAGCGCCGCCCAGATCCAGCCGCCGCCCAGCGTCGTGGCGAGCAGCAACAGGAGTGCGGGGGGCAGCGACGACAGCGCGAAGCCGAGAACGGGCATGGGGGCCTCCATTGGTTGCGCGGAGTTTGACACCGCGCCCGCCGCGCCGCAAGCCGCCTGTTTCGGGTTGACGCGGCCCCGGCGAAGCCCGACCCTGCCAGCGAAAGGACCGCCCATGCACTTCCTCTTCTGGACCGGCCTCGCCGTGGCCGTCGCCTACTTCCCCCTCACGCGCCGTCCGCAAAGTTGGCCGCGCAGCATCGTCAAAACCGTGCCGCTGGTCCTCTTCGCCGTGGCTGCCGCGCTCACCGGCGCACCATGGTTGCTCGTCGCGGGGCTGGCCCTCTCGGCGCTGGGCGACTTCGCGCTGTTTCTGGTGCTGCTGGCCAACACGGTGGCGACGGAATTCTGGCTCGCGCCCCACACCGGCTCCCTGCGCTGGCCCGTCCGCTTCTACGTCCTCGTCATCACCGCGATGGGCCTGTCGGCGCTGACCCTCCCGCTCGGCCTCGCCCCCCTCGGCGCAGCGCTGTTCATCGTCTCCGACACGCTGCTCGCCATCGACCTCTTCCGCCTCAAGCCGGGCGACCCCCGCCGCACCGCCGTCAGACCCCTTCCAAAGCCGCGCTGCAAGGGTTAGGTGAGGGGAAACACACCCGGAGGCCGCATGTCGTTCTTTTCCAAGCTCAAGTCCCGCCTGACCCGCTCCTCCTCGAAGCTCGAAGAGGGGCTTGAAGCCATTGTCGACGAAGGTGGCGAGGAGGAGGCCGCGCCGGAGCCGGAGGCCGTAGAGGAACCGCCGCAGCCCGAGGGTGCTGACGCGCCGGAACCGACGCCACAAGGCCCCGGCCTGATCGGACGCCTTCTGGGCCGGGGCGAGGAGCGCGCCGTCACCCGCCGCGTGCTCGACGACGACATGCTCGAAAGCCTCGAAGAGCTGATGATCGCCTCCGACATGGGGGTCGAAACCGCCATGCGCGTCTCGGCCAACATTGCCGAGGGGCGTCTGGGCAAGCGGCTCTCGGTCGAGGAAATCAAGGGACTGCTGTCGGCCGAAATTGCCCGCATCATGGAGCCGGTGGCCCGCCCGCTGCCGCTCTATTCCAGAAAGCCGCAGGTGGTGCTGGTGGTCGGCGTGAACGGCGCGGGCAAGACGACCACCATCGGCAAGCTCGCCAGCCAGTTTCGCGCCGCGGGCAAGAGCGTCGTCATCGCCGCGGGCGACACCTTCCGCGCCGCCGCCGTCGAACAGTTGCAGGTCTGGGGCGAACGTGCCGGGGTTCCGGTTCTGACCGCCCCCGAAGGGTCTGATCCCGCTTCGCTCGCCTTCGACGCCCTCGCCAAGGCCCGCGACGACGGCGCCGATCTGCTGATGATCGACACCGCCGGCCGCCTCCAGAACCGCGCCGACCTGATGGAGGAACTGGCCAAGATCGTGCGCGTCATCAGGAAGCAGGACGAGACCGCGCCGCACAACACGCTCCTCGTCCTCGACGCCACCACCGGCCAGAACGCGCTCAGCCAGGTTGAGACCTTCCAGAAGATGTCGGATGTCACCGGCCTCGTCATGACCAAGCTCGACGGCACCGCCAAGGGCGGCGTCCTGGTGGCGCTGGCCGACAGGTTCGGCCTGCCGATCCACGCCATCGGCGTCGGCGAGCAGATCGACGACCTCGCCCCGTTCGACCCGGAAGACTTCGCAAATGCCCTGACGGGGGCATGAATTCGCCCGATTTCGGGTGTTAAGCGTTTCGTGACAAGTTCCGCGTAGAGTGCCGGGGCACGTCCGGTGAGTCTGTGTCATGTTGATGTCGAAACCAAATGGTGAGGAAAGCTCCGATCTGCGTCTGCTGCTGAAAGGCACGCGGACGGCGATGTCGTTCGTTGCCGAGGCGCGGGGGCTGGCGCTTTCCGATCCCTACCCTGACTGCGGTCAGCCGGGTTACTCGGCGGTGGCCGACGTGCTGGCGCGCGCGGTGCTTTTCGCAAACTGGGAAGTGGTCGGCGCCGGAGCGCTGGTGCGGGCCGGCTCGGTGACGCGTGTTGTCGAGGTCGGGCTGCGCCCCGCCTTCCGCACCGACGAATACCTGCGCCGGATCACCCTGCGCCTGCTGGCCGACGCCGCGCATGAACTGCACGACACGCAGGTGATCGAAGACGGCCACGGCCAGCCGATGAACATCTCCACCTTCATCATGCGCCGCCGCATCCTGCGCGCGATGGACAAGGCCGATTGCCCCACGCCGATCGGACGTATTGCCGTTCCGTTCACGCTGCCTGCTGACGAGGCCGGGGCGCAGGGCACTTTCGGCACACCCCTGCCGCCACGATGCCCCCTCGCGTGACACGCCACTTTTCGCCGCGCCACAAACGTGTTAACCGGCCCCGGACTTGAACCGGGCGGGAGAGGGCCACATTCCCGCGACACGCACAGGAAAGCACCATGTCCGAACACTCCCCCGCGCCGAAAGCGAAGCTCCTGCTGGAATACGGGCCGATCATCGCCTTCTTCGTCGGCTACCTGATGCTGCGCGACAAGACCTTCCTTGTCGGCGGCACGGAGTATTCCGGCTTCGTCGCCGTCACCGCGATGTTCATCCCGCTGCTCGCGGTTGCCACCTACTTCCAGTATCGCCTGACGGGGCATCTCTCCAAAATGCAGATCGCCACGCTGGTGCTGGTGATCGTCTTCGGCGGCCTGTCGATCTGGTTCAACGACGAGCGCTTCTTCAAGATGAAGCCGACG
>PDWI01007516.1_pt1 | contig 13185 bp, 10 predicted proteins | sample 1430891 | NCBI WGS metagenome assembly PDWI01 (sample SAMN01162508, study PRJNA174530) | Oral metagenome, whole genome shotgun sequencing project. | biome: Marine environment; feature: Marine mammal; material: Swab sample of the gingival sulcus; isolation source: swab sample of gingival sulcus... | reverse complement strand
GCAAAAATTGCTGTTGTTTATTGGAGTGGAACCGGTAATACTGAATCTATGGCAGAATCTGTATTAGAAGGTTTGAAAGCTGGTGGAGCTGATGCTGAATTATTTACTGTTTCTGATTTTGAAGGAAAGAGCATCGACGATTATGATAAAGTAGCTTTTGGTTGTCCTGCTATGGGCGATGAAGAACTAGAACAAGATGAGTTCGAACCATTCTTCGCTGAACTTGAAGGCGGAAAACTTAACGGAAAGAAAGTTGCTCTTTTCGGTTCTTATGAATGGAATGAAGGCGACTGGATGAAAACATGGATGGACAGAACTAAAGAAGCAGGTGCAGACTTGTTCGAAGAAGGTCTAATCGTTTACGATTGTCCTGATGATGAAGCAAAAGAAAACTGCAAAGCTTTCGGTGAAAGATTCGCAAAATAATTTAGCCTTTTAGCTTTATAAAATAAAACCACAAGTTCTAAACTAGAACCTGTGGTTTTTTTATGCAGTAAATTTTCAAGCTAGAAAGTTATTTGCTTTTAGCCTTGTATGCGGCTTCTTGTGCATACTTAAGCGATGGCAGTGATTGCGAAAGTTTTATGTATAAGTCGTTTGCTTGCTCAACCTTTCCACAATGCTTTAGACAGTCAGCAAATTCAATCAAACCCTGCCAAAACTTATTCTCTTCTGCCCACTTACAAATTAGATTTTTCCCGCGTAATTTATTTAAAAGTTCTGACAAATCTTTATACGAGTGTGTATAGTCAATTTTTCCAACTTCTGTATCTAGGTTAGAAATAATTATAATTGAAGCCAATGATGAAGTTGTTAAAGCTCTTTCGTAATTGCCCATATCCATGTAGATTTTTGTCAGGTCAATATAGGCTTTTAAGGCTATTTGCTTTTTATGACGGTACAGCAAGAAGAATTTTTCTACACTTTTTTGCTTATCAATAGTATTAATCATAGCCTGCAAGGTCGGGCTTTCCAAAGAAGTTGTTCCATAAATTGGATCTTCCGTAAGTACAAGCAATAAATACTTTTCCTGTTCATCGTAATGTTGCAACAACTGAGCCGTATCCGCCATAGCATAAATAATTCTGAAGCGCTCATCAGGAATTTCTAACATTTCACGATTATCCCAAGCTTTTTTATAATAAGTCATAGCCTGCTGATACTCGCCTTCAGCAAAAAATATTTTGCCTGTTAAGAAGTCAGTTTCAGGATAAATAGCTCGCTTTTTAAGCCAAGACATCAACTTTTCCATTGACTTATCAAAAAATACAGGTGGATGAGTTAAAAAGATATCGTCTAATATTTTGCAGGCATCATAGTCTTCTCGTTTCTTCAAGATAGAATAAACTGAATAAATATTATCGCCCTCTCTTTTAACTTGTTTTGACTTTATTGCGTGGAGTAAATATTCATACTTTGCATTCATTTCTTGTTCATGAATCTGACGAGCATAATTCACATTATTTAAAGCCTCACCAAATTCACCCTGCTCCATTCTCAATTTTGCAGTTTCCAATAAATGCCAGGGCTTATCACTCGCTTTATTTTCATCACCACCGATATCAGCAAAAATTTCTAAAGAAAAAAGAATAAGTATGCAAAACGTAAAAATAATATTTTTTTTCATAATGATTTTGACTCCTTATCTTGACAAAACAAGACCTCATAGCATTATCGGCGAATTTTCAAATTGAATTAAGCCTAAACTAATTACTAGTTTTTATCTATTTTTCTAAAAAAGCTTCAGGATTCTCTCTGGCCTTATCACTCCCATTCTTCTTAATAACAGCCAGAATAATTTTATTAGCCTCTTCCTTTGTTGCAGCTTCCCAGTATTGGCTTTTTTTAAGACAGCCCCAACCACCTCTGATTTGTAGAGTTTTGACTTTATACTTTTTTCCATCAGGGAAATGGACTCGCATATCAAAGTCCCATCTCTTTCCGCTTCTTGAATCAATTATATATCCGTCAACCCAAACTCCAGGGCTATCTTTTTTCAAGTTATAAATAAGCGGAGTTGTGCGAATAAGCTCTTTGTTGAAATTAGCTTTAATTGGATGCTTGGAATATGAATCTTTACAATTCTCAAGTACGGCATCTATGGGCTTTTTTAAACCTGCAATGCAAACGCCATACATTTCCCCGTCTTCTAAATAGAATTTCCAAAGAGCGGTAGTCTTTCTGTCTTTTCCCATACTTTTCCAAATGCCAACCGCAGGATCAGATAAGTCAGAACTTTCGGCGAACAAGCCCAAATTACACACAAACAAAAACAAAGATAAAACCACAATACTTTTTTTCATAAAGTTTTTAATTCCTTTTCAAAAGCTTCATCAACAACTTTAATTTTTTCTTCTTCACTTAAATTTTTTAAATTTAATTTACTTGTCACCTTTCCATGCTTAAAAATTATAACAGAATCTTCTGCACCTGTAATGCCAATATCAGCATGCTTACCCTCCCCCGGACCATTTACTACACAGCCCATTACGGCAACGCTTATATTTTTATTTTCAGCAAACAGCTTCAACTGCCAACGTTTTACAAAAGCCTGAACGTCAAAACCCTTTCGTCCACAACGCGGACAAGACACAAGCCTAATTCCCCCACTTCGCTTACCGCACTCAGTTAGAATTTCCCTACCCGCAATAACTTCATTTTCGCAAGTGTCAGAAAGACTTACCCTAATCGTACTGCCAATATTTTGGCTTAAAAGTCGGTCAAAGGCTATGGTTGTTTTTACTATACCTGAAATAAGAGGTCCTGCTTCGGTTACCCCCAAATGCAAAGGGTTCTCAAAGCGACTCGCAAAAATCTCATTTGCTAGAATTGTTTCCTTTACAGTAGAAGCTTTCATAGAAACCGCAGCATCTTTAAAATTGAACTTATCAAAAATTTCCAACTCTCGCGTAGCAACTTCAACCAAGGCAGACGCTCTCGTATAAACTTGCGAAGAACAGTCTCCATTTTTTTTGATAAGAGGCACCTTTCTAAGTTTCAATTTTAAATCCGAAGGAAGCGAGCCTGAATTAACACCGATTCTAATTGCTGTATTTGTGTCGATGGCTTTTTTTATAACAGCTTCTGTCTTTTCTTTTGAACCGATATTGCCTGGGTTTATTCTAATTTTTGCAGCCAAGCCGTCCATACATCGAAGAGCTAACTTATAATCAAAATGAATATCAGCAACTAAGGGCATGCTAGTTTTTTTTGTCAGCTTAATAAATTCCTCCGCCGAATCCATATCAGGAACAGCAAAGCGGACGATGTCACAACCAATCATTTGCAATTCTGCCAGACGCTTGGCTATGTCATCGAGATTATTCCCTGTTAGAGGTTCTTTCCACATTGTCTGCAACAATACCGGATTATAGCCTCCAAGTTTGACTTGCTTTACCTGTTCTTTTCCGCCAAGTATAATTGTCCGGGGAGTTTTTATTTTGCTTGTCTTATATTGCTCGTTCATCTTCTCGTTCATCGTCTATAGTATAAATTAAATTTTAAAAAGATTCAACTCACTTGAACTAAGTAAAAAGCCTCTCTTGTTTTCAAGGGCTAAATATGCTAATATTCGCTTATGATAGATAGCCACGTACATTTAAGAGATCAAGCTTTAGCTTACAAGGAAACAATAAAACACGGTGCAGAACTTGCAAAGAATGCAGGCTTCACAGCTCTTTTCGATATGCCAAACACCAACCCGCCATTGACTTCACGCGAGAACATAGTAAATCGCTTTAAACTTGCCGAAGAGTCTTTGCAGGGTGTTGATATTTACTACGCCCTTTATGGTGGAATAACTTCCGACTTTTCGCAGATTGAAGAAGTTGTAAATTGCTATAATGAATTCTTCCCTAAGATGGTCGGCTTCAAAATGTTTGCAGGTCATTCAACAGGAAGAATGGGAATAACCGAAAAGGAAGAACAGAGATTAGTCTACAAGGCTCTTGCAAAACTGAATTACAAGGGCGTTTTGATGGTGCACTGCGAAAAGGAAAGCCTTATGCACGGGGAACTTTTCAGCCTTGATAAACCTGAAACTCACAGCCAAGCACGACCCATAATCGCTGAACTTGAATCAATAAAAGACCAAATAGAACTCGCTAAGACTGAAAACTTTCAGGGACATCTTCATATTTGCCATATCAGCACAAAAGCAGGTGTCGACTTAGTATACGAAGCAAAACAAAGCGGAATGAACATTTCTTCAGGGGCAACTTCACATCATGCCTTGCTCAATGATTCAGCCTATGCTGAATTAGGCTTGTTCGGAAAAATGAATCCGCCTTTGCGAAGTGAAGAAGACAGAAAAGCTGTTTTCGACGCCTTAATGTCAGGCAAAATCGACTGGCTAGAAAGTGACCATGCGCCTCACAGTTTAGAGGACAAGGCAAAAGGGGCGTCAGGAATTCCGGGCTTCGCAGGTTCCCTATTACTGATAAGAGAGCTAAGAAAGGCAGGCTGTAGCCAAACTCGTCTGGAAGAAATTTGCGGAGGAGCTGTCAACAAAGCCTTTAAGCTTAACTTGCAATTCAATGTCCCAAGTAATGAAGAAATCGAAAGCTATCTTCCCACGTTAAAAGAAGCCTACCCTTTTGATGCTTTCTCGGCTTTTTAAAATCTATTTACTTTAATTGAAATTTATGATAAAATCTACCGTAATGTTGAAAATTATTTTTTAATGAAATTGAGGGTCTTATGTACAAAAAAAAATCTACTGTAGTTTTTATAATTTTAATGTTTTTTAGTCTTGTAATGATGAGCTGTTCTAACAAGCTCGGTTATGGTGTTGTAAACTGGTCAATCCCTAAATACAACTTACACGCAGGAGATGTAATTCCAATTTATGTCAAATCAAACATTGAAAAAATGTACATCGTTGGTCTGAATGAAAAAACTCAAGTTAGAGTTACAATTCCTCTATGGCAGTTAAGTTTTTTCGAGTCAAAAAAAGAGGCTCTTAAATTTCAAGCCAGTCTGGAAGAACAACGATACAATTACGCAAATGTAAAATTTGACGGTCTACCAATGAGAAAAGCCCCCGAAAACACAGCCCAACAAGTTTACCGCTTAAAAGAGCGCCAAGTTGTCAAAATGCTCAGAAAGGCAAAAAACGGCGTTCCTGTTTTAAGAGCCGGCAAACCATTAGACGGCGAATGGTATGAAGTTTTAACTGAAGACGGAGTTCGCGGTTGGTGTTTTTCTTACAACCTTGAAATTTATGATGAGCGAGAAGACTTGAGCGTAATTGAAAATAAAGACGAAGAAAGCAACGATGAAGCTCTTGCAAAAGTTCTCAACGAATTCTGGTATCCTGAAAATTACAGAAATATGATTAACAATCATAGAATTGACTTAGACAAGATTTCACTAACTTGGGGATTCTTCCCAGGTGCAAGATCGGGAATTGCCAGAATAGAATTAGACGACATGAAGCTCTCTTTCCCATACGATAAGATTACAAAGATTAGAGATAAATATAACTTTGACGGCACAAACCTTTCAATGCAAATTAGAGATGAAGATATAATCACAGTCGAATTCTCTGACACTAACGGAAAATCTAGAGTTGAGAATTTTGTAACATTGAATGCAAGCCCTGAAGAAATAATCAACAATGAAATTCGAAGAAGAAATAAAAAGATAGAAAAGATTGCAAACACTTCTCCCGAATTCTCTTCTAACAATTTTGGCAAACTAAAAATATTAAGTGATGGTCAATTTATTTGGACGGGATATAAGCTTATATCTCCTTCAATAATTCCAAACAACTCAGGCTCTTCAGGTAAGGTTTACATCAAGCACTTTATATCAAAGAAAATAGGCTCAAAATATGATGGCGTTTTGAACTTCAAATTTGAAAAAAATGCAGAAGCAATAATCTTTATGTATGAAATATCGCCTAAGGGTTTAAGACTTGAAGCGGTTGATAAGAAAAACATAAAAGACAACATTGTAACAAGAAGAAATTTCAGTCCTGTAATTTTATTTTTTGCAACTAACTAAGAGAAAAAAAATATGCCCTTTGTTCAACTCTCAAAAATATCGCTTAGTTTTGGCGATAGAGATATATTAAAAGATATTACGCTCGTACTTAGTTCCGGCACAAAGGCAGCCCTAACCGGTGCAAATGGTTGTGGCAAGTCTACCTTGATGAAAATTATTGCCGGACTTAAAAAGGCCGACTCAGGTGAGATCTCTACCGAAAAAGAAACTAGAGTCGCCTATTTGCCACAAGACGGAATTGTGCACAAAGGCAAAAGTTTATATGAAGAAGCAGAAACCGCTTTCAGTTATGGAAAAAGCCTTCTAGAAAAAATGGATGAACTCGGCGATAAAATGGCAAGCGAAAAAGACGAAGAAAAACAAAACGCCCTAGCCCATGAGTATCATGATCTGCAAGTTAAGCTGGACAATTCCGGCTGGCACCAACGCGAGGGCCTTATTGATGAAATTTTGAGAGGGCTTGGTTTTTCTACTGCTGACTTTCAAAAAAACACTGATGCTTTTTCGGGCGGTTGGCAAATGCGCATTGCCCTTGCAAAAGTTCTGCTTGCAAATTCTGACATAATTATTCTCGACGAACCAACAAACTATTTAGACATTGAAGCAAGAAACTGGCTTGAACTTTGGCTTAAAAAATTCACAGGCGGATTTTTGCTTGTAAGTCACGACCGCTATTTTCTTGATCAGTGTGTTACACAAACTTATGAACTTTTTAACGGCGTTCTAAAAAAATATAAAGGAACATATAGCGACTACGAAAAAACGCGAGAAGTTGAAATTAAAAGTTTGATAAAAGCATATAAAGAACAGCAGGAAGAAATTGCCCGAACGGAAGACTTTATTAGAAAGTTTAGATACAAGCCGACAAAGGCTGCTGCAGTTCAAGATAGAATTCACAAGCTTGAAAAAATGGAAAAGATTGTCATTCCTGAACACCTTAAAAAAATGCACTTTTCATTTCCACCTGCACCTCATTCAGGCAAGATAATTTTACAAGCTGAAGATATCAGCAAGGCGTACGATGATAAGACAATCCTTGCAAACCTAAACCTAACTGTTGAAAAAAAAGAACGTCTGGTTTTAGTTGGTAAGAACGGTGCAGGTAAGTCTACCCTCTTGCGAATACTTGCACAACAAGACAAAGACTTTACAGGAAACATAAAGATAGGAAGCGGAGTTCTTGCCGGTTATTTTTCCCAAGACGCATCCGAAACAATCAATGGAGATATGAGCATTATCGAATTTTTAGAAGAGTCTGCACCTTTAGACTTAATTCCAAAATTGCATGATATGCTTGGAGCCTTTTTGTTTCATGGTGATGCGGTTTATAAATCGCTCTCGGTTTTATCCGGTGGAGAAAAAAGCAGGCTAGCTCTTTTAAAACTTTTGCTAAAACCATTAAACCTTTTAATTCTGGACGAACCAACCAACCACTTAGACTTGCATTCGAAAGATGTATTACTGGAAGCTTTGCAAAAGTTTGATGGCACAGTTATCTTTGTTTCGCACGACAAGGGCTTTATTCAAAATTTAGCGACTAGAGTTTTAGAATTACAAGCTCCTGAAGTTTCATCAAAGGCAAATAAGAATTCTGTAAGTGTCGCTACACAAGGCACAGCATCAAGAGTGCGAAACTTCCCCGGAAGCTACGATTATTATTTATACCGAATTGAACAAGAAGCAAACGGTGGTTCTGTGGCAGGAACAAGCGACACAAGCTCCAATCTGAAACAAAGTAAAAAAGCATGTGAACCGAATGAAGAGCAAGGAAAATTAAAGGCTCAAAAGCTTTCTTACGAAGAACAAAAACGACTCCGAGCAGAAAGACGCAAACTCGAAAAGGAAGAAACCAGACTGCTTGCAGAAATTGAAAAATGCGAAGAAGAGATTGCAGAGCTTGAAGCAGAACTTGCAAAACCTGAAATATATTCCGATGGTGTAAAATCAAAAGAAGTTCAAGGAAAACTACAAGCTCTTCATGAAAAACAAGATACAGTTTTCATCGAGTGGGAAAAAATTTCACAAATTTTAGAAGAAAGTAAATAGCGTTAAATCTTACAAACTTATAAACAAGAGCTTAAACTTTATACACAGAAGCACAATTTTGGCATTTTAGTTCTATGCTACCGTTGCCCTCTTTATACATTTCATCCAGTTCTTCTTTTGATATCATCGAAAGTCTTTGCTTAAAATATTCAGCAGAACAAGGGCAGTCAAATTTAACATCTCGTTCAAGAAGAATCTGAGGTTTGCATTCTCGGAACAAACCAAAGATTACATCTTCAAAGTCGCCCCCCTCAGAGAACCATTGCCCAAAGGAAGGTGCTGCAGAAAAAGCTCTTTCTGCCATGCTTACAATTTCCTCATCAGCATCAGGCATAACCTGAATATAAGCTCCACCTGCACCTATAAGATTCCCTGCTTTGTCAAATTTAATTCCTGTATTAAAACCTGTAACGGTTTGCTCGGATTGCAAAAAGTATTCAGATAAATCCAAAGCAATATTTTTATGTTTAATATTTGTAATACCTGTCATAGGTTCTTTTGAGCCTTCAGAAAAACGAATTAAAGAAACTTGACCGTTACCAATAAAAGGCTTAAGGCTCCAGCTTTTTAATTCTTCCGTAATTGGAATCTTCTCATCAAACAAACGGCCTCGCACAAAGCCCTCACTAAAAGCTTCTACACTAAAACCTGACAGAGCACCATCAGTTTCATAACGAAAAACTCTTCGCTCCACACCCTTCATCATGGGGATTAACAAGGCTCCACAAATTCCTGCATGCCCCAAGGCTAAAGTTTCTAAAATACCAAGTTCATGTTGTATGCGCATCTGATTTACAAATCGAGTTCCATGAAAAAGAGCACCTCTAATATCACCATCACCCAATAAAAAAATAGACAAACCGTCTTTATGAATGCTCTCAAAATGATTAAGAAGAGCCGAATCTTTTATTTCTTTTTTGATCATTTAAGTCCTCGTTTATTCATTAAGTATTCTTTGTTTTTCAAAATGTATTAAATAAAAAAACAAAAGCCCTACAAGCATTAAGCCTATCAAAGTTACTAAGGCCATAACACCTTCTAAAAGAATTGACATTGTAACAAACATGTCAATAATTATTTGTAAGATCATAAAAATAGTAAGACTTCCTCTTGGAGAAAATCCTATAAGCATTAGCTTATGATGTATATGAAATTTATCTCCAACAGTAATAGGCTTTTTATCTCTTTTTCTTCTCCATACTGCGGCAATAACATCAAAGATTGGTAACATCAAAAAACAAATAGCAAAGGGCAAACGAATAACTTCAACACCATCATAGTCTTGCATTAATGGAAATACAGCAAGTACAAAACCTAAAAATTGTGAACCACCATCACCCATAAATATTTTTGCCTTGGGTCTGGATAAATTAAAAAACAAAAAGCCCAGAATAACGAACACCAAAATAAGAGAAATATAAATTTCCAAGAAATTTACATAGGAAAATAAAAAGACAACGGCATAACTGAGTAATAAAGAAAGGCTTAAACACCCCGCCTGTCCATCAATTCCATCCATTAAGTTTACGGCATTAGTAATTCCAATTATCCATAAAAAAGTTATAGGATACGAAAGAAAACCAAGTCTAATAAATAAATTAATAGGAGGGAAATTAATTTGAGTAAATTTAAATCCGGCAAATAAAACTAAAAAAGCAGAAAAACATTGGACCACAAGTTTAAAAATGGCTTTCCAGTTTTTTAAATCATCAAGTAAGCCCATAAGAAAAATTAGCAAACTTGCAATAATAACAAAAACAAGATTTGATTTAGCCAATCTTAAATCGGGAAAACGAAAATGCAAAATTATAAGCGAGATAACAAAGGCTGTAATAAATCCAACGCCACCCAATCTAGGAACATTACCTGAATGAACCTTTCTGTCATTAATTGAATCATAAAGTTCGTGCTTTGTAGAAAATTTTATTGTAATATATACAGCCAGCATCGAAATAGTGCTTGGTAAAAGTACAATGTAAATTAAAAAATGCGTAAAACTAAGTTGCATATAAACCTCATCTATTTTTACTTATTTCATACAATAAGATTCCTGCAGCAACAGAAACATTTAAACTGTCAAGCCTGCCCCTTGTTGGAATTGAAACTATTTCATCACAAGATTCCTTTAAAAGTCTGGAAATTCCTTTTCCTTCACTGCCCATGATTAAAGCCGTCTTTTCAGGGAAGTCAAACTGAGCAACAGATTTTCCTCCTGCATCAGCCCCGTAAACCCAAAAGCCGTCTTTCTTTAATTTTTCCACAGTTCTAACCAAATTGTTTACAGAAATAACAGGAATCCAGGCTGATGCTCCTGAGCTGATTTTGCTGATAACTTCAAAGCTTCCTGCGCTGTTATTTGACGGAACTATAATTCCATCAATGCCAAATTGATCTGCACTTCTAACAATAGAACCAATGTTATGAGGGTCGCTTATAGAATCAAGAATAGCAAGGCTGGCTTTGTCTTTTGCTTTCAAGGTTGCAAGGAATTCTTGTATTGAAATTTCAAAAGAGCCTTTATCAGCATTAAGAACTAAGACTATGCCACGATGGTCTTTTAACTGTTCCGGCAAGGCTTGTGTTAATTCATTTAAATATTTTTTATCTTTTTCAATAACCTTAATATTTAAACTCTTTGCCAAACTTAAAATCTTTTTTACTCTAGGACCAAGCTTTGAAACATAAATTTCAGTTTCGAATTTTTTGTCTTCTTTTTTTTCTTGTCGAGATTTTTCAGCTCGCAAAATTTCTTCAATGGCATGAAAGCCTGTTATTATTTTTCTCATTAATTAATCCAGTTCGTAATCTGTTCCGTATCTAATAACCTCAACAGGTTTATAATTTTTTTCTCCCAAGTATTTTATCAAATGCTCTTGTGCATCAGGTTCACCATGAACCAAGAAAATACCTTTCAATTTTGAAGTGTCGCATTTGTCCAGCCAATCTCTTGCTTCAACATAATCAGCATGAGCACTAAAAGCATTTATCTGCATTACTTCAGCACGCAGTTTATACCATTCATCAAAAATTTTAACTTCAGGCTCACGATTCTGAATTCGTCTGCCTAAGGTGTTTGCTGCCATAAAACCAACAAGCATAATCTTTGTACTTGGGTCTTCAATATTGTTTGCAAGATGATGAGTTATTCTACCAAACTCACACATTCCACCTGCACTGATAATAACCATCGGCCCATTAATCTCGTTGAGTTTCTTAGACTCAGCAACACTAGTTATAAACTTAAGGGAATTAAAACCAAAGGGGTTTTTGTGATGAGTTAAAAATTGATCATGAATTTCCAAATCATAACATTCAGGATGAACCTGAAAAACACTTGTTGCATTAACAGCCATAGGTGAATCTACATAAATTGGAATATCAGGGATAATGCCCTTAGTTATTAACAAGTTGAAATAGTAAACAATCTCTTGAGTTCTTTCAATAGCAAATGCAGGAATTATCATTTTTCCTTTTTGCTTGATTAGTTCTTTTGTTTTTTCTGCAAGAATCTTTAAAGCATCATCTGTATTTTCGTGCTTTCGGTTTCCATAAGTACTTTCCATAATAAGATAATCAACGGCAGGAAGTACGTCAGGGTCTTTTATGATTGGCTTATTTGGTCTACCAAGATCACCTGTAAAAGCAATTTTCTTTTCATTTCCGTTAGAATCTTTTGCGGTAAAGACAGCCATAGCTGAACCCAGGATATGACCAGCATCAAAAAATTCAAGCTGAACATTGGGTCCAATAAAAACAGGGCGACGATAAGAAACCGTAACAAATTGATTTATTGTATTTACAACATCTTCCTCATCAAATAAAGGCTCCCATTTAAAGTTTCCACCTTTTTTTACAGCTTGCTTGGTGAGATATTCCTTATCCCTGGCTTGAATCCTAGCAGAATCCATCATTATAAGATTTGCAATATCTCTACTGGCAGGAGTTGCATAGATATTCCCCGTAAAACCGTGTTTTCCCAAGAGAGGCATCAAGCCACAATGATCATAGTGACCATGGGTCAAAATAACAGCTTGTAATTCATCGGCAGGAACATAAAAATCACGATTTTTCTTGTCAGCCTCATCGCGTTTTCCTTGAAAAGCACCACAATCAATTAGATACTTATCCCCATCAACTTCCAAAATATGCTTTGAGCCAGTAACCTCTTCGGCGGCCCCAAGTGAATAAAGTTTTATAGCCATGAAAACATTATATTACATTTCCCAAAATTTTACAAGCCGTTCAAAAGAACAGCTTGCAAGTGGCGTGTATGACTCACAACCAAACCATTTTTAAAATAGCGTATGCAGATGCTAGGAGTCTTAAAAAATCCACCCGCAGGCCGTTCAAAATTGTACATCCGTGTACAATTTTAAACTTCGAGTTTGCAAGGCAAACATCGCAAAGCTTTCAACCACCGCCATCCATGGCGGGAGGACTGGATTTTTTATAGCGACAACGCAGATGTATGCGATATTTTAAAAAGCTATAGATAAGTCAGAAATAGGATACGACTTGCAAGAATGAATATATCCGTATTTCTCGTCGGCGTATCTTACTAAGACACCTTCGGGAACAAAGACTTCTCCACTTGTGAGTTTTAATCGGCAGAGACTGCATAGTCCGGTACGGCAACTTACAGGATGATGCAAACCTGCACGCTCCATTGCCTGCAAAACTGTTTCGCATGCCTTAGCAGGAATTTCCTTTCCCATCACCTTTATCGTGAAGACAGCATCGCCTGAAATCTCTTTTGGCCAAGCTTCATCGTTCCAAATATCCTGCCTTGCACCAAAACTTTCTTTCTTGATATTTTTTGGTTTAACATTTAATTCTTCCAAAGCCTTTGTAACAAAGTCAGACATAATAGGCGGACCACAGATAAAGAAAGTTGGCTCGTTCAAATCGCTGACTATGCTTTTAATTCTGTTTGCGTCAATAAAACCTTTTTCGTATTTGGTTTCGATGTCATCTGAAATTATTAGGTGATAGTTGATGTTAGGATGATTCTTTGCAATCTCTTCCAGCTCATTATGGAAGATGGCAACTTCGGGTCTTCTTGCTCCGTAGATAAAGTCGATTTTTCTGTCGCTCTGACCACTTTCACAAATTTCTCTGACCATAGAAACAAAG
>PDWI01021711.1_pt1 | contig 13187 bp, 16 predicted proteins | sample 1430891 | NCBI WGS metagenome assembly PDWI01 (sample SAMN01162508, study PRJNA174530) | Oral metagenome, whole genome shotgun sequencing project. | biome: Marine environment; feature: Marine mammal; material: Swab sample of the gingival sulcus; isolation source: swab sample of gingival sulcus... | reverse complement strand
GCGATGATCTGCTCGATCGGCCCGCCGGGGACGAATTGCGTGAGGGTGAAGTTGATGATCATGATCCCGATCAGCGTCGGGATGATCAGCAACAACCGCCGGAGGATATACGCGCCCATGTCCGTTCCCGCCTAGTGCAGCGCGCCCGCGGCCTTGAGGGATTCGTATTTCTCTTCGTTGAACCACCAGTAGTCGAGGTAGCCGAGGTCGTAGGGCGCAATCTCTTCGGGGTGTTCGAACATGTCGTAATAGGCGACGGTGTGGACATCCTTGAACCATTGCGGCGTGACGAATTTCAGCGCGCGCAGGGTGCGGTCCAGCGCCCTCATGCCGGCGATCATGTCGTCGCGGGTCTCGGCCTCGGACGCAACCTTGATGAGCGCATCGACGGCCGGATGCGCAAGGCCGGCGGGGTTGAACAGCGAAAACTCCGCCTCTTTCGAGCCGAGCTTCTGCTCAAGCCCCGAACCGGCCTCGTAGCCGATGGAGATGTGGTCGGTCATGATGTCGAAATCGAAGCTGCGGGAGCGTTCGATGAATTGCGCCGTGTCGATCCGGTTGTGAATCGCGTTCACGCCCAGTGCCCGCAGGTTTGACACGAAGGGCTGCACCACGCGGTCGAACGCCGGGGAATATTCGAGGAACTCGACGGTCAGCAGCGTGCCATCGGCGTTGCGGCGCATGCCGTCGTCCCCCACGAGCCAACCGGCCTCGTCCAGCAGGTCTGATGCGATGCGCAGTTGCTTGCGGTCGAGTTGGCGGGCACCGGAGACCGGCGGCATGGTCACTTCGTCCGTCAGAACCCCTTCCGGCAGAATGTCGGCCAGCGGCTCCAGAATGGCCAGTTCAGCACCCTCGGGCACGCCTGTCGCCGCGTTGTAACTGTTGGTCGCAAAGCCGGTGATCCGGGCATAGAGGTCGTAGAACAGCGTCTGGTTCGACCATTCGAAGTTGAACATCCGGCTGATCGCGTCGCGCACGCGGATGTCCTGGAACTTCTCGCGGCGCAGGTTGAACACGAACGCCTGGCCCGACGCCTGCTCGCCATCATGCAGCGCCTCCTTCAAGACATTGCCATCCACGATGCCGGGGAAGTCGTAGCCCGTTGCCCATTGCTTGGAACTGTTCTCGATGCGGAAGGTATAGGCACCGGCCTTGAAGCCCTCGAAGGCGGCAGTGCCATCGGCGAAATACTCGACACGGATGGTGTCGAAATTGTTGCGGCCCCGCATGAGGGGCAGATCCTGTGCCCAGTAGTCGGGGTTTCGCTTGTAGACGATCCGCTGGTTGGTTTCGTAGCTGTCGAGCACATAGGCCCCGGTGCCCATGATCGGGGTGTCGTTGCTTTCGTCGAGCCGGTAGCCCTGCGCCTCCATCCAGGCTTTCGAGAAGACCGGCGTGGCACCGGCCTGGCTGATCCGGTCGCGTTTCGTGCTGTCGGGCCGGAAGGTGAACTTCACATGGCGCGCATCCAGCGCCTCGACGCTCTCGACGATCCGCGCCACCCCATCGCGGAAGCTCGGCAGCCCCTGCTCCATGAACAGCTCATGGGTAAACACCACATCATCGGCCGTAACCGGCGTGCCGTCGGCAAAAGCAGCCTCGGGGCGCAGGGTGAATGTCACCCAACCCTGGTCCTCGGGGTATTCCAGCGTTTCGCAGATCAGGCAGTAGTCGACACCGATCTCGTCCGCCGTCCCCGCCATCAGCCGCTCGATCCCGATGCTGGCCAGGGCGCCGGGGATACCCTTGCGGCTATAGGGGTTGAAGCTGTCGAACGTGCCAGATTGCTGCGCAATGGCGATCTCGCCACCCTTCGGGGCGTCCGGGTTCACATAGTCGAGATGCGCGAAACCGGCGGCGTATTTCGGCGTGCCGAAGTAGGAAAACGCATGCGAGACCGTGGTTTCGGCACGCGCCGACAGGGCAGAAAGCAACAGGCCCGCCGCAGCGACCCCGATCAGCATAAGATGCGGGCGGGTATTCACCCGGGCGGCGCGGGCGCGCGTGCTGGCATTCGGCATGTAAACCTCCGTCTGTCCGGGAAATGGCCCCGGCTGTGCAACCCAAGCTAAAGCCGCCACATGGCGGTGTTCAAGGCGAGATTTCGTGACCGCTCCATGCGCACACGAAAAAGGCCGCACCCAAGGGCGCGGCCTTCATGTCAGGACATGTCGTGAATCAGCCGCCGAAGGTGCTGAGATAGGCGATGAGGTTCACCCGGTCGGTCTCTTTCTTGAGACCGGAGAAGGTCATCTTGTTGCCCGGTGCATATTCGCGCGGCGAGGCGAGCCAGGAGTTCAGCTCTTCCTCTGTCCAGCTCTTGCCCGCATGGGCCTGCATGGCGACGGAATATTCGAAGCCCGAGGCCTCGGCAATCGGGCGGCCAACCACGCCGAACAGCGACGGGCCGGTCGAGTGGGCACCCTCTTCAAGCTTGTGGCAAGACTTGCACTTGCCCCAGACCTTCGCCCCCTTGCCCGCGTCGGCGGCGGCAAGCATATCCGCGAAGGAGACCTCTTCAACGACCTCCTCTTCGCCCTGCTCCCCTTCAGCCGCCGCGATGACATAACCCTGCGACGCTTGAGCATCGTCACCCTGTCCACCGCCGTTATCAACCGTATAGAGCGCGCCACCGGCCCAGTTGACGAAGAAGAGGACGAGCAATGCGCCAGCCACGCTGACGCCGAACTTGATCCAGTTGTTGAGTTTGAGCATGTCGCGATCCTGAGCTTCTCTGAGTCACATGCGTTCTATCCGCTTCCCCTCCCTCCTTTCAAGCGATATGAACCGCGAGGGGCGCCCGAACGGCCCAAACATGGCGGAGAATGCACAGATGACCGGAAAAATCGCCTTCCAGGGAGATCTCGGCGCCTATTCGCACGAGGCATGTGTCAAGGCCCGCCCCAACATGCAGCCCCTGTCCTGCCACACATTCGAAGAGGTGATCGACGCCGTACGCACCGGCAAGGCCGACCTCGCCATGCTGCCGGTGGAAAACTCGACCTACGGACGCGTGGCCGACATCCACCGCCTGCTTCCCGAAAGCGGCCTGCACATCGTCGACGAAGCCTTCGTGCGGGTGCGCATCGCCCTGATGGGTCTGCCCGGCAGCACCCTTGACGAAATACGCCATGTGCGCGCCCACCTCGTCCTGCTGCCGCAATCGGCCCGCTTCCTGCACCAGCTTGGCATCACCTCCAGCGCCGCCGCCGACAGCGCAGGGGCCGCCGCGGAACTCGCGCGGGATAAAACCCGGGGCGAAGGCGTGTTGGCCTCTGAACTCGCCGCCGAGATCCACGGCCTCGAAATCCTCGCACGCGACATCGAAGACCACGGCCACAACACCACCCGCTTCGTGCTGATGGCCCGAGAGATCGACCTCACCCGTCGCGGCAATGAAGGCATGATGACCACCTTCGTCTTCGAAGTCCGCAACATCCCCGCCGCGCTCTACAAGGCCATGGGCGGTTTCGCCACCAACGGCGTCAACATGACGAAGCTCGAAAGCTACATGATCGACGGCAACTTCACGGCGACCCGCTTCTACGCCGACATCGAAGGCCACCCGGACGACCGCTCCGTCCAACTCGCCCTCGAAGAACTGGACTACTTCACCAACAACCTCGACATCCTCGGCGTCTACCCCGCCGCCAGGAAACGCCACCTCGGCATCGAATAACGTTTCGCCGCGCTGCGCGCGTCGACCGGCCCTCGCTACGCTCGGGCCTCATGGTATCTGTCAGGCCTCGGCTTCGCCTCGGCCATGTGCTTCTTTGGTCTGAAAATACCTCGGGGGGTCACAGGGGGGCAGCGCCCCCCTCATGAAATCGTGGGCGCGTCAGCGCACATTTTTCCAACGCCTCACAAGATTGACAGGTCGCGTCGTGAGTATTTTTGCCAAGATGAAGACAGTAAGGTTTTACCAGCGGCCCAGCGCCGCTTCGTCTGCATCCCTGGCGGCGATCCATTCGGAACCGTTCCTTCTTCCAGAAGGGTGCGCGGCTTTTGAGGTAGTCCATCAGAAACTCTGCCGCTTCAAAGGCCGCCGCGCGGTGGCGGCTTCCGGTAGCGACCATCATGATCTGCTCGCCCGGCGCGAGGCGTCCGTAACGGTGGATCACGAGGCAGTCGGTCAGATCCCAGCGGCGGGTCGCTTCGGTCACGATCTTTGCAATCGCTTTCTCCGTCATGCCCGGGTAGTGCTCGATCTCCATCGCCGTAAGGCCGCCGGTCCCGCGCACGATCCCTGTGAAGCTGACCACCGCACCGGTGTCACTTCCATGCCCAAAGCCCTCGAGCACCTCTGCCGGGTCGAACGGCGCGGTCTGGACGGATACCCGCATCAGCCACCTGTCATCGGTGGAAAGAAGGCCACTTCGCGCGCGCCTTTTAGCGGAGCATCGAATTCGGCCAATTCCTGATCGACGGCGACACGCAGGGCGCTCAGGTCGGAGAACGCTTGTGCATGACGCGCGTCGCGCCCGCGCAATTCCTCGATCAGCCCGGCGACCGTCGCGGACTGCGTTTCGATCTGTTCACGCGGGGTGCCGATTTTCTCGCGCAGCCAAGCGAAGTAGAGCACGTCAAGCATCGGGGATTTCGCGCAGGAAGGGCAGCGCCTTCCGGAAATAGTCCCACCCTGTGATGACGGTCAGCAACCCGGCAACCCACAGCAGCACGATCCCGATGTTGCCTGTCAAATCGGCCCAACCGTTCAACCCGTCACGCACGGCGCCGTCTTCCAGAAGCGCGTGGTTTTCCAGCACCCCCGTGGCGAAGATCAGCGCGATGGCAACCATCTGTGCGGTTGTCTTCCACTTCGCCAGATTGGTCACTTTCAGCGCCCGCGCCTTGTCTCCGAGGCTTTCGCGCATGCCGGCCACGAACACCTCTCGGTAGATGATGATGGCCGAAGGCAGCATGATCCACGGCGCCAGGCCTGCGTAGCCGTTGATTACCAGCAGGGCGATCATCACAAGTGCCTTGTCGGCGATCGGGTCCATCGCCGCGCCGAACAGCGTTTCCAGCTTCCAGGCACGGGCAAGGTAGCCGTCGAGATAATCGGTGATGGCTGCGACAATGAAGAGAATCATCGCGTACCAGTCCGCCCAGGGCCGGGCGAAAAACAGAAACATTACCGGGATCACCGGAACCGCGACAAGCCGGGCGATCGTGAGAATATTGGGCAAAGTCCATCTCATGCCCCTCAATAACCTTTCTGACGCACGGGGGGAAGCGTATGCGCTTGATGAAACCGCTATTTTCCGTGTTCGAGCAGATAGTCGTGGATCGTCTCCGCAAGCGTCTCCGAGATACCCTGCACCGCCTTGAGATCGTCCAGAGACGCGCGCGACACTGCCTTGGCCGAGCCGAAATGCCGCAGCAGCGCCTTCTTTCGGGCCGCGCCGACGCCGGGGACCTCGTCGAGCGGCGAGGCACCGATGGCCTTGGCGCGCTTCGCCCGGTGGGTTCCGATGGCGAAGCGGTGGGCCTCGTCGCGCAGACGCTGCACGAAGTAGAGAACCGGGTCGTTGCGGCGCAGGGCGAAGGGGCGCTGGCCGATTCGGTGAAACTCCTCCTTGCCCGCGTTGCGGTCGATTCCCTTGGCGACGCCGACCATGGCGATGTCGTCCACGCCAAGTTCTTCCATGATCTCGTGAACCGCCGAGACCTGCCCCGCGCCGCCGTCGATCAGCAACAGGTCAGGCCAGTGCGTGCCCTCACGGTCTGGGTCTTCCTTCAACAGCCGCTTGAAGCGCCGCGACAGCACCTCCTTCATCATGCCGAAATCGTCCCCCGGTGTCAGATCTTCGCCGCGGATGTTGAACTTGCGATACTGGCTCTTCAGGAAGCCCTCCGGCCCGGCGACGATCATTCCGCCGACGGCATGGGCGCCCTGAATGTGCGAGTTGTCGTAGACCTCGATGCGGGCGGGCGGCGCGTCAAGGCCGAACGCCTCCGCCAGACCCTCCAGCAGACGCGCCTGGCTCGCCGTCTCCGACAGTTTGCGCCCGAGGCTCTCGCGGGCGTTGCGCGCCGCGTTTGATACCAGCTCGGCCTTTTCGCCCCGCAGCGGCACCGCCAGCGACACCTTCCGCCCCGCCTTCTCGCTCAGCACCTCCGCCACCAGTTCCGGTTCCTCCACCGGGTGCGACAGCAGCACGAGTCGCGGCGGCTGTTTCTTGTCGTAGAACTGGCCGATGAACGCCTGCAACACTTCCGCTTCGCCGGCGCCCGCACCGGTGCGGGGGTAGAAATCGCGGTTGCCCCAGTTCTGGTTGGCGCGGATGAAGAACACCTGCACGCAGGCCTGCCCCCCCTCCATGTGCAGCGCGATCACGTCTGCCTCGGCCACGCCGCGCGGGTTGATCCCTTGGCTCGACTGCACCTGCGTCAGGGCGCGGATGCGGTCGCGCAGCACGGCGGCGCGCTCGAATTCCATCGCGTCCGACGCCGCCTGCATCTCGAGAGAAACCGCTCGGCGTCGCGCACCAGACCGGCGTATTCCCGCGCGCTGACCTTGCCCGCGCACGGCCCCGCGCAGCGTTTGATCTGGTAAAGCAGACAGGGACGCGTGCGGCTCTCGAACATCGCGTCGGAGCAGTTGCGCAACAGGAACACCCTTTGCAACTGGTTCAACGTGCGGTTCACCGCGCCGGCACAGGCGAAGGGGCCGTAATAGGTGCCCGGCTCCTTCTTCGCGCCGCGATGCTTGCGGATCTGCGGGTAGTCGTGGGCGGTGATGAGGATGTTGGGGAAGGATTTGTCGTCACGCAGCAACACGTTGAAATGCGGCTTGAGCTGCTTGATGAGGTTTTGTTCCAGCAGCAGCGCCTCGGTTTCCGACTTCGTGGTCAGGAACATCATCTGCGCCGTCTGGCCGATCATCCGGGCGATGCGCGCCGAGTGCCCCGTTGGCTTGGCGTAATTCGCAACCCGCTTCCTGAGGTGCTTCGCCTTGCCGTCGAGCGTCCTGACGTAATCGGCGATCAGCGCGTGGCCCGTTTTGGCGGGCTGGGGGCGGTCTTCGGTCATGGCGCCTGCCTACCGATTCCCTGACTGCGCTGCAATCTTGGCGCGCGGAGTGCAAGGCAAAACATGCCCACAGAATCTGTGGATAACTCGGTGGACAGACACCTTCTGCACCGGGTTTCCCTTTGGAAGACAGGAGAGTTGTCGCAATGCCCAATAATTAGGCAGGCCTGTAACTTGCTGAAAACAAATTGAAAAATAACATGGAAATATAAACTCATGAAATCATTCACATTTCCATGTGCGAAAAAGGCAAGCGGCTTACAAGGTGCACAAGTTATCGCAGTATTCGCCTGGCCGGGCTACTCAAGCCCGAGGATGTCGGGCGTTTTCCAGCCCAGATGCTGGCCGCCGTCGACCGCGATCATCTGGCCGGTGACCGCCTTCGCGTCGAGCAGGTAGCCCAGCGCGGCGGTGATGTCGTCCGGGCTGGCGCCCCGCTCCAACACGGTATTGGCGCGTTGCCGGGCGAAATGCGCTTCGCCCTGGCGCGCGCCGATCAGCGTCGGACCGGGGCCAATGGCGTTGACACGAACCGCGGGGGCGAGGCTCTGCGCGGCGGTGCGGGTCAGCGCCCAGAGGCCCATCTTGGCGATGGTGTAGCTGGCGAAATCGGGCGTCAGCTTGCGGACGCGCTGGTCCAGCATGTTGACGACGAGCGCACGCGCCAGCGGTTCGCCGTCGCTGCCCGGTTCGGGGGCCTGTGCGGCGAAGGCCTGCGTCAGGAAGAAGGGGGCGCGGAGGTTGGAACCGATGTGACGATCCCAGCTTTCGTGGGTCGCGGTTTGCAGGCGGTCGTATTCGAAGATGGAGGCGTTGTTGACAAGCAGGGTCAGCGGGCCGCCAAGCGCCTCGGTAGCGCGGGGGACAAGCCTGTCGGTTTCGTCCACATCGAGCAGGTCGGCGCGCAGGGCCACCGCCTTCACCCCCTGCGCTTCGCAGGCGGCAACCGTCCTTGCGGCACCATCGGCATTGTCGGCGTAATGCACCGCTACATCATGGCCGCGTCCGGCGAGAAAGACCGCCATCGCCCGCCCAAGCCGCGCCCCCGCGCCGGTAACCAGCGCGCGGGGCATCATCCGTGATGCCCCACGAGGCCGATGATGTAGAGCACGTAAAGCACGGCAAACAACAGGCCCCACCGCTTGCCGATCCGCCAGCCCCTGAACACGAAGGGCGCGAGCAGCAGCGAACTCATGAACATGATCCAGAGGTCGAGGCGCAACAGCTGCGGGTCGACCGGGATCGGCCCCACCAGCGCGGCGACGCCAATGATGGCCAGCAGGTTGAACATGTTGGAGCCGATCACGTTGCCCAGCGCCACGTCGGCCTGGTTGCGAATCGCGGCCATGACGGTCGTCGCCAACTCCGGCAGCGAGGTGCCGATGGCCACGAGGCTCAGCCCGATCACGGTTTCCGACACGCCATAGGCGCGCGCGATGTTGGTGGAAGCATCCACGAGGATGTCGGCACCCATCGGCAGACCGACCATGCCCAGCGCGAGGAACAGCAGCACCTTCCACCACGGCATGTCGGGGTCGACTCCCTCAAGCTCTTCTTCCTCGTCGGCTTCCGCCTCGGCAATGGCCTCGGCGGCAATGTCGCCCGCGGCCCCGGCGGCTTCCAGCTCGGCGGCGTGTTGCAGCGCCAGCTCGCGGCGATGCTTCAGCGCGTCCTGCGTGGCGGAGGTCAGCATGATGCCAAGGCCCGACAACAGCACCAGCCCTTGCACGAAGCCGAATTGTCCGTTCACCGCGGCGAGCAACATGAACAAGACCGTCGCCGCCATCATGGTGATGTAGTTCTTGCGGGTGTCGCAGCCGGCGGTTTTCAGACCTGTCAGCAGTGCCGGCACACCCAGCACCAGCAAGACGTTGGCGGTGTTGGAGCCGACCACGTTGCCCAGTGCCAGACCCGGCACGCCCTCCAGCACCGATTGCACCGAGATCAGAAGCTCCGGCGCGGAGGTGCCGAAGGCGACGATGGTCAGCGACACGATCAGCGCGGGCACGCCGAGACGCAGGCTGAGGTTCACCGCGCCGCGCACGAGGCTGTCACCGGCGAACAACAGGATCACAAGGCCAAGGGATGCGTAGAAAAAGTCCAAAACTCAGCCTTTCCTTTCACAGGCACAGGGGCCTGATCCGATCTTGAAACGCCCGCATTTGGGACATTTCATCGACTCGATTGTCTGCTGGCCCGGGTACCGCAGCTTTCCGAAGAAGGCCAGCACCATCATGGCGACGAGAAACAGGGTAATGAGCTTGAAGTACATCGGCGAGTCGTGGAGCCTCGGCAGGTTGTCCCGGCCACGCCGGGTTGGTGCTGCAGCACCTTAATGCCGTATGCGGGCCGTGCCAATTGCAGATGTCGGGCTTTCGCAGCGGCGGCGCCTTACCGGTAGTCGAACCGCTCCAGAAGCGGCGCGAATATCTCGTCGAGCGTGGCAATCTCTGCCGCTGTCAGCTTTTCGCGATGGTCTCCCGGCGTCACCTTGCGGATGTGCTTCTCGGGCTGTTCCTGCGCGGGCACGATGTCGATCTGTTCGACAATCTGCCCAACAGCCTCGGGCGAAACCTCCAGTTCAAGATAAGCGATCATTTCATCCGCCCAGCGACGCTTTTCAAAGATCACGTCTTCATAACGCCATGTGCGGTATGAAACTTCCGACAACCGCTCAAGGGCATGTTCGATGTTGGCGCGGGTCTCGGGAGCCTTTTCCAACGCATATTCACCAACACTCATCGCCCGTACCGCAGCACGGGTTTCGTGAAATACCCGAAGCTGCTCCACGCTCGTATCCTTCCCCGGCGCGACGTGGCTCATCGAGGCGGAATAGTAGTGCGAAACGACGATGTCGCGGGGGTCGCGCATCAGGAACACCGTCCGCCCCGAGGCATATTGCGGAACAGGCGCCGCGAATTGCCACCCGCGAAAACCACCGAACACATAGCCCTTTGGCTGGAAATATGCCGAAAGGTCTGCCGGAAGCATCGAAATCGGCACGCCCATTTTCCAAAGCTCTGCCGAGAGGTTGGCCGAAACCAGCCCGCCTTGCCGGCAAATCGGCCGCATCAGGCTGTTGAGCAGGGTGCTTCCAGCCTTGTGCAGGCCGATGAGGAAGACGCTTGGAGCGGTGCTCGTCGCCACAGGCCGGTCAACCGTCGCAACCTTTCCGTCAACAGGGAATGAAAGGACGGCGGCTGTGCTGGTCATCAGGAGGCTCTGCTTGTTGGGTTGGACTAACCAACCACAACACAACCCAAGGCTCAAGCCCGCAGGCGCCAGCCGGTGCGGAAGATTGCGAAGATCACCCCGATGCAGAGCAGCGCAAACACCCCGATCGCCCCGAGCGACGCCTCGACAGGCACGTCCGCCAGCCCGAAGAACGCCCAGCGGAAACCGGAGATGAGGTAGACCACCGGGTTGAACATCGTCACCCCCTGCCAGAACGGCGGCAACATCGAGATCGAGTAGAACGACCCGCCAAGGAAGACGAGCGGCGTGATCACAAGCATCGGGATGAGGTTCAGTTGCTCGAAGCTCCGCGCCCAGATACCGACGATGAAGCCGAACAGCGCGAAGCTGAAGCAGGTCAACACGAGAAAGGCCAGCGCCCAGACCGGGTGGAGGATTTCGAAGTCGACGAAGAAGAAGGAGGTGGCGAGGATGATCAGCCCGACCATCAGGCTCTTCGTCGCCGCCGCGCCGACATAGCCGACCACGATCTCCCCCACGTCCACCGGGGCCGAGAGCAACTCGTAGATCGCGCCGGTGAACTTGGGGAAGTAGATGCCGAAGGCGGCGTTGGAGATCGACTGTTGCAGCACCGTCAGCATGATCAGGCCCGGCACAATGAACGCCCCGTAGGCGACCCCCTCGACCTCCTGGATGCGCGCGCCGATGGCCGCGCCAAAGACGATGAAATAGAGTGAAGTCGAGATGACAGGCGAAACGGCGCTCTGCCAGATAGTGCGGAAAAATCGCGCCATTTCAAAGCGGTAGATCGCGGCGATAGCGTAGATGTTCATTTCGCGCCCTCCCCGACCAGCCCGACGAAGATCTCTTCGAGGCTCGATTGATGGGTGTCGAGATCGGCCAGGTGCAGCCCCGCCGCCCGCATCTCGGCCAGCAGATCGGTGATCCCGGTATGCTCGGCGTTGGTGTCATACTCGTAGGTCAGGCGTGTGCCCTTCTCGCCCAACACCACGCCCCGCGCGGCCAGAGTCTCCGGCAGCGTCGCCGCCGGCTCTGTCAGCGTCACGCGCAACGTCTTGCGCCCCATCCGCGCCATCAGGTTCTCCTTGTCTTCGACGAGCAGGATTTCGCCCTTCGAAATCACCCCCACCCGGTCGGCCATCGCCTCGGCTTCCTCGATGTAATGCGTCGTCAGGATGATCGTCACCCCGCTGGCTTTCAGCCGCCCGATGACCTCCCACATCTCGCGCCGCAACTCCACATCGACCCCCGCCGTCGGCTCGTCGAGAAACAACACCCGCGGCTCATGCGCCAGCGCCTTGGCAATCATGACCCGCCGCTTCATGCCGCCCGAAAGCGTCATGATCTTGTTGTCCCGCTTGTCCGACAACGCAAGATCTTCGAGAATCCGCTCAACCAACGCATCGTCCGGCGGCCGGCCAAACAGCCCGCGCGTGAACCGCACCGTGTTGAAAACGGTCTCGAACCCCTCGAGGTTCAACTCCTGCGGCACCAGCCCGATCAGGCTGCGCGCGGCCCGAAAGTCGCGCTTCACGTCATACCCGCCGACCGTCACGCGTCCCTCGGACAGCGTCGACACCCCGCAGATGATCGAAATCAGCGTCGTCTTGCCCGCCCCGTTCGGCCCGAGCAGCGCCAACACCTCGCCTTCCTCGATCTCGAGATCGACCCCTTTCAAAGCGGTAAACCCGCCCTCATAGGCTTTCGTCAGCCCCTTCACCGACACGATGGACGCCATCAATCCTCTCCATTCCGCGCCAACAAACCTACCCGCCCCAAGACCCCAAATCCACTTCTTTGGTCCCAAAATACCTTGGGGGGTCACAGGGGGGCAAAGCCCCCCTCCTCACCAAACCTGCGCGGCGCAGCCGCACCGCTCAGAAATCCTTGCGCGCCTTCAGGGCCGCCGAAATCGTCCCGTCATCAAGATAATCCAGTTCCCCGCCAATCGGCACACCCTGCGCCAGCGACGTCACCCGGCACAGCCCCTCCAACGCCTCACCGATGTAATGCGCGGTGGTCTGGCCGTCGACGGTCGCGTTGAGCGCAAGGATCACCTCCGCAATCCCCTCGTCACGCACCCGCGACACCAGCTTCGGAATGCGCAATTCCTCCGGCCCGACGCCATCGAGCGCCGAAAGCGTCCCGCCAAGCACATGATACCGCCCCTTGAACACCCCGGCGCGTTCCATCGCCCAAAGGTCGGCCACGTCCTCGACGACGCAAAGCTCCCCCGTCGCCCGCTTCTCAGACGTGCAAATCTCGCAACGCTCCGAGGTGGTGACATTGCCGCAGGTGACACATTCGCGCGCCGAAACCGCCACCGCGTGCATCGCATCGGCCAGCGGCGCCAGCAGCAGGCCGCGCTTGCGGATCAGGTAAAGCACGGCACGCCGCGCCGACCGTGGCCCCAGCCCCGGCAGCTTCGCCATCAGGCCGATCAGTTCCTCGATCTCGCGCGGCGCGTCCGACATGCCCGCCTCAGCCGAACGGGTTCGCCATGCCCGGCGGCAGGCCCAACCCTTCGGTGACCTTTGCCATCTCTTGTTCCATTCGTGCCGCGGCCTTGGCCTGTGCGTCCTTGATCGCGGCAAGAATCAGGTCTTCGACGACCTCCTTCTCGTTCGGGTCGAAAATGCTCGGGTCGATGTCCAGCCCGGTCAGTTCGCCTTTGGCCGTGGCCGTCGCCCGCACCAGCCCCGCGCCCGATTCGCCCTCGACGGTGATCGTGTCGAGCGCTTCCTGCGTCTCGGCCATCTTCGTCTGCATCTCCTGCGCGGCCTTCATCATCTTGGCCATGTCGCCAAGATTGCCCAATCCTTTCAGCATGCGTCTCTCCCGCTCTTTTGCCTTGGTGTTAGATACGGTCCCCGGCGCCCTGCCTCAAGGGGCCGCGCTCAGCCGTCCTCGAACGGATCCCAATCGTCGCTCTC
>PDWI01007962.1_pt1 | contig 13187 bp, 18 predicted proteins | sample 1430891 | NCBI WGS metagenome assembly PDWI01 (sample SAMN01162508, study PRJNA174530) | Oral metagenome, whole genome shotgun sequencing project. | biome: Marine environment; feature: Marine mammal; material: Swab sample of the gingival sulcus; isolation source: swab sample of gingival sulcus... | reverse complement strand
GCCCGCATCATGGCAGGCATCCGCGAGGCGCGTCCCGAAGACCTTTCCGACCAAGCCGCGCGCCGGATCATCAAGGGCAAGGCGAAGCGCCGCGCCGACGAACTGACGGTCGGTCAGGTCTGGAAGATGTATGAGGAGCACAAGCGCGCGTCGATCCTAGAAGAGAAAGGCCCGGAGAAGGCGCGTCGCGCGGAGCAGCACATTGTCCAGCAATGCCGATACCTCGGCGGCGCAGAATCCTACGGCAAGGATGGCCGCAGACATGGCGCAACCTGACCCGCACGCGCGGGCGGCGCACAGCGCAGATGTTCTTCATGGCCGTCCAGGTGCTGTTCAACTACGCGGTTGCCAAGAAGGAGGTGCCCGTCACGGCGCACCCGATGGTAATCGACGCCGCAGGCGACGGGATCGGATTGCCGAAGGGATGGCAGAGCCTGCGCGCGCAGAACGCCGTCGAGCGCATTTCCGATATTCGGGCATGGTGGCAGCAGGTGGACAACCGCCCTGCCCATCGAGTTCGACTTGCTCGGCAGCAACGTCCCGAGGAAGGTGCAATAGGTGCCGGGTCCCCATGGATCGTCGATGCGCAGTAGGTGCCCGAGCGGTATCCCGTCCCTCTCGACGTATTCCGCCTTCGCCACCTTGCGCCGCTGCTGTGGGCGTAGGCCCGCCTCGGTTTCAGCCGCCTTCAAGCGTTGCTCGAAGATGCGCCGTTCCTCTTCCAGTTCTTCGCGCGCTTGCCTGTCCATCGCTTCCTGTATCACTGCTTCCCGTTCCCGACGTTCGCGGGCGCGTTCGGCCTGAACGCGCGCTGCTGCCATTGCCGCTTCTTCCTGCTGCCGCACAACGGCCAGGTGCTTCCGCCCATGTTCCGCGTCCAGCGTGGGGATGCCGCGCCGCGTCAGGCTGGACACGTCGCGATTGCCGTTCAGAATGTCCCAGATACGGGCGCGCATCAGGTCGGGGTCGAGATCGACGAGCCAGCAGAGGTGCGCCCGACTTTCTGCCCAAGACCCCGTGTCGGCGGTCAGAAAGGCGAAGGCGTCCGCACGATCCGTTTCCGGGACGTTGGCCGAGAACAGGTCTGTCACCGCCTTGAGGATCACGGCATTGACCAGGGCGGCGTGGGAGCCTGGAACGAACTGCTCGTCGTCCCATGCCTCGTCTTCGATGGTGGCAAGCGCGTTCATGCCGCCGAGTGTGCCTTGAGCGCGTGGATCACGGGTTCGGGGGCGTCCTCCCAAGAACGCAGCGGCACGACCCGTTTCAGGGCCTGCCGCGCATTGGTCGTCAGGCGCTGGTAATCGCGAGGACTGACCTTGCCCGAGATGATGTAGAGCGCATCGTCGGTTTCGAGATGGTTCGCGCCGGTCAGCGCCACCGGCGGCTCGTTCGCGTCGCCCTCGGGGTCTGCGAACGTGACGGTGGTGCCCAGCACCTCGGCGCAGCGTTTCGCCTCGCGGTATGCGGCGGGATCGCGCCGCTTGTCGAGACCGACGACGGCATCTTCCGGTTTGACGTGTTTCAGGTCCACGCCGAGTTCATCTGCCTTTCGGACGGCTTCTTGGAATGCGCGCGAGTTGGCTTGGGCCTCCTTCGCGTCGATGTAGATGGGTTCTGCCATTGGGTTTCCTTCGTGCAGGTGGCGGGCGCGCTACCATGCCCAGGATCACGCGCCCGCCGTTGGTCGGGTCGCCGCGACGTTGGACCCTTCTCCGGGGACGGTTGAAGATGAATAATCAGGTGCTGAGGTGCTGGACCTGAAACTGCCGGTCAAAGCGCCATCAAAGCGACGTGCCCGAATTGCTAACCGCCCAGGATCGCAGCCGTCCGGGCCTGATAGAAAATCAGTCGCCCCCGAAACTCGCAGAGCGCGTCAGCGAAGGGGGTTCTTGGGGTGTGCCCTATCAGGGTGGGGGCGTGGTGGGAGAACCGCACGCAGCGCCTCGCTCTGGGCGTCAGCGAAACAGGATCAGGGCACCGACGCCCACGGTTGCGGCGACCATCGCAAGTTCGACCCAGGTCAATCGTCGTCCTCCGGGCCTGCGATGGCCGGGATGGCAACGACGTTCGGCAGAACCTCAACGCCCGTTTCCTGCTCGACGACCTGGGCGGCTTCTTCGTAAGTGATGCCGTCGCGCTCCATGACCTCCTGCACGAGGTGGGAGGCGTCGCTCGCCTCGACCTTGACCCCCATGCGGGAGAATGCGCTCAGGATGCGGGTTCGACTGTGCGGCTGCGGAACTTCCTTGTGCTCGATGGTCGTCGCGGCCAGCTTGGGACGGACGTATTGCGAAACCTCTTTGAACGCGACGAGCGCAAGGTGCTTGTCGCCCTCGTCGTAGGCCTCAGCACCGATCAGCGCCATCATCTCGACCGGGTCGAATTCTGCGTGTCCGGCGTGAAGGTGCATCGCGCGCAACTTGCGGTCGATGCGTTCGGCCAGCTCCTTCTTGTTCTTGTGCGGTTTGCCGAGGCGGGAGGAATATGGGGTGACAGGCATCAGATAGGCCTCCCCGACGTATCGAGAAGGCCCACTGACGATGCACAAGGAGTATCCCGATGGGACTTGCCCATCATCGCATGGCCAGGGCCTGCACGCGACCAGGATTGCGGGTCTTGGTGATTGATCATCATGCCGGAATGCCCCTCGCTATAACTCGGTTATGCCGCTGGCCGGTCGGTTTTGATGGCTTCTTGACCGGGGAACGTGAACGCCACCCGGTTCGACGATGCGGCGGCGGGCAGATCGTCCAGAAGGATGCGCCACGGCCAGCCGGGAAGGTCACAGGCGCGCAGGGAATCGTTGCCGCCCACGGAGGCGTTGTGCAAGGCGACGAGTTCGTTCCGGGTCGAGGCGTAGACCAGCAGCAGCGTGCCGTCGTCGGCGATCCAGGGGGTCAAGCTGTCCTCGCCGGAGGAATAGATGTGCGCCTCGTGGCCGGGATCGACCTCCCAGGCATGGGTGTTCGCGAGGAAGAAGTCGGCGTAGGGGTTCGGATGCTTCATGCGGGTGGCACCTCCTTGATGGCTTGCAGGACGCGCTCCATGCTCTCGGTCAGGCAGGCGCGGGACCGGGTGAACTCGTTGCCGCCCAGGATCAAAGTGACGACGTTCGGATCTTCGTGACCGAACACCGAGAAGGAAAAGGACCGGTTGTCGTAATCGACTGTTTCGCTCTCGATCACATGGGTGACGGGGCGGTCCTGAAAGGTCTTGACGTGGCGCTTGACCGCGCGCTCAGAAAGCATGGGCGACACCTTCGACCAACGTCCCGGACAGGAGGATGTCCGCGTCTGTTGGCTCCTTGCGCCACTGCGCGGTCAGTTGTCCGCTTGGGTTCCGGGTCACGCGCTTGATGCCAAGGCCTGCACCTTGCAGGATCGCCGTCGCCTCGTCGTCGGTGACGGTCACGGCGTCCGTGGAATCGTTCTCGTTGTAGGCTGGGCGCCCGTGGTTGCGGGGTCGTGTCGTCATGGGGTTGCTCCGTGCTATCGTCGCCATGACGATAAGACCTCGCCCCGGCGCGGTTACACCGCGAAAGCAGGTGGCGAACCGCGAAGTGATGCGCCATCACCCCGAGACGCGTTTCAGCTCAAGCAGTTGGGTAAACGCGGACGCCGTTTTGACCGATTCTTGATTGCTACCTCCGGCGGTTTGGCCTGGATCGACGACGGAGGACGGCGGGCATGGGCGAGCCATGCCGTCAGAGCGCGGCGCTGCTTGGTCACAAGGCGGCGTATCGCGTTTTTAGGCGTCGTGGTAGGGGCGCGACCGAAACCGCCTTCACGCCCGCGCTCTGCAAGGATGACCAGGGGTCGGTTTCGATAGGCGGTCGCCCTCTGCACAGAGAACCGCGTGTGCCAGGGGCAAAGACGTTGCCACGCGTGCGCTTGCCCAGGATGCGGGTGAACCAGAGTGAGGCGCGCTTTACGTGCGCGCACGCGCGCGAACCGTGGTGATCGTTTCTGGTAGATCATACAGGAACGCCGGTTCCCTGCACGCACCCTGCACGGGTTTTCCCGCAAACCACTGGCATCATTGACGACCCTGCACGTCCTGCACCCTGCAAGGCAACCTCCCACACCGCGCCCCAGGATAATCATCGAGATCACCGATACAGAGTTGATGATTATTCTGCGAACGCGCGCGCACCAGTGCGCACGAATACCGCCGCAGGCCCGCGACCGCGTGATGATTATTCTGCGCACGCGCGCACACGCAGGCGCGCACGAATATCGGCGCAGGGCACCGCCTTCCGCATAACCAAGTTATCAGAATCCACCTCCTTTCCCGGTCGAGCCAACCCGGTGGCGGATCGTATGTTGATCGAAACCACCCAACGGAGACCCGACCATGACCCAACTTGCCGTTGCCTCGCCCGCTGCTTTCGCGCCCAAGGCCCGCCTGACCGGCGCACCGTCTGAACCGTCCTTCGTGGAATGGGCGCTCGGATGCCTGCACCGCATGGGGGCGCTGAACGACCGCGCCAAGGCGAACCGCTGGTTCATGACCGCCGTTGACGACGAGCAGCGCCGCATTGCCATGAGCGCCCTGTTCCCCGGCCAGAACCCCTGGGATCACGCATGACCCCGGTCATCGAGCAAGAGGTGCGCCGCGCCCTCAGAGAGCAAGAACGCCACCTCCCGCGAATCCGCCAGGAGGTTGTCGCGTCACTGGCGGCAGACGACACCGCCGCGACGATCCTGCAACGCACGACTCGCGCCTGTTGTGACGCGGGCCTGCGGATGACGCAGAAGCAATTCTCTGATTTCTTCGCGACGGTGTTTGAGGCGAGGCAGGAGCGGTTCCCGCATCGCTTGATCTTCAACGTCGCCGGTCTCTAGGATTTGTTGCGCTCGATCTTGTCCAGGAGCGCAACTTTCCACTCGTAACCTTCCCATGCCTGCTGCACTTCGCGATCCAGCGCCTTTTCGGCTTCGCTCTTGGGCGGATCAGGTTGCCAACTCTCGACCGTTTCGCAAGAGTAATCCTGACCCGTCCAAGTATAGCGCAACACCACCGGCTGAGCTTCTGTAAAGGTGTCCGGGTGGTAATAGCGGTTGTGAACCGACACGTCCCAGGTGTCGCCTTGGGCAAACTTAGGTGCCATCGCATCGACGAACCCGGAAAGAAGCGCCTGATCGACTATCGCCTGCGCCGCCTCGTAGTCGTCCTCGTCAGGGCTGACCTCGTAGGACAGCTTGCACTCCTGAACGTCAGGCAGGAGCATGTCCACGTCCTGCAATGCGCTCGCCCGTGCCGCGAGTTCGACGAGTTCATCTGAGGTCTTGTTGGTCGCGGCGAAGTCCCGGAGGACAGTGTGCATCCCCTCTGGCGCGCGGCGGCGCTTGGCGGTCTCGATCTGCTTGTAGGGGTTCTGACGCGTTACTCCCGGACTGACCTCGACGAACCGACCGCCTTCTCGATCCAGCAAGGCCCACGGGTTCTGGGTGTAGTTCAGCGGCAAGCCGTCAACCTCCACCCAATCGTCATACCCAGGATGCACGACGTCTGCCGCCCACGCCATCTTGAGACGGGCATCCGCCGCGTGCATGTCGCAGACGGCCTTGAGCCGCGCGCGATACTCGTCGAGCAGGCCTTGGGCCTTCACGCGGCGATCCTCGGACAGTGGCCGCTTCCGCATCAGGTTCCAGGTGTTGAGCGGCACATCCGGCTTGAGCGTTTCATGCCACCACGGCAACCCCGTCAATTCCTCGACGGTCTCCGGCGGCGCGCACCATTTCCACGGATCGCGCATCGCCTCGCAATGCAGGGCGTCCAGAGCATCGGTCAATCGGTGATCGAATTGCTCGCCCCGCAATGCCCGAGAAACGGTGCCATCATTTACCTTTTCGGTCAGGCCGTATTTCTCGCCGTTCTCGTGCAGCCATTCGACAACCCGTTTCACCTGGACGAGGAATTGGCGCAGGTTCTCGCCATCAGCGAATTCTGATTTCTCGCTCACGCCTGCGCCTCCATCCAATCGTCGAGGTCCGCTTTCCGATAGCGCACCATCCGCTTGCCCACGCGTTTAAACGTAGGCCCTTTCCCCTTGAAACGCCAGTCAGCGAGGGTGCTTGCCGACGTGTCGAGGTAGCAAGCGGCCACCTCGGGACTCATCCATTCCGGCCATTCCGGCATCGTCCATTCCTTTCGCAATCGTCTTCATTGCGACGTTATTGGACAACCACCGGTTCTGTCAGCGCGAGAACAAGGTGGAACCTGGAATATTCAAGGTGCCGCGCGCTAAAATCTCAGCAACACCCGTCACGATGCGACGACGAGGCCCCCGTAGACCTTTGCGACTTCTTTCTCCCAGGCTCGATTGAACCAAGTCATATGCGGCTTCACCTGCTGTCGGATTTCTTGACTGCCCATCACGTCAGCCGCTTTGTATGCGTACTTCAAGAAATTGCGACGTTTTCCTAGATGGGTATAGCGGCTAAGTACCTCTCGCTTAAAAACCTGGAACGACGGAATCTCTTTGCCTTTCGCCGCGACAAGTTTTGCGTGGACGCCGCGTCGCATTTTATGCCGGTAGGCGTCGAGGGATGATGGTCGGATCAGCACCGTGGTGCCGTCAAACGTGAAACCGAGATACTGGATCGCCTTCGCTGAAATGAGACGTCCGCCTTGGAAGTGAGCGTGGTCGGTTTTGTCGACGGACATAGCAAGTCCAAAATCGGCCAACATCTTCTCTACAACCGAGACAACGTGATCAACTTTGCTTCCCAGGGGAAGAACGACGGCAATATCGTCCGAATAGCGGCGATAAGACCCGCCGTAGCGTCCAACCCACGCCATCATTTCTCGGTCAAATGTCCGCAGGTAGATGTTGGCGTATAGACCAGAAATTGGCGTCCCTTGTGGGATGCCGAACGTCTGGTCATGCTTCCGAACCAGCCCGCCTTTGCGCCCCCTTACGTGCTGGACAAAATCGGCTGGAGAGCAGACCCGACCGTGGCCGTTTCGCTTCTTTCCCAGTACGGCGTCCAAATCCTCCGTCTCAACCCACGAGTAGCGGGTCACATTTTTCCACACTGTGCCATGGTGGCCGTTTAGCCGAGTTTCGCCCATCAAACCTGCGACTTCATCTCGCAACAGCGTGTGGTCAAGGCAATCAAAGAAGCCGGAGATGTCCATTGCTACGACGGTGCAATCCTGGCGATGCACGATCTCGTCAAACAGCGATTTGGCATGGTGGATGTTTGTGCCGCCGCCCTTGCGGTAGGCCAGAACAGCGCTAGCGGTCCCGTCTTCTGCCAGCGCTCGTTCATAAAACGGGTTTAGGTGTTCCGCATATGCCTGCAAGTATGCAGCGTCGGCGTGTCCGGCGAACCGGATCGGACGAGGCTTCTCTTTCACTTTTCGGATGAAATTCCCGTCTGCATCCCGAAGCCATTTGCCATCGGCACCTTTCTGGCGGATGTATCGACGAGCGAGGTCCGTGAACCCGAGCATCGGCAAGAAACGGTGCGGCTCGAGCTCTTGCGTGAAATCAATCGCCAGTTCCCGCTCGCTTTCGGGCAAGGGCAGATCGAAATGCTTATAGCGCCGCTCCTTCGAAATGGCGGGCAACACAAAATCATCGGTCGATGGATCGAATTCGTTCTCGGTAGGCAGGTAAAACCCGGGCATAGCGACTCCGTTCGTCAAATGCCCGGGCTATTTAACCTTGCTCCCATCAGCAGGTGCTCAATTGCACCCTCCGGTACGAGATAACCTTGCGTGGTATAGTATCACCACGATGTGCCTGGAAGGATGCGACATGACCGAGATCAAGCCGACCCGGAACCCGCTGGCGCAGATAGCGCTTGCGGTCCTTAACACTGGTCATCCGGGCCCATTGTCCCGGGGCCTCTCTCAGATGGGTGCTCACAGACGGTTTACAAGACGTTGCCGAAATTTTTCCTCGCGTTTTGTTCTTTTTCTTTTGGGTCACTTGGCCCAGGCTGGCAGTGCTTCCGCCTCAACCAAGCGTTGACGCGTAAATGGGTCAAGTGCCTCGGGCAGCAACTCGCGCAGTAACCGCCATTCAGGCGACGCCTCGCTGACCTGTTCGATATGGCCGAGCCTGTGGCCGTTGATCGAACGCCGAAGGTGTTCCCCGACGCTGCCCTTTAGCAAGCCGCGCTGTGACGTGTTCTCGATCAGCGCAGTCAGCAAGTGTGCATATGGCGCGAGTGATCCAGAGTTCTGGAAGGTGTTCAGCATCGCGCGACTGTTCGGGTGCTCACTTGCGAAGTTCTCCGGCTTGCCAGCAGCTTCCGCGACGATGGAGAACGCAGCGGCGACTAAGCGGTCAACGCGCTGCCGTTCCGCGAATGGCTCAAGGTCCGCCAACGGAAGGTCGCTCATTCTATCGCCCCACGCTCGCAGAGCGCGGAAGTACGGCAAGCGTTTCGACTTGATCCGTTCGAGCAACGGCCCTGCAAGTCGATCCTCAAGAAAGGGAAGGCAGGACTCCGGGAGTGTCAGAGCATCGAAGCGGACCAGGACAGGGGCGTCGTATCCCTCACCGTTGGACAGATAGCACGTCAGAACCAGTGTGCGCTGCTCGCGCGACGCGTTGACCGCCTGCTGATCCAGGACGAAGGCATTGCCTCTGTGCCGATGCACAACATCCGAAACCGCCTGCGGCACGCGTTCGGGATCGAAGGATGACAATACCCAAAGCAGCGGAATGCCTTCGCGGTCGTAGTGGATGCAACGCTGCGACACCTCCGTCTGGAAGGTGTGGGACATTTGGTATTCGACGGCGAAGCGCCCGAAGTCGCGCCAGTCAACCAGAACGTCGGGATAGCGTCCGTGCTCGCCTTTTGTGGGCGGCAGATACTCATCTACCTTCGTACCATCGCACCGCTCGTCCAGTGCAGCGAGTTCCGCGACGAGTTCGCACATGCTCCGGTGCATCTCTGATTCTTGCTGACCTCGATACTGTGCTGCCCGCGCATCGTTCGGGTGCATGTTCTTCCCGGAATACCAAGGGCAGCGCGGATCAGAACCTTGATAGTGGGCGAACAGCGGGCGTCCATGTGAGGTCGTAATGTAGACCTGCCCTTGGCAGGCAACACAGCGGGCGACGAGGCCGTCTTTCCCATTCCGGTGATCGGTGATGCCAGCTCGCAGGTTCTCCCATCCGTCGCGCGGCATGGCGAGCAGATCGCGGGCCGACAACGGACCTAGTTTCTCGAAGATCACTTCTTCAATTATGCGGCGGGGTTCTCGAGACATGCCCTCAGTATAGTGGAGGCGGTGTCTCAAACAAACAACGGATAGTGTCCGCATCTCCGGTTGAACAGCGCCGGGGAGAGGTCCGAACGTCGTGTCACCGGGTGCGCTGCGCCCACATCAACGGAGTGACAGACATGACCGACCTCAACACCCTGACCAAGCCTGCCCTCAACGATATGCTGGCGAAGCCGCTGACCGCCTCCGCGCTCAAGAAGATCGCCAAGGACGACCTCGTCGCGATGATCGAGGCGCAACCGCCGAAGTTGACCGCGATGGAGAAACGCGTCCTCGTCGCCTACCTGGACGCCGGGATCGACGCGAATGGCGCTGAGACCCTGGACGCAATGCTGGCCGACAACATGACGTGGGGCGACGTGCCCGAGATCGCGCAGCGCACGGGCCTGACCCAGAAGCAGGTGCAAGGCGTCGTCGCGTCCCTCTCGAAGAAGGCGCTGCTCGTGATCACGGACGAAGGCGTCAATGACGAAGGCCCGGTGCAGCAGGTTCTGGCCGACGACGGCATCCGCGTTGCGTTCGACCTGATGGCCGAAGGCATCGAGGCAAAAGCGGAACCCAAGGCCCGCAAACCGCGCGAACTGCCCGACCGCGTGATGCTCGAACCCGGCAAGCCGGAAGACGTCAAAGCGACGAAGGCAGGCAGCAAGCGGCACCTGATGGCCGAGGCGCTGGCAAAGGGCGCGACCATCGAGGAACTGATGGAAACGCTCGGCTGGAACAAAGACACAGTGTCCTCCGCGCTGCGCACCGACATGGGCGCGCTCGGGTTGGGCGTCGAGCGCAAGGCGGGCAGATACTACCTGCTGATGCCCAAGGGCGTAAAACGCATCCCGGCGCATGACGCGGACACCACCCGCGCGGACGCTCTCGTCGCCGCCTGCAATTAACCCCACCCGCACGACATGACACGGCCCGCCAAGTTGGCGGGCCATTCCATGCGATCCCCGCGACCGGGGTTGCTGGCTAATTCTCTTCCAGCTCGTCGAGCAGCGCACCGACGTTTACGCCCAAGGCGATAGCCAGTTTATCAACGACAGTGATCGTCGGATTGCGAGCGCCACGCTCCAGATCACTGACATAGGTCCGGTGCAGGCCCGCTTCATGCGCGAACTCCTCCTGCGACCAGCCTTTCGACTGGCGCAAGCGGCGCATGTTGAGACTTAAGCGGGCACGAATTTCCATGTCGCCAGAAACGGCGCATGTCGCCAATGCGTCTACAGACGATCAGTGACATTACCCTTGACTGCCAGTAGGATGGGTGCGCTTCTTGCGTCACTTATCGTCTACATATCGCGGCGGGGTTGGAATTGGACAGCGCATCGCCAGTTTCGAAACTGGCCGATCACATTGAACAATCAGGACTGGTCGTCCCGGCGCTGGCGGATGAATACCGCTACGCATCATTGCCGCTTTGCGTCGTGGATGCGGTTTTTTCGATTGGGGTTCGATACACGAGCACACAGAAGGTGGTTTCGAATTTGTGCGAGTATAGTGGCTGGGCACGATTTGCCTCGTCGCGTGAAGCTAGAGGTGCAGGTGAGCATGGCCTGACCGATCTGATGGCCTTCTTCGACACTCTTGGCGTTGAAGGGATGGCCGATACCGTTTTCCAGAATCGGCAGCGCACCTCGTCCCGCTCCGGTATCCTTAAGTCAGAAGCGGTCCTTCTCTACTGCCGCGCGTTGATCGAAGCCGGGATCAACACCTTTGCCGATTTCGATCAAGACCGCTGCGAATATGCAGAGGCGATGATCTTGGGCCTGCCCGGTCAATCCAGCGGCATCGCATTCGACTATTTCATGATGCTGGCTGGCGACGACAACCTGATAAAGCCTGACCGGATGGTGCAACGATACGTGGCCAATGCCCTGAAATTGGATGCGACACCACAACCGCGTCAGGCGGCAATTCTCGTTCGATTAGCAGCGAAGGTTCTTCGGAAGCGCGGACGCGAATGGACGCCATTGAGCCTCGACCATGCTATCTGGCGATTTCAATCTGCCAAAGCTTCGGCCCAGGAATGAAAGAACCGCCGGAGGGCGTTGTCTATGCAGACGCGCAGTGACTTTCGCATCACCGCCCCTTAGGCTGGTCGCATGAATTACAGCGCGCTTTCAATATCCGATTTACTCAAGACTCATACCGGGGTTCTCGACGAACTGCGTGCGCGCGGAATTCTGCGAAGCGCCAACAATCCAACCGGGGACTATGCCGAGTGGTTGTTCTGTCGCGCCTTCGGGTGGGAGCAGGCGGCAAACTCTGTCAAGGGCTACGACGCGACCGACGCCGAAGGCACCCGGTTTCAGATCAAAGGCAGGAGACTGCACCAGCACAACACATCCCGCCAACTGTCTGCCATTCGAGACTTGGCCGGGTTCGATGTTTTGGCAGGTGTATTGCTGAACGCTGAATTTGGTGTGGCGCGAGCCGCTTTGATTCCATCATCGGTTGTGCGGGACCGCTCCAAGTTCACCAAGCACACCAATAGCCATAGGTTCTTGCTGCGTGACGACATTTGGGACGCCGCGGGTGTCCAAGATGTGACGGCTGATCTGCAAGCCGTCATTTCGCGCGAGTCCGCATGAGCGCGCGTCTAAGGCGGGGCTCGCCTTCGCGGGCATCATGATGACCAAAACACGGAGACGCCCATCATCGCGCGATTTTTTCGGGGTCTCTGCGAGTGTTTCGTCGAAATTATTGCCGCCCCGTCCTACTGGCCCAAGACCGCTCATGGAGTCGCCAGAAGAGCGCGTGGCTGGGGCGAATAACTCGGTTATCGCCCGCTGCCCTACATGCCCAGGGGCGCAACGCAGAACACCGCCTCAGCGGCGCGCTCTGCGTGCCTCTCGTCGAGTTGAAGGGGCAATCCCAGGGGCAGCGTCACTCAGCACCGCGAGACGTAATCCTGTCGCGCAATTTCTGACCCGGCTTGCTCCACTCAAACATGCACTCAACGCAAGCACCATCGGCGGTGTATCGCAACTGGGCACCGTGCTTCTTGCAAGGCCTGCCCTCATACCGTTCCTGCCCCGCAGCCCAAGCTTTTGCGCGGGCAACTTCTCTGGGTTGGAACGTCGGCACCGATCCTCGTTCGATAGCGTTTCGAAAGGTGGTGTCGCTTGCATCGAATTCTTGGCTGATCGCAGCGGTTGCGGCGTTTGTCGTGACGCCCGCCTCGGCCAATTGCTCAAAGCGTCGCAACGCGTCCGGCCACCAGGGGCGTTGTTCGATATGGGGCATCTTTGGCATAACTGACTTATGCCGGATTCTGGCAGGATCGCCAATTGTTTAAAAACCCGACTTGTCTTTCCTGGGCCAGCAGCGCAGGCAAACTAAGGCCCGGTCACATAGCGGTCAAAGCAACCCGGAACCCTCCACTAAACGCTTGAGCGCAGGCGCATCCGGCGGTGCCTGTTAATCAATTGGTCGTAGGTTCGATCCCTACCGCCGGAGCCATATATCTTGCCACCATTGCCGACAACGACCGACAACATCGCTGACCAGCCGGTCAAAATTCGGTCAAAGCGATGGAGACGGCCATGCCGCACCAGAAGATCACCCAGGCCCTCGTTGACGGCCTGCCCTTTCAGGATTCTACTCAGTGGATCCACGACACCGACCTTGCAGGGTTCAACCTGTCAGTCGGGCGACGCACCAAAACATACTATGCCGCTGGCGAAGCAGGCGGGCGCTTCATCCGCGTGAAGATCGGGCGCGCCGACGTGACCAAGGCGAACGAGGCCCGCGCCGTTGCGCGCGACATTCTGCTGCCGGAAATCCGTCGCGGTGTCGATCCGCGCGCGAAGCAACTCGGTGACGACGACCGCACCTATGCCCGCATCATGGCAGGCATCCGCGAGGCGCGTCCCGAAGACCTTTCCGACCAAGCCGCGCGCCGGATCATCAAGGGCAAGGCGAAGCGCCGCGCCGAC
>PDWI01007515.1_pt1 | contig 13187 bp, 5 predicted proteins | sample 1430891 | NCBI WGS metagenome assembly PDWI01 (sample SAMN01162508, study PRJNA174530) | Oral metagenome, whole genome shotgun sequencing project. | biome: Marine environment; feature: Marine mammal; material: Swab sample of the gingival sulcus; isolation source: swab sample of gingival sulcus... | reverse complement strand
ACGGTTTTGTAAATGGACAGAAATATAAGGTAGCAGTTAAGTTAGTAAATGCTAACCAAGGCGGTACGTCAATGGGTGATGGAATACTAGCAAATAACAGAAATGCTTATATTACTAGAAATGGCTCAAACTACACTATTGTATTAACAACTAACCCAATGCAAATGGGTGATGTGAAAGCAGGACTTCAAGACGTTATAAGTCATGACCCAGCTATTAAGAGTATTTCAAAAAGCAGATCAACAGTTGATGGTATTACTTATATTTCTAAGTTTACTATGACAGTAAGCGAAATTAAGGAAGAGTACTTAATTGGAGTAACAGCTGGACCTATGAATGATACTAAGGTTAAAATTAACTTTAATTTAGATGGAAAAGTTGAGACAAATTCTAGTGCAAATCCAAACACAGGAACTGTAAGTGGTAGCACAGAAACTATAGAAGACGAAGAAACACCAGAAGCAATACCTGAACTTGTTAGGGTAGAGATTGAAGGAAGAGCTAATGTTAGTGATGGACTTGCAGTCTTAAAACTTGATGGTACAAATCTTGAAAAAGCTATTAGAGAGGCTAAAAAGGATGGAAATAATAATTTCGTTCTTGCGACTGACAGCAAAGCAAATAAAACTAAGATTAGTATTAGAAGAAAAGACCTTAAGAAGTTAGAAGAAGGTTCAACACTTCAATTAGCGACAGCTAGTCAGAAACTCACATTGAGTAACGAGGCTATAAAACAGTTGGCTGGACAAAATGCAAGAGATATAGACATCTACCTTAAGAGAGACAGCAAAGGCAATGCAGAGGTTAAGATACTTGCAGATGACGAGCTTATTGAAAACGTAGAAGGTGGAGTAATTGTAGAAGTAGAAAATCCTGCTAAGGGGAATGTGGTAGCTGTTGTTGATAAATATGGTAGAAAACGTATAATTAGCAAGAGTATTGTTGAGAATGGAAGAGCTATTTTTGAACTTGCAGGAAGTGGAACAATTACACTTATAGAGAACAAAAAACACTTTAAAGACCTTGATGAAGGTGCTTGGTATGAAAGTTATATTGACTTTGTAACATCACATGAAATTTTTAAAGGTGTTTCAGAAACTGAGTTCTCACCTAATACTAACATTAATAAGGCTATGTTCTTAACTGTTTTACATAGACTTGAAAATGAAACAAAGGCTAAGAAGGCTAATATTTCAGATGTTCCTGAAATGGCATACTATGCTAAGGCTATTGATTGGGCGGTTGAAAACAAGATTGTGGAAGCTAAGGAAAACAAACTTAATCCAGAACTTGACTTAACTAGAGAAGAGATGGCAGTAATTATTTATAATTACTTCAAAGGCACAGTAGATAAGAATGACAAATATAAGCATTTAGATAGGTTTAGCGATAAAGATTCTATTTCTGATTTCGCTAAGGATGCTATGAATTGGACAGTTATAAATGGAATTTTCGAAGGAGATGGCGATAAGTTAAATCCTAGAGACTTAGCAACTAGAGCAGAAGTATCAGCTTTACTTGAACGTATAATTCGTTTACAACTAAGATAAGGGTAAATATTAAATAAATAAGCAAGGTGGTATTTTTGCCACCTTGCTATTACAAGTATTTGGAGGTTGAATTGAAAAGAAGAATACTTACTAGCATACTAGCATTAGTGATGTCGTTATCATTACTAATACCACAAAATGCAGTATATGCTAATGAAATAAAAGAAGATAGTACAGTAAGTGTGTTGAGGTCGAGTGCTAACTTAGATAGCTTGCTTAGACAGGTAGGCGACGAGTATAGAAATTATGACAAAATTACAATTGTTGTACAGATAAATGATGAAGAAATAAAAAAACAATTTGGTATAAGTGCACCAGATTTTAGTAGGATAAAATCTGAAGGTCTTAGCAGTCAATTAGCTTATGCTTCCATAGCAAGACAAAAGCTATATGATGCTATGGACAAAGTTGGAGCAAGTTTTGAAGTAAGGGAAACTTACGATACAGCATTAACAGGAGCTTCAATTAGAACAACTTTTGCTGATGCAAAGAAAATAGCAGGACTTAGCCTAGTTAAAAGTTTAGAGTTCAACAGAACTATACTTGCTCCTAAGTTAGAGTCTGAGAATTTATTTTATACTAGAGATAAATCAAGCAATGAGATGGTTGAGGCTAATGAGGCTTGGAAGAAAAATTATAGTGGTAAAGGTCAATTAATAGCTATAATCGACTCTGGAGCAGACCCAAATCACGAAATTTTTGAGGGATTTGATAATTCAGGTGCGTACATTCAGAGTGCTCCACAGTTAGATGCGATGATCAATGGAACTGATATTAGTAGTGGTATCTACTTTAATGATAAGATTCCTTTTGGATTTAACTATGCTGAAAGAAATACAAAGATTAAAGAACAAAGTGATGTCTCTCATGGTATGCACGTTGCAGGTATTATATCCGCAAACAAAGGTAAAAAGATAGAGGGTGTTGCCCCAGATGCACAGTTAGCCATAATGAGAGTTTTTGGTGGCGGCCTATTTGGTGGTGGAACAACTCCAGAGATTTACAATAAGGCGATTGATGATGCTGTAAAACTTGGTGTTGACACTATAAATATGAGTTTAGGTGCTACGGGAACTACTGATAGCAGACTAGAAGAAACTACACTAGCGGCACTTAGAAGAGCACAGGAAGCGGGAATAGTAGTCGCAATAGCAGCTGGAAATGATGGATTTATGGGCTTTGGAGCTCTTAAAGGGCCAAATCCAAGCAATCCTAACTATGGACTTATTAACTCACCATCTGTGGCTGATATATCTATGTCGGTAGCATCTGTAAATAATACAGAAATAGTCGAAAAAGGAATCAAGCTAAGAAGAGGTTTAGTTGAACTTGAAAAGATTATTACTTTTAGTCCTACTGATGAAAGAACGATTACAGAAGAATATTTTGGCTTTGTTCATGTTGGGTATGGATACGAAAGTGATTACCAAGTAGGTAAAGATAAAAATGCTAGTAAGGAAATTAAGACAGAGTTAAAATCTGTAGAAGAAAGTACTGAAGAAAGCAGCGAGCAAGCTAATTTACTTTCAGTAGATGAAAATAAAATTGAAACTACAGAAGAAGCTACAGAAGTAGTAGAAGAGACAACAGAAGAGGCCACAACAGAAGCGGTAGAAGAAGAGACAACAAAAGAGTTAGTATCAGAAGAAATAACAACAGAAACAGTAGAAGAAGAAACAACAGAAGCGACTGTAGAAGAAACAACAATAGAGGCAGTTGCAGAAGAAACTACAGAAACAGCAGTAGCAGAAGAAAGTACAGAAGTAGTAGCAGAAGAAAGTACAGAAGCAGTAGAAGAATCTGCAACAGAAGCGGTAGCAGAAGAAAGTACAGAAGCAGTAGCAGAAGAGACTACAGAAGCGGTAGCAGAAGAGACTACAGAAGCGGTAGCAGAAGAGACTACAGAAGTAGTAGCAGAAGAGACTACAGAAGCGGTAGCAGAAGAAACAACAGAAGCAGTAGCAGAAGAAACAACAGAAGTAGTAGCAGAAGAAACAACAACAGAAGTGCTTGTAGAAGAGACAACAGAAGTACTTGTAGAAGAACTTGCTGAAAAAACTGAAGTTACTGATGGAAAATCAGAAATAAATGAAGTTAAGCCTTTAGAAGAAGGTGAATCCTTAAAGTTAGATGGTAAAATTGCACTTATCAAACGTGGAAGAATTGAAGGTGCTGATGGTAATGATGCAGAGGGATTTTTCAACTTCCACGACAAGATTAAAATAGCTCAAGAACACGGAGCTATTGCTGCAATAGTTTATAATGACGTTCCGGGCGAGCCTAACTTCTCAATGAGTTTTGAAAACGGTGATGATATTTCTATACCATCATTCTTTATAAATAATGCTGATGGAAATTATTTAATACAAAATCCAGATTTAGAATTACAAGTTTCTAATGAAGATTTATTAATACAAAATCCAGAGGGTAGTAAACTTTCGTCTTTCTCTAGTTGGGGAATTACAGAAGAAGGTAACTTAAAGCCAGATATTTCTGGGCCAGGCGGGAAAATATATTCTAGTATTAACAATAATAAATACAAGGTAATGAGTGGGACTTCTATGGCAACACCTCATGTTTGTGGAGGTATAGCAATAGTTAGACAGTACGTTCAAAGTACATTCCCAGATGTTCTTGGAAAAGAGCAACATCAGTTGATTAAAAATATTTTAATGAGTACAGCAACACCTTACGAGTATTCAGATTCTAAGAGACATGGTTCTCCTAGAGGTCAGGGTGCTGGTCTAATGAACTTAGATAGAGCTACAAATGCTGACGTAGTTGTACTTGGAACAAATGGCATTTCTAGCATAAACCTTGGTGATATTGGTGATGAATTAAAGAGTGGTACTATCACTGTAAGTGCAAAACTTAAAAGTTATGCAAACGAAGATAGAGAATATGAGTATTACGGAGAGTTAAACTCTGACCAAGTAGTAGAAGATTATATTACTTTAAAACCAAATATGGTGGCTGATAGTGCTAAGAAGACTGTTACAGTTAAGGCTGGAGAAACGGCAAGTGTATCTGTTAGCTTTACAGTTAGTGATGAAAAAATAGATGCTCTTAAGGCTAGTATGCAAAATGGCTTCTTCCTTGAAGGATATATTTTCTTTAAAGCTAAGACAGAGAATAAGGATATTAATGTTCCTTTCGTTGGATTTAGTAGAGAGTGGAAAGATTTAGACATAATTGAAAAAGATATTTACAGTCTTTTAGAAGAAAATGAAAGACCTATGTACTATCAGTTTTCAGAATTAGTTGAGTATCCTTTTACTTATCTTGCAACAAGGGTAGTTAATAAGTTTTTACCTTTAGGTAAGACAGCAAATAGTACTTTTGAAAATCCTGAATTCTTAAAGGATAAGATTGCTTTTTCACCAAATGGTGATGGTAGAGGTGATACAGCTCATTTTGTAGGAACTTTCTTAAGAAACTACAATGGACTTAAATTAGAGGTCTTTGATAAAGAAGATAATAGTTTATACCCTATTTACACTGTTAATACAGACTATTTTGGAATGAAGAATTTTTATTCAGCAAATCCTTTTGCTGGACCAAATATGAATCAGACTAAGTCAGACTGGGAGTGGAATGGTGAAAAATCTAATGGTGAAGAGGTAGCTGAGGGTAAATACTATATGAAGGTTACTTCTTATGCTGATGGTAAAGTTGGCGGACAACAAAGCCTCGTGTTCCCTGTTTTAGTTGATAGAACTTACCCAAGAATCGGTAAGAGTTCTTATGATGAAAACAGTAGAGTATTTAAACTTATTGATCTTGAAGAAGAAGGTTCAGGCATCATGGAAAAATACGTTATCATAAGTGGTGATAATGATGAAGATGGAAATCCAGTTAAGCACTTTATAGGTGAGGATAATACATTTACACTTCCGATTGGAACTGAGCTTAAAGATGCTATCATTAAGATTAGTGATTATGCTTATAATATCTTAGAACTTCGTTTAGATAGAGCTATTAAAGATGGTAGTGAGCGTATGATGTTTATAAAAACAGTTCTAGAAAATGGATTTGTTTCAGATGATAAATTTAAGTCTAGGGTTGAAGATGAAAATGGTAAAGTAGTTGACCCTTACAACTTAAAAGTTGGAGAATACACTTTAATTATAAGTGATGTTGATGAAGAGTATGAGTTAATTGGTGATAGCAGAATTAAATTTACTATTGGAGAAGACGAATATGACAAAATTGTACAAGTAAACTTTAGAAGAAAAGGTAAAGGAAGGGCTACAATTCTTGTTGAAAATAAGTTAAGTGCTAAGTTTAGATTATTTGTCGTAAATACTAAGAGTGGCGAAGAATTTGAGTTAACACCTTTTGCTGGTGGAGATGCAGGAGCTTTCCAATCATATGTAAGTCCAGGTGAATACAAAATTGATGTAAGAGACTTAGACGAGGAACATTTCTTTGCTATAGGTGATAAATCTATATACGTTGAACTTAATGATGCTGGAACTAATATCAAAGAGGTTAAGGTTAAAAGAATTAAGAAAAAAGACTTTACTGTTAAGCTAAATCGTGGTGATTATGCTGGAAAACTTAAAGCTATTTTAATTGGGGAAGACTACGGTAAAACTAGATTTGATATAGACTTTGCTTCTGATGAGAACGAAAAAACCCTCAAGTTGCCAAAATTCTTACCATTTAAGATATTTACTGCTGGATACGAGGATGATAATTATGGATCATTTATGTTTAAGCATACTTTTGAAAATGGTAGTAAAGTAGCCACAATAGATATTCAAAAAGGTGTAATATCTGATGAAATTGATATAGATAAAGATATTCTCGACTTATATATTAAGCAAGGTGAGGGATTAAAAGAAGCGGATTATGTGCTTGAATCTTGGGAAATATTTGAAGAAGTTCTTTATAGAGCACAGAAGGTATTTGCTGATAAGATGGTTGCTCAAGAAGTGGTAGATAATATTGCTATGGAACTAAGAGAAGCTATAGATAGTCTTATTCCATATAATGGTGGAGCAACTAAGGCTGACTTAAGACTTAAAATTGAAGAGGCTCAAGAAATTTATAGCAACTTAGATGACACATATACAGAGGATTCAAAAGAATTTTTAATAGCTGCTATTGAAGGTGCGACAATGACTTATGAGTCAAACGACCCTAAGTTTAATACTAATAAGCATATTGAAGAGACAATCAAAATGCTTCAAAGAGCTATTGAAAATTTGACTAAAAAAGATGGTGCTTTAGATTTAAGTTCATTAAATTATCTTATTGATAAGGCAAAAAGTATACTTGATAATAGAGACTTATATAAATCTGAAGGTATGGCGGAATTAGAGAGTGCATATAATAATGCAGTGGAAGCTATTGATGATGGTGATATCACAAATAAAGATGATATAGACACTTACAAGACACTTCTAAAATTTGCTCTTGATGTGATTGAGTCTAATGCTGATAGAACTAAACTAGTTAAGGAGATAGAACGTGGCGAAAATACCAATTTACTAGAGTATGAGTTAGATGGTAGAAAGGCATATAGAAGAGCTTTAAGAGCTGCTAAGAACGTTCTTGATAACAAACTTGCCCTACAAGATGAAATTGATGAAGCATTAGAAAATCTTAAAGCTGAAAGAGCAAAGCTTGTTAAGATTGGTGAAGATAGCGGTTCTGGTGATGACGGAAACGGTGACGACAACAATGGCGGTGACGGAAATGGAAGTGGCGATGGAAACGGAAGTGGAAATGGCGGTAATAATGGTGACAACAATGGCGGAAGCAACGGTGGTGGAATCACTATTCCAGTAGACCCAGAAGAGCCAGAGGAAGAACTACTTGTTGAAGACCTTATTCCACAAACTGTACTTGCAAGTGTTGGTGAAGAAGATGGAAAGCTTGTATTCGGAGAAAATGTTTTAGTAGATACTAAGGCGAATGTATGGTATACAGAGGCTGTAAGATTTGTTCTAGAAAATGGTCTTATGGAAGGAACTGCGGCAAATACGTTTAGTCCAAATGATAAGATGACTAGAGCTATGTTTGTAACAGTGCTTTACAGATTAAATGGTGATACTGAAAGTGCTAGAAACATTGAAAATGTAAACTTCAGAGATTTAGTAGACGGCAGATGGTACAGCGATGCAATAATCTGGGCTAGTGAAAATGGTATAGTTAATGGTTATGATAATGGAATATTTGGAATCAATGACACTATTACCAGAGGACAAATGTGTGCTATAATGTACAGATATGCACAAAAGAAAGGTTATAATACTAAGGTAGTAGATAATATTTCTAAGTTTGATGATGCTTCTGACGTAGCTGAATATCAAAAGGATGCAATGAACTGGTTAGTAGGTGAAGGAATCATCGCAGGTACAGAGAGGGATAAACTATCACCAAATTCAGATGCAACCAGAGCACAACTCGCAATGGTGTTTAAGAGATTTGTAGAGATGATAGTAAGTAGATATTAATTAGAGCTTAATAAAATAAGGGCAAGTACTTTCGGGTGCTTGCTCTTTTTGCGATTATAAAGAAGTCCGATATGCTAGGCAGGTAAGAGAAAGACATTCGGCAGAGAACTATAAAGAAGTCCGATATGCCCGACAGGTGATAGAAAGACATTCGGTAGAGAACTGCTATAGGTATAATCATGTCGGACTTCTAAAAACAACAATATTATAAAGAAGTCCGATATGCCCGACAGGTGATAGAAAGACATTCGGTAGAGAACTATAAGAAGTCCGATATGCCCAACATTGTAAAGTAAGATATTAGCCAGAGATGTATAATAGGTATAATCACATCGGATTTCCACATAGCAAAAACTCTAATGCAATAAAACCATTAGCAATGCCGAAATCCGACATTATTCACCCAAAAGCATAACTATCACTGAAAACAACATAGTAACTATTGGGAATATCGGATTTCTAAAAACAACAATATTATAAAGAAGTCCGATATGCTAGGCAGGTGATAGAAAGACTTTCGGTAGAGAACTATAAGAAGTCCGATATGCCCTACAGGTGATAGAAAGACATTCGGTAGAGAACTGCTATAGGTATAATCATGTCGGACTTCCGCATTACTTTAATTTAGCAAAGACAATTGATTAAGTCCAATGAAAACAGTTTAGCCCGAAATCCGACATTATTCACCCAAAAGCATAACTATCACTGAAAACAACATAGTAACTATTGGGAATATCGGATTTCCAAAAACAACAATATTATAAAGAAGTCCGATATGCTAGGCAGGTAAGAGAAAGACATTCGGTAGAGAACTATAAGAAGTCCGATATGTCCGACAGGTGATAGAAAGACTTTCGGTAGAGAACTGCTATAGGTATAATCATGTCGGACTTCCACATTTTTCTTAGTTTCTTTGCTTACAAAGAAACTATCTATTCTCCTATTGTATACATCCTAGTTTTGGGTTAAAATATATAATGAAGTAGATTAATTTAAAATTGTAGGAGTTAAAAATGACACGAAACTTAAACGAGTTTTTGACAGAGATTAAAGATTACGGTAAGACGAATAAGGCTAGAGAGAGAATAGAATCTTTGCTTGATGAAAATTCTTTTGTTGAAAAGGGTGTTTTCGTAAGGGCAGATAGTGATTCTTTAATAGAAAATGGCTTAAACCATTGCGATGGTGTCGTTTGTGGATATGGAACTATAGCTGGCAGACTAGTTTTTATTTATGCCCTAGATATTAATGTCGCCTTTGGTTCCATTTCTTATATGAATGGAAAAAAAATAGAGCAGATTTACGATGATGCTATGAAAGTTGGGGCACCGGTTATCGCACTTTTGGATAGTGATGGTATAAGGATTTCAGAAAGTTTTAGGAGTATAGAGGGATTTTCTAAAATAATAAAAAAATATAAAGAGTGTAAGAACAAAATCATCACTCTTACAGGAGTTTTTTCAAATCTTTCAGGTCTCACATCACTACTTGTAAATCAAAGTGATTTTTCTGTAAAGTTAAAGAGTGTTGATGTTACACTTTCACCTAAGGGACTTATCAATACTGATAAAAACATAAGTGATAAAAATGGAGCGGTTGACCTTGTGGTGGATACAGAAGACGAAGTGCTAGGTTTTATAAGGGATATGCTCAGTTTATTGCCGGATAATAAGGTAAGTAAGTCCATAATTTTTGAAAATGATGACCCTCTAAATAGGGATTTGACAAATATAGATATGAAGGATATTTCTTCTTTTATTTTAGATTTGTTTGATGATGAGAACGTTATGGAGTTAAAGAAGAACTATAGCGAAGATATATATACCTTCATAGGTACTATTGGTGGAATTTTACTTGCCTTGGTAGTGACCTCTTCGAATTTTGATTATATATCCTATGAAGGTGTTAGAAAAATAAGTGACTTTGTTAAAAAGTCAAATAATCTGAATATTCCGATAATTACAATAGTTGATAGTAAGGGCTTTGATGTAGAACTTTCCTTTGAAGAGAGAAATTATTCGGGAGAGGTTTACAAAATGATAGAGTCCTACTTAGATGCGAGTGTGCCAAAGATTACACTTTATGCTGGCGAGTGCATTGGTAGCGCCTATTTTGCCTTAGCTAGTAAACATATTGGCTCGGACGTGGTTTTGGCATTTGAAGATAGCAAGATTGCAGTTATTAATAGCGAGGTAGCAGTTAAGACTCTATATAAATCGAAAATAGAAGAAAACTACTCAGATAAGTCTTTTTTAAGCAATCTTATACGGGATTATGAAGAGCAGAAAATGAATGTTTTTGATGTTGCGAGATATGGATATATTGATGATATAATCTATAAGGAGAGTGCTAGAAAGAGAATAATTGCTATGCTTGATATGTTGAGTAATAAGGAGAGGTAGTTATATGGAAAGTTGGTTAATTCAAGGAATAACTGCCACCGTAAGTGGGATGTTGACTGTCTTTGCAGTGCTTATTTTAATAGCCTTTGTCATAAGTAAGTTTAAACATCTAAATACGATGAATCAAGTTACGGCAGATAACAGTAAGGTAAAGAAAAAAGTAGAAATTAAAGAGCCTGAAGACGACGACGAAGAGGTGGTTGCCGTGATTATGGCAGTCGTGTCTATGATGGCTATAGAAAGCGGAGATAACTTAGTTGTAAGGCGAATAAAAAGAAGAGATTAAAGGAAAAATAAAGGTAGCTTATGAAGTATTTTAATGTAAAAGTAAATGGAAAAATATATGAAGTAGAGGTTGAAGAAGTAGCGAGTGCTGGAGCGAAGTCAGGTAAAATGCAAGAAAGTCCTAGACCTATAAAAGCAGATAAGCCACGTCAAAGTGGCAGAATCAATATAGAAGCACCTATGCAAGGCAAGATTATTGCTGTTAAGGTGTCTGAGGGTGATACGATAAAAGAAGGTGATGTTGTGGCTGTATTAGAAGCTATGAAGATGGAGAATGAAATAACAGCTTCTAAGGCGGGTGTTGTAGCCTCTATTCAGGCAACTTCAGGACAGATGGTTGATGTTGGTGATGTTATTATTTCACTTGCTTAATAGGAGAATTATATGTTTGACAGTATACTAAATGGACTATATGAGTTTGTAAGGTCGTCGGGATTTTACTGGCTTATAGAAAATTTCTCCACAGTAGGATACAAAAATTTAATAATGATAATGGTATCTCTTATCCTTATGTATTTGGCAATAAAAAAGGGTTACGAGCCACTATTATTATTACCAATTTCCTTTGGTATGTTGCTTGTAAACTTGCCTATAACTGGAGTTATGGACTACGAAACTAGCAGATTGATAATTGATGACCCAAAGCTCTTAGAGTATGCGAATTTGTTTTTGCTTCCTTTGAAGGATGGACATGGTGGAAATCTTTTTCAACTAATTAATGGGCAAATTTTAGAATTTAAAGGACCGATTTCAGAGCTCATTGATTATTTTAGTGTTCTTGGGCCAGATGCTGTACTTTTTGTTAAGGAAAATAGCAAGGAAATAAGCGGAGGTCTACTTCATTATTTATATTATGGTGATGAACTTGGGATTTTTCCACCGCTTATATTTATGGGAGTTGGTGTAATGACTGACTTTGCACCCCTACTTGCCAATCCAAAGAGCTTTTTGCTTGGGGCAGCTGCTCAGTTTGGTATTTTCTTTGCCTTATTTGGTGCTTTGGCACTTGGTAATTTCTTGCCAGAAATGTTTGATTTTGGTGTGAAAGAGGCAGCTGCTATAGCTATAATTGGGGGAGCGGATGGGCCAACGGCAATACTTACAGCTGTAAAATTGGCTCCGCACTTACTTGGACCTATAGCGGTAGCGGCATATTCGTATATGTCCCTAGTACCTATTATTCAACCACCAATAATGAGACTTTTAACTACTAAGGAAGAAAGAAAGATAAAAATGACGGGACTTAGGAAGGTGTCTCAAAAAGAAAAGATACTTTTTCCTATAATAGTTACCATCCTTGTTTTAATAATTTTACCACCTACAGCACCACTTATTGGAATGCTTATGTTTGGTAATTTAATCAAGGTTTCAGGAGTGACAGAAAAACTTGCTGATGTCGCGTCAAATGCTCTTATGTATACTATTACGATAATGCTAGGTATTACAGTAGGAGCGACAACTAATGCCGATGCCTTTCTTAATTTTGAAACTATTGGAATATTGCTTTTAGGGCTTGTGGCATTTTCTGTGGGAACAGCCTCAGGAGTGCTACTTGCAAAACTTATGAATGTATTTACGAAAGAGAAGATAAATCCGCTGATTGGAGCGGCAGGTGTTTCTGCGGTGCCGATGGCGGCTAGAGTGGCTCAGAAAGTGGGACAGGAAGAGGATAGGAGTAATTTCTTGCTGATGCATGCTATGGGGCCTAATGTGGCGGGAGTAATAGGCTCGGCCGTGGCTGCGGGTATATTCCTATCAATGTACTTATAATATTGGCGAACTTGCTAAAGAGCGCCTATCGGGCTTAAAATTGAACTCCCCCCAAGGGCCTGTACGCCTTAAGTACTATTCCCTTGGGAGTCGGCAATTTTGCACCCGATATCCATCTCTTTATCAAGTTCGCGGGGACTAGTATTATTTGGTTTCGGCTACACGGAAGTTTGTGAAAGACGAGAGTTTATATATGGTTTCGGCTAAGGTACGAGAACTGTTTTGCCCATCCAGTATAGGCATAGTTTTTCGTTTAGCGTTGTACGATAAGTCGAATCAAAACAGTTCTCAGTTCTTTTGTATTTGACAAAATAATTTAAAGGATAAATCTTATAGGAGATTATATATATGAAAAAAATTAAAATAGTTGATACTACACTTAGGGATGCTCACCAGTCGCTTATTGCGACGAGGATGACGACTGAGCAGATGCTTCCTATACTTGATACGATTGATAGGGCTGGCTACCATGCTATTGAGATGTGGGGTGGTGCCACTTTTGATGTGTGTATGAGATATTTGAACGAAGATCCTTGGGAGAGGCTTAGAACTATTAAAAAGCATATGAAAAATACTAAGCTGCAGATGCTTCTTAGGGGACAGAATTTAGTTGGGTATAGGCATTATGCTGATGATGTGGTTGACTATTTTGTTGAAAAGGCGATTTATAACGGTATTGATATTGTTAGGATTTTTGATGCCTTAAATGATATGAG
>PDWI01007513.1_pt1 | contig 13188 bp, 15 predicted proteins | sample 1430891 | NCBI WGS metagenome assembly PDWI01 (sample SAMN01162508, study PRJNA174530) | Oral metagenome, whole genome shotgun sequencing project. | biome: Marine environment; feature: Marine mammal; material: Swab sample of the gingival sulcus; isolation source: swab sample of gingival sulcus... | reverse complement strand
AAATAAATATCTTTTAATACTTGTTTTCCTGTTGATTGATAGGTTTTTGAAACCTTATTCATCGAAAATATGACTTTTTTATCGTCGCTCATTTTTTTATTTTTTTAATCTTGTAATTTTTAAATCGTTATGGTTTCCCTTTTTGGGTTGCTTTTTTTATTTTATAACTCCATGAAATAATTTTCTATTAAGAATTAAGGATCCTGACACACCTTTATTTGAGTCAATAAATGCGCTCTAAATTTTTCTATATCTTCAACTTTTTGACCTGTAAAAGCAAATTCAATTTTACTCAATTGTGGTGAAATAAGACTTAAAAACCGTTTTATTCTATTTGGCTTTTCTCTTCCTACAAGTTTATAAATATCACCATTTGAGTCTGCAAATAATTCACCTAAACAATGCTTTTTAAACAGTTCAAAATTAGACATATACATAAATTCACAAAGGTATAGAACTTACTATTTTGGTAATTCCACTTATCTGTGGAGATATTTACCATCGGAAATTTCAACTTACAAACGCCCTTTTAAAGCGTTGAAAACCCATGCTACACAGAAAAAACCTAGTCCGATTGTGGCAAATCCCCAACCTGCAACATTACTATATAAATACGCTCCCATTAAAATCAACACTACCCCCATGAATAACATCAAAAATGTAGCCCACGCTAGTACTGTATTTTTATTCATTCCCATAATTATAATTTTTTAATATTATTTTCTAGATTAAATTTTCAAATTCGCTATCTTAAAAAGCGAAGCAATTTATAAAAAAATTAGATGATTTACAAATAGATTTATATAACTTACATTATAAAGTTTATAATAACATTATAATCGTAAAACTTTAAATAAGATTTAACACAAAAAGCACACTAAAAGTGTGCTTTGATTTTTTATAGTAAATAGCTAATTATAGACTAGCTACGTATTTAGCCAATTTAGATTTTAAATTAGCTGCTTTATTTTTATGAATAATATTATTCTTAGCTAACTTATCTAATTTAGACATAGCAGTAGGCAATAAAGCTTGAGCTTCAGCCTTATCAGTTTCTGAACGTAATCTTTTAATAATATTACGAGTAGTTTTATGCTGATATCTATTTCTTAAACGCTTTGCCTCGTTACTTCTAATTCTCTTTAATGCTGACTTATGATTTGCCATTTGTTTAATTATTATTTTTATTATAAAAATTTGTAGTCCGTACGGGAATCGAACCCGTGTTACCAGGATGAAAACCTGGCGTCCTAACCCCTAGACGAACGGACCATCTTTTGAAAAAAATCAAAAACTATTTCAATTTCGAATAACCTAAATTATCTTATTTGTAGTCCGTACGGGAATCGAACCCGTGTTACCAGGATGAAAACCTGGCGTCCTAACCCCTAGACGAACGGACCAAACTACTAATTTTGTTTTAGCGAGTGCAAATATACATACTTTTTTTAGTTCTGCAAATTTTTTTTATATTTTTTTTCTATTTTTACAAGTAAGTATCTATTTATAAACAACTTAGTAACAGTAAACTTAATTTAATAAATAATTATTAGGAGCATTTACCCATAATTTGAATTCCTCTCCTTTTTTTAACAATTCTTTCTTCCAAATTTGTTTTTCACTAACACTAAACAAATTACTATAATTATTATTCGCTATATGCCACGATTTTAAGGCTATTTCATCTTCAAGTTGATTTGCTCCCCAGCCTGAATACCCTAAAAAGAAACGGATTTCATCACTATTAATTTGCTGATTATTAAGCAATGATTCTAATTTCTCAAAATTACCTCCCCAATACAAACCATTTGACAACTCATGACTTTCAGGGATATATTGTGGAATTTGATGAATAAAATACAAATTATCTTGCTCCACAGGCCCACCTTGATAAACTGTAAAATCACAATTTATTTCAGGAATTAAATCATTAACTTTGTAGATACTTGGTTTATTAATCACAAATCCAACAGCACTATTTTTTGAATATTCCGTTAACAATACAACAGAACGCCCAAACGAAATATCATCTAATATTGATGGATCCGCAATTAATAATTGACCTTTTTTAAGATTCTGAATCATCAACTAAAAACTCTTTAGCATTAATAACTTTTTCATCTGTCAAAGCAATTTTTATAACCTCATCCATGGTATCAACATAATGAAATTTAACATCGCTAATATACGATTTTTTAATTTCATCAACATCTTTTTTATTGTCCTTACATAAAATGATTTCTTTAATATTCGCTCGTTTTGCTGCCAATATTTTTTCTTTAATTCCACCAACAGGAAGTACCTTTCCTCGAAGCGTTATTTCTCCTGTCATGGCTATTTTATCTTTTACTTTTCGTTGCGTATATAGCGAAATCAAAGAGGTTAGCATGGTTATTCCTGCACTAGGTCCATCTTTTGGAGTTGCCCCCTCTGGAACATGAATATGCACATCATAACAATCTATAATTTTAGGATTAATTCCATAATCCGCAGCATTTGCTTTGATATATTTAAGAGCAATTGTAGCAGATTCTTTCATCACTTTTCCAAGATTTCCTGTTATTGACAAAAGTCCTTTCCCTTTAGATAAAATCGACTCCACAAATAAAATATCACCACCAACACTTGTCCAAGCCAAACCTGTCACCACACCAGCTGTATCATTATTTTCATATTTATCTCTTTCTAACTTTGGCACCCCCAATATTTTTTCTAATTCTTCCGCAGAAATTAATGTTTCATAGGGCTCTTCCATAGCTATTTTCTTCGCAGTAGAACGCACCACTTTTGCAATTTGCTTTTCCAAGCCTCTTACCCCTGATTCTCTTGTATATCCTTCAACAATTTTAGTAATTTCAGTGTCATTTATCTGTAAATCACTTTCCTTTAAACCATGTTCTTTCAATTGTTTAGGTAATAAATATCGCTTTGCTATCTCTGTTTTTTCCTCTATAGTATAACCTGTTACGTTAATCAGTTCCATTCGGTCTTTTAACGCCCACGGAATTTCATTTAAATTATTCGCCGTAGCAATAAATAACACTTTAGATAAATCATACCCTAATTCTAAATAATTATCATAAAATGCTGTATTTTGCTCTGGATCTAAAACCTCTAACATCGCCGCAGAAGGGTCTCCTGAATGACTACGCCCTAATTTATCTATTTCATCTAAAACAAAAACAGGATTGGAAAATTTAGCCTTTTTAATATTTTTTATAATTCTCCCCGGCATTGCTCCGATATAGGTTTTTCGATGCCCTCTAATTTCTGATTCATCACGAATACCTCCCAAAGACATTCTAACATATTGACGTCCAAGAGCATCAGCCACAGATTTTGCCAAAGAGGTCTTCCCTACTCCCGGCGGACCATACAAACAAATAATTGGCGATTTCATATCATTACGCAATTTCAATACTGCCAAATATTCAATAATACGGTCTTTTACTTTTTCAAGACCATAATGATCTCTGTCTAATATTTCCTGCGCTTTTTTTAAATCGAATTTATCTTCAGAATATTCTTCCCAAGGCAACTCAATTAATAAATCTAAATAATTACGTTGAATTCCGTACTCTGACATTTGCGGATTCATTCGTTTTAGCCTTGAAATTTCTTTTTCAAAAGTTTCTTTTACAGTCTTACTCCATTTTTTTTGTTCTCCTTTTTTTCGTAATTCCTCTAGTTCATTTTCATGATTTTCAACACCTAATTCATCTTGAATAGATTTTAACTGTTGATTCAAATAATATTCACGTTGTTGCTTGTCCAAAACAGATCGTGTTTTAGAATGAATATCACTTTGTAATCTTAATTTATTAAGTTCTTTTTTTAGATTTTTAATAGTTAATAAAGCTCTATCAATAATCGTTTTTTGCTCAAGAATTTTTTGTTTATCCGCTACTGGAATACGCATATTTGACGCTATGAAATTCATCAAAAACGAATCCGAATCAATAAAGTTTTTTATTAAAAATGATGCTTCTGAAGGTAACTCTGGATTTTCTTCTATAACTTTTAAAGTCAATTCCTTAATAGAATCTATCATTGCCTTATATTCCTCTTCATTTGGAATTTCTCTATCCTCTTTATTAGGAGATATTTTAGCTCTAAAGTAAGGCTCTTCCTGAACAAAATCATTAATTTTAATTCGTCTTCGTCCCCTCATTAAGACAACCGTTCTATTCTTTGGTCCTTTTATTTCTTTAATAACTTTGGCAACAACACCTACTTCATATAGATCTTCTATTTTAGGATCATCAACCTTTTTATCTTTTTGAGCAACAATTCCAATATAACTACCTGTTTTTAAAGCATCTTGAATTAGCTTGACAGATTTTTCACGCCCCATTGTTATCGGAATAAGTATTCCTGGAAATAACACCGTATTTTTCAACGGCAATATCGGTAATGTTTCAGGCAATTCTTCTTGCTCTATCTTATCTTCTTCTTCATTACTCATTAAAGGAATTACTTCTGAATTATCATCAAATTCTTGAAGCGCCAACTTGTCTAAAAAATTTTTTTTTGATTCACTCATATGCTTATATTATGTCAATATGACATGTTTTATATTTTATAAAAAACATAAAACACTAATAATCTTTTATTTATATTATTTGTGATATATAAAGTTCAATTCCTGTACCAATTTATAAAACAATATTTTTAAATTTTTACTCTAAAATTTCAATTTCAAATAATTTCCCCCAAAGTTTTCCAGTCACAAAAAATGTTTTTGTTTCTGGATTATATGCAATTCCATTTAACACTTGGTCATTTGTTAAATCTTGGTCTTTCATAATCTCATTTCGAAGATTAGACAAATCCAAAACCCCTTCCACAACTCCTGTTTTTGCATCAATCAACATAATTATTGATTTTATCGGTTGAGTTGTTATCCAACGATTGGCGTAAATTTTACCATTAACATACTCTATTTCGTTAATTCTATCAACAAATTTATCATTAGAAGCCACTTGAATTTCTTTTAATTCTTGACCTTTTTCATTCAAATAAAATAATTTATGAGAACCATCACTTTTAATAAGTTGATTTTTTTCATTATGCGTTAATCCCCAGCCTTCTATACTGTTTTGGTCGTATTTAAACATTCCTTTTTGCGTAAAGGTTTCAGGATTAAAAATTTTAGCAATTCCGCCTTGCCACGTAAGCCAAAATAACGAGTTATTAACAATGGTCATACCTTCTCCAAAATAATTTTTTAAATTAATTTGCTGTAGAACTTCGCCTGTTTTATAGTCTAATTTACGTAACCAAGATGAGCCAACTCGCCCTGTTGTTTCATATAAAAATCCATTATAAAATTCCAATCCTTGCGTAAAAGATTTCTTATCATGAGGATAGGTGTTAACAAGTTTATACGACAATCTTTTATAAGGTTTATCCGCATAAACATTGACAAAATTGACAACTTTATGCACTTTATTTGTTGTAAAAACCAAAGCAGTAGCCTCATGATGTCCAACTCCGATTTCAGTTGCATTAAAATGAACCATATTATTAAAATGCTTAAATTGTTTTTTGCCTATGTAAAAACTTACACTGTCGATTTTAGTGTCAGAAGAAAGTTTTAATTCTAGAACTCCTTTTCCTCTTAGAGTCGTTTTTGGAGTACAAACTAATTCATATTCCTTGGATTCACCACACGAATTTAACATGATTATTGTTAATGTAACCACTAAATAATTCAAAAATTTCATATCAGATTTTTTAAAATTGTAAAATATTTTTTCAAAAATACAAAATAAAGCAATTTATTTGTTTTGAAATAAGAAAAAAAGAATTAAATTTGCACACTCAAAATAGCCATTGCAGGTTTTTTGTTTATGAGTTGCGTTAAAAACTTACCACTTTTAGCAAAAACTCAATAGAATTTAAAATAATTATAATGAAAAAAGGAATACACCCAGAAAATTACAGATTAGTAGCATTTAAAGATATGTCTAATGATGATGTTTTCATTACACGTTCTACTGCTAACACTAAAGACACTATTGAAATCGACGGAACAGAATACCCGTTAATTAAATTAGAAATTTCTAGAACTTCTCACCCATTCTATACAGGTAAATCTAAATTGGTAGATACTGCAGGACGTATTGATAAGTTCAAGAGTAAATATGCTAAATTTAAGAAATAATTTTTCAATTTTTCATAATGATAAGTCGTCTAGAAAGCAATTTTTAGGCGATTTTTTTATGCTATAAATCAACTATTTATAAAAAATAACCTATCTTCGCAATCGATTAAAAATAAATAAAATGAAAAAAATAAATTTTATAGCATTTTGCTTGTTCGCAATAACAATAAATGCACAAATAAGTATATCGAGTTCTAATTCTTTACCAAATTCGAAATGGGTTTATGGAGGAAATGCAGGTTTAGGGTTTTCTAATGGAAGTTTTACTATTTATGCAACACCAAGTTTAGGATATAAAATTAGTAATGATTTGATTGGAGGAATTGACGGAAATCTCTCATGGCAAAAATCTAACTATAGCAGGTCAATTATTTTTGGGGCAGGTCCTTTTTTGAATTACTTTATCGGAAGACAGTTTTATGCATCAGCTAATTATCGTCATTATTTTATCAATCAAAAGACAATACAAACAGGAGAAACCTATTCTGAAAATGAAGGTACATTGAATTTAGGAGCTGGTTATTTACAGTCTTTAGGATCAAGCACTTATTTTAGAGTTGGATTCAATTACAATGTACTTTACAAAGAAGGCGAATCTATAATAAGTAGCCCTTTTACACCTTATGTTGGAATTATATTTGGATTATAAATCTTGGAATGAAGTTTAAACGTACTTTCTTAATACAAAATAAATTAAAAAATAAGAAAAAATGATTTTAGACAACGAAAATAGTAATCTAAAAGTCCACGAATGGATTTCTAAATATACGGAAGAGGGAAAAATAGATATTGTAACAGGGTATTTTACCATTGGTGCATTGGCTTTTTTATCGAAACAAGTTAATGATAAAATATCTGAATATAGGCTTGTTTTAGGTGATATTGTAAATGTAAATTCTGTTAAATACAAACCACTTGATTTACTAAATGAAAATATTACTATTGAAGTAGCCTTAAAGTTAAACTCAATAGCAAAAGAAGCAGTTGATTTCCTAAAACGTAAATATTCCTATTATTAACCCAAAGAATGTTGAACCATTTGTTGCTTTGGTGGATTATATTTTGTTTTTGAAATCAAAAGAGGATAAGGACTTACAACAAAAATTACAATCTACTTACTTTGAACAGATTATTGATGGTATTAATGCTCTATTTATGTACATCAATCAATCGGTACTCAAAATAGTTAGCGGAACAATCAAATAATATTTTATTTCATTTGGAATATAATACGATATCATTACTCTAAATTCTTCAAAATAATTTCACAAGCTTGTTTTATTTCATCATCAGAAATTGTTAAAGGCGGTGTCATTCGAACGGCTTTTTTTTCATAAAGCAACCAAAACAAAATCAAACCACTTTCTAAACTATTTAATATCAAATTATTAGCTTCTTCTTCTGATTCCAAAATTAAGGCTAACATTAAACCTCTCCCTCTGATTTCCTTTATTTTAGGATGCACTAAAAGTTGTCGGATTAACTGTTCTTTTCGTAAAGCCTCTTTCATTAAACTAGATGCTAAAATCTCCTTGGCAGTTGCCAAACCTGCGCTTGCGATAACAGGATGCCCTCCAAAAGTAGTAATATGCCCTAATTTAGGATGCTCTTTCAAACTGTTCATAATTTCATAAGACGAAATAAAAGCCCCAATCGGCATTCCACCTCCCAAACCTTTACCAGTAATCACAATATCAGGAGTTACATTATAATTTTCAAAGCCCCAGAAAGTCCCTGTTCTCCCTATTCCTGTCTGAATTTCATCTAAAATCAATAAGGCGCCGACCTCTTCACATCGCTGTTTAACTTTTTGTAAATACTTATTTTGAGGCTCGATAAAACCTGCTCCACCTTGAATTGTTTCCAAAATAACTCCTGCTGTTTTTGAGCTTATTTTAGATAAATCTTCTTCCGAATTGAATTCAATAAATTTGACTCCCGGAACCAATGGTCGAAAAGGACTATTTTGAATTTCCGTTCCACAGACGCTCATAGAACCTGCCGTATTTCCATGATACGCATTTTTTCCTGCAATAATTTCCGTTCTTTTTGTATAGCGTTTTGCTAATTTCAAGGCACCCTCGGTCGCCTCTGTTCCTGAATTAACCAAATAAACAGAAGATAAACTTTCAGGTAGTGTTGATGCTAAAATCTTACAAAGTTCCAACTGCGGTTCTTGAATAAATTCGCCATAAACCATAACGTGCGTATATTTCTCCAACTGTTTTTTGATAGCCTCTTCAACACATTTTGGGCGATGTCCTAAGGAATTAGCAGAAACTCCTGCGACAAAATCGAGGTATTTTTTACCAGTTTGGTCATAAATAAAAGACCCCTCAGCATACGAAATCGGAATAGCTAAGGGATGCGGAGTTGTTTGTCCTTGAAACTTTAAAAAATCTGCTTTATTCATGTAATTCTTCTAATTTTTTAAACTGTTTTACCGTTTTCTTTATATGATAATCAAAATTTGGTTTTGTTTTTTTCAAACTTTTTTCCTCATCTGATTTTATAAAAATATCTTCTTTTGATTTGGGACGCTCGGATTCCCGCCACAAAAATCCTTTTAATTTTTCTAAATCCTTGGGATATTTTGACGGCGGATAGGTTTTTCCCTCGGTTTGTTTTATGTATTTTATAAATTCAAGATGCCTATTTTCGAAAATAAATTCGATATCAGAGGCAATCATTTTTGTTATCGTTTTTAATTTATTCGTTTTTTCATCTCTATGATAAAATACCGATTCTGCATTTCCGTTAACCAACAAATCTTTCAAATAATTATCCTTGAATTTACCCAATAAATCACGCCCTTTTATCTGATTAAATTGCGTTTTCGAAATCGTGTCTTGTTGTATCATAAAAGCCTTATTGTACACAAATAAAGAATCTAATTTTTTGGTTTTAGTATTGCTCAAAAAATGAATTGTATCTCCTGAAATTTGCTGATTATCAGACCACAATACAGGTTTTTTAAACATCTTTGTAAAGCCTGTTCTTTCACTTGAAAAGATAGAATCACACTTTCCTTGCAAATCAGATTTGAAGATTTTAACATTGTGATAAGCCCTAACAATTCGGTTATCTTTCTTTCCCGTTAAAACAATTCTATCGCCGTGAATATACATCGAATCTTTATCAATAATCGAAATAGAAACCGCTCGTTTTGTTATAAATAGAGAATCTTTTTTTTCAAAAACTTCAGCATAATTCCCCCTTGTGAACAACTTATTTAAGGTGTCATTAACTCTTATATTATTTGTCGCCGAAGCATATCCTCTGGCTTTATCATAATATAGGCTATCAGCAGAAATTGTTCGCCCTGAATTAAGGTATAAAATGTTATCTTTTATAGCATACGAAACTCCTCTATTACTATCGTAAAAGCCTTGTTTTGTATAGATTTTGGTGCTATCTTTCCTGTTCAATATGGTCGTTGCTCCATTGATATACGCCTTATTTGTTTGGGTATAATAATCTAATTTTTCAGAATCAATAATATTATCAGGATTGGTAATTTTGACATTATTTTTAGCAACAAATTTTTTATCTTGAAAATAATACGTTCCGACTGTACTTTTTAAGGTATTGGTTTTATCTCTGATTGTTCCACCTGACGGATAATAGGCTAATTGTTGCTGTCTATCAAAATAGAGTGTGTCCGTAGAAAGTTTCATTACCTTATCATTTGCCTCCACATTTCCCCAAGATTTGGCGATTTTTGTATTTCCGTCATACGATGCAAAATCAGAATATTGAATAATGCTATCTCCTTGCTCTATTACAACCTCTCCTAGAGCTTTTAAAAGGTTTTTCTCCTTGAAAAGCAATGCTCTTTTGCAGTTTAATGTAGCACCTTCGTGGGCAACTTTTACATTTCCCATTAAGATAATAGCATTCGGATATCGTTGCTCATCAACAAGGGACATATCCGCCGAAAGTAATTTTATAGCCGTTTTTTTTTGCGAATATCCAACTGAAAAACAGATAAATACAAGTATGTAAATAATTTTATTCAATGATTTTATTCTTTTTTTATTCTTTGTAATTCTTGAATATCTAATAAATCTTTTGGTCGCTGAGCCTTTAACTTACTTGATATCAAATCTTCGAATGATAAAACTCGCCAACGTAAAACCTCTTGCCCTTTAATTTCTGCTACAACAGATTTTTCAAATGCTTTCTCAAAAGTTGTACCTGATAAAAATTTTGTAATTAACTGCAAATTCAAGTCCACAGGTGAAAATTTCACTGAAATATTTTGTTTTTGTTCCTTTACTTCTTGTGGAAAATCATCAATTTCATACCCCATATCCTGAAAAACCAAAACTAACTTTTTTAAATTTTCATCAGTTGTTTCAATCCAAAAATCTACATCAGCAGAATGCCGTTGATATCCGTGAAAATTCACAGCACCACCGCCAACCATAAGCATTCGAACTTGATACTTATTCGCTAATTTTATAAATTCATCTATGTTTTCTTCCCAGATTCTCACAATTTATTTCAATTACAAAATTAGTGTTCTCTTTTGGTTTTGCTTTGGTCGGAAAACGTTTCATTTTCAAAATCAAATCATAAAAAGCATACACTCGCTCGCCACCAGTCAATTTTAAAAATTCCTCTTCTTGCTCTCGGTTACTTTCTTGTTTTGTCTGAAATTTAATTTCCATTTTTTTATCCTATTTGTTCAATCAACTTTATAAACCTTATAAACTTCATAAACCCTAATGAACCCTATAAACCCTAACAATATCTACTTAACAAAATATTCTCCAACAAGTTCAATAACACTTTCCACTGTTGGAACTTTCGCCACTTCTACCTTATCAAAATGTTTTCTTGCCTCTTTGGCTGTGCTTTCTCCAATACAAAAAGCAACTTTATCGGCTTTATTTTCCTTCATAAAACTCTCCACCGTTGACGGACTATAAAACAATACGCCATTAACCTTATCGTCTAATATTTCAGGGCTATACATCGTTTTATAAACTTCCACTTCGTTAAGCGTTATATTATTCGCTTTCAATACATTTGGTAAGGTATCCAAGCGCAAATTACTACAAAAATAGGTTACTTCTTTTCCTTCCAATTCGTGAGCCAAATAAGTTGCTAAAAACTTTGCATTTTTTGCCGAATGCGTCACTTTTCCTATCTTTTGCTCAATTAATTTTTTGGTACGTCGTCCTACACAATAAATGTTTTTAAAATTAAGTTCATCTTTTGTAAAATTATGTAACAAGGCCTCTACCCCATTTTTACTTGTGATGATGACATTTTCAATTTCATTTTTTACAATTTTAGGAGCAATTCTATTAAAACGAATTTTAATAAAATCGCTACTTTTCACATCTACATTGGTGTTAAATAATTTTTTTTGACCTTCCGAAAGTGATTTTGTAGAAAACACAGAAAACTCCTTTTGAACGCCTTGGTCTTCCATTATAATTAGTTTTCCTCCTCTATCAATAACGTAATTAGCACAATCTTTGGCTATAAAACGATGTCTTCCTAAAGGCATTTTTTTACTGACTTCAATCTTCTTTTTTCCGTCTCGGCTTAATAAAATTCCTTTAAAAACAAGCTCTTTTTCTACCTCATTAATGTATGCCAATGCTCCGATAGGCGCCGTACAACCACCTTCCAAACGATTTAAAAATTCACGTTCGATACTTGTACATAATTCAGTATCAGGGTCATTAATTTTTTTACACGCCTCTTTTATAAATTCATCTTCCTCCAAAGCAGTAATCATAATTGCTCCTTGCGCTGGCGCAGGAATCATCCACGATAAATTCACAGCTCCTTTTGGACGCAATCCGATACGCTCCAAACCTGCGGCCGCAAAAATTGCTCCGTTCCATTCGTTATCTTCTAACTTTTGTAAACGAGTTTGTACATTTCCACGTAAATCTTCAACTGTGTGTGTTGGATAACGATTTAGCCATTGTGCTTTTCTTCGTAAACTCCCCGTAGCAATTGTAGCCTCGGGCTTTCCAAAAAATTCTTCGTTATCTTTTAAGACCAAAATATCATTGCAGTTCGCTCGTTTTAAAACTGCAACTTGTACAATTCCCTTTGGTAAAATTGTAGGAACATCTTTCATGGAATGCACAGCAATATCAATATCGCCATTAAGCATTGCAATATCTAAATTTCGTGTAAAAATCCCTGTAATTCCAAGTTCATACAAAGGCTTATCTAAAACAATATCTCCTGTTGATTTTATAGGAACAATTTCAGTTTCATATTCCAATTCTTCCAACATTTTACGAACCTTATTTGCTTGCCACAACGCGAGTTCACTTGCTCGTGTTCCTATTCTTATTTTTCTTTGCATCATTATTTTGTCTTAAAAATACAAAAATAAAATTTAATTATGAAAAATAGTATAAAAAAATCAGAATTTACTTAAATTTACATTTGGGATCTAAAGCGAAAAAAGTTTATTAGATAATATTAGGTTTTGTCGGAGACAAAATATAAATTACTTGGGAAAACATAAGTCTTACATATCTACAAAACTATCTTTATTTATTGCGTGAAAATTACCAAAGACCTCTTCACGTTCATCAGGATAAAAGAAAATTTTATATCCTTTTGATTTAATCAACATCAACGAATGATTATAGGTATTCATCGTGTCTATCAGATTAAATTTTATTTTAGAATATGTTTCACTCATTTATTTTGTTCTGATTTTAGCCAAATAACTTTTTCATTTATGATATAATATATTAAACCTCAAAGGTTTTGAAACCTTTGAGGTTGTATTTTAAAAAAATTATTTCAAAGCCTCTAAACTCGCTTTCAACGTTTCAATTTTTGCCAAGGCATCAGCCTCTTTTTTACGTTCATTAGCGATAACTTGTTCAGGTGCATTGTTTACAAAACGCTCGTTTGATAACTTCTTTTGAACAGATTTTAAGAAACCTTCCGTATAAGTTAATTCTTCGGTAAGTTTTTTAATTTCTTCTTCTACATTAATATTATCAGCCGAAATCGGAATAAAATATTCGTTA
>PDWI01007512.1_pt1 | contig 13189 bp, 8 predicted proteins | sample 1430891 | NCBI WGS metagenome assembly PDWI01 (sample SAMN01162508, study PRJNA174530) | Oral metagenome, whole genome shotgun sequencing project. | biome: Marine environment; feature: Marine mammal; material: Swab sample of the gingival sulcus; isolation source: swab sample of gingival sulcus... | reverse complement strand
CGCTGATGGTTTTATGGAGCTCTCTTCAGAAGATGCGATGGAGTTGGGAACCCGAAGTGATATGCATCTAGGTGCTGATGGTATGATGAGTTTCTATTCACTGAATAAGATGAGTTTGTCCACTGAAAGTGATATGGCATTGAGCACAGGAGGAAATCTGCTCCAGACGGCTTCCGACTTAATGACTCTCTACTCGCAGGATAAGATGACCTTGAAGACCGATAGCGATATGGACTTGATCATAGCGGGATCGCTCAATATTGAGATGGGGGAAGACCTCGACTGGCATACAGATGGTAATATGACCCTTTCTGCTTCCGGAACCATGGATCTTCGCTCTGATCACCCGATGACCCTGTGGACGGCTAGCGATATGACCTTGCATTCAGATGAAAATGTGCTGCAAACCGCTTCCGGTTTGATGAATCTCCATTCAGGTGATAAGATGACCCTGAAGACGGATAGCGATATGACGTTGCATGCAAAAAGAAATCTGCTCCAGACGGCTTCCACCGGCTTAATGAACCTCTACGCTAAGGACAAGATGACCCTGAAGACGGATAGCGATATGACGTTGTATGCAGAAAGAAATCTGCTCCAGACGGCTTCCACCGGAGCCATGAAATTTTTTGCGATGAAAGGCCTTTCTCTGAGGACCAACAGTGAACTCTATATGGGATCATCAGATGAGATATATCTTCGTTCCCGGGAAAATATGAAGCTGGTCTCACTTCACCACCTTAATCTTACTGCAAGTAGCGATATTCGTTTCCATGCGCTGAAGGATATGGCATTTACTGCCGATGGACCTGCTGGTATAAGCCTTTCTGCGACAAATGCTTCGCTGCGTCTCACTTCTTCTAACAGGGATATAACTTTGAATAGCGGCGAGTCTATTGAACTTACTGCTGGTCAAGATTTTCTACTTGAAACGGACGGTGAGATTAATCTTCTTCCGCAGGTTGCTTCTGATGTGAATATCGGAATTACCGGAGCCAGTGTGAATATCCTCGGTTCTCTTACCGTTTCCGAATCCTTTGTGATCAACAGCACCGTTGCTTCCTCCGGAACCCACACTGGTGCGTTGGTGGTTGCTGGTGGTGTAGGCATTGGCAAACAACTCTATGTGGCTTCCGATGTAAGTGTTGGAAGAGACCTTACTGTAACTGGCAGTGCAGATGTGAATACCTTGTCTGTAACGAATGCTGCCGTGGTGGATGGTCGTCTTACTGCCAATGCTGGTCTCTTCTCTGCTAGCGATGTTACCCTTGGTACAGACCAGATGATTATCTTTGAACCTGCAGGTACTAGTGCTTCTACTGGTCGCCCCGTTAAATGGAGAATCAGAGTGGCCGCAAATGCACACTTGATATTTGAGTCCGCCTCTGATGCAGGTTACACTGATTGGAAAGAGGCCTCTAATATGGTTCCTGCTAATTAATCCATTGGGTCTTTTCAAGAAGACGTAATAAATATGAAAACGTACCCTCGCTTTGCGGGGGTACGTTTTTTTTTTAATGTGATAATGTGGTAATGTGGTAATGTGATAATGAAGACGGAAGACCGAAGTCGGAAGTCGGAAGACCGAAGATGGAAGACGGAAGACCGAAGTCGGGAGAGGGAAGTTGAGTGATAACTTTTTGTGAACGTTCGAATTCGAGGCTTGCGAAGGCTGAAATAGGGGAGTTTACTAGGGTAAATGCGATGTGTTGAGCAATGCCGAAATAACCCTTTGGAAGACAAGCGTAACAAAGAAGTCGGACTTTATAGGCAGACTCTAAATAAGGCACTTATTCCCGTGGCAACGCCTTTGTAACAGTCCCATAGCAAGCACCTCCAAAGAGCTCCGTAGGAGCGAAACCTTTGTAACAGGGATAGCCACCCCCTCCCCAAAACCCCGTAGGGGTGACACCTTTTTTCAATTAGGAATTAGTAATTTTTTTAATGTGGTAATGTGACAATGCGGCGATATGGTAATGAAGTCGGAAGTCGGGAGACGGAAGTCAGGAGACGGAAGACCGAAGACCGAAGTCGGAAGTCCGAAGATGGAAGACCGAAGTCGGAAGACGGGAGACGGGAGTTGAGTGATAACTTTTTGTGAAGGTTGGCATTAACCCAAGCCAAAGGCTAATAACTAAAAGCCAACAGCCGATAAGCTTCGGAATTACCAGTAGCCCATTTACTTTCCGTGGGTGATCATCAGAAGGGATAGTTCGTAGAGGATGCGTGCTCCCACGTTGGCGTCCCAGTCGCCTTGTTTTCCCGGAGCCACCTCGGAGAGGTCAAATCCAACAACCTGCTTCCCCTTTTCTGCCATCTTATGCAGCAGGTGTATTGCCTGGTTGTATTGCAGTCCTCCCGGTACGGGGGTTCCTGTGTTGGGGCATAGAGCGGGGTCGAGCCCATCAATGTCGAAAGAGATATAGACCTTCTGAGGAAGCGCCTCTACAATTTCTTCGCTGAGGGTATTCCAGGATTCGCCGTCGTATTGGCGTCTACTTAGCGCATAGTCGGTGAAGGTGGTAATTCGTTTATCGCTCTGAATCCGTTGTTGCTCTTCCTGGCACAGGTCGCGGATGCCCACTTGAACGAGCCTGGAGACCCCCCTCTCCCGAAGGAGGTTGTCCATGATGGAGGCGTGGCTGTATTTCAACCCCATGTAAGCTTTTCGAAGGTCGGCATGGGCATCAATTTGGAGGATACCAAAGGAGTGGTGCTTCTCTTGTAATGCTTTGACCAGCCCCAGGGGAACGCTATGCTCACCTCCGACCATTCCCACCATTTTCCCTTTGCGTATCCATGTGAGGGCATTTTCATACACATGGTTGTTGAGGTATTGGGAACCCCTGTTGACGATGCGCATTAGGCGTAGCAGTTCGTGGTTTTGGGGGCTCACTCCTTTTTCCAGTTGCTCTGCTACCTCTTTGGCGAAGGGGCGGAAGTAGTGGTTGCGTTGGATCACTTCGGCGCTTGGGGGAAGGGTGGCGATGCGGCTCTCCCAGGCGCTCTCCACACGGGCGTTGTGGAAGTCCATCTGCAGGGAGGCCTCAATGATGGCCATGGGCCCTTTGGCGGCTCCGGAGTGATAGGAGGTGGTTACATCCCAAGGGTAACTTAACAGGACAAGATCGGCCTCTTCAGGGGTTACCGGGAAGCCAAAGTAGTTGCCATTGGCCACCGCTACACCATTGGGATTGTAGGGGGAATTATTCATGGAGAAGTTGCTTTACATAAGTGGGTAGGGCAAAGGCGGCTCGGTGAATAGCGCTGTTATAGTACCGAAGGTGGTGTTGTTGGGCGAAGGTGTCGATCTGTGCGGGGTCGGTGTTGAGCAGATCCATGGGACGTTGGGTCGCAATCTGGAAAGCCCATATACCCGTGGGGTAGGTGGGGGCGTTAAAGAGCATGGTATGCACCTGCTCTCTCCCAAAAATTGCCTTGAAAAGGTGGTTGATCTCCACAAAGGTCTCCCGGTGAAATTGGGGTGACTCTCCTTGTACCACGAGAATCCCTTTCTCATTGAGGATGCGTTTGCAGTGCTCGTAGAAGGTTTTGTTAAAGAGCCCTTCGCCGGGTCCTACCGGGTCGGTGGAGTCCACAAAGATAGCATCAAAGGTGTTCTCTTTTGCTTCGTGTACGTAATGAATGCCATCCATGATGTGCAGCTCCAGACGGGGATCGTTGAAAGCAGAAGAGATCGCCGGGAAGTGGAGCCTGGAGGCCTCTACCACATTGGGGTCAATTTCAATCATCACCACCTTCTCTACGTTGGGATGCCTGAGTACTTCACGTACCGTACCTCCATCGCCTCCGCCAATTACCAATGCTTTTTTGATTGCTCCATGGGAGAGCATGGCCGGATGAGCGATCATTTCATGGTAGTGGAACTCGTCTCTTTCCGTAGTCATCACCATATTGTCAATGATGAGTGCTTTGCCATAGGCGTAGGAGTTGATAACACGGGTATGCTGAAAGTCGCTGCGTTTGTCATAGAGGTTTTCCCCGGTATGCCGTAGGGAGAAAGCTTGGTTTTCATCTTTGTCGGTGAGCCATACGTTGCGTTTATGGGTCTCCTTTTTCAAGTGCTCTCTCGCCTCTTCCCGCATCACCTTCAGGTCAAAATCCACTCGTTTCAGGAGGTTGAGGCTTCCCCGTTTCATCTCCAGTGCCGAGTAGTTTTTAGCGCCAAAGACCTGCTTAAGGTGGTCAAAGGAGATCCAGGGGTCAACCCCGTCACCGCAAGTAAAGAGGTCTACGGCTGCATACTGATACTCGGGCCAGGTATGGATGGCTAAATGGCTCTCCTGGATCACCACGACCCCGGAGACGCCATAGGGCGAGAAGTGATGAAACGTGGAGTTAATGATGGTGGCGCCCGCTCGGGCCGCTGCGGCATTCATGCCCTCTTCAATCACCATTACATCGTTCATGATTTCCGGGGTACATCCCAGGAATTCCACAAGAATATGTCTTCCTAAAGCACTCATAATATAGATCGTTTGGGGGCAAAGTTACAATTATGTTTTGTTAATTGATGCCATATTGCATCTTGTGACGGTAATTTTTGACCTTCAGCTGCTTCCCTCTTCTGCTGCTCTCTCCCTAATGGGGGGGGATCATGCTGCGTACGGAGGGGGGCATGCCTCCCCTCTACCGTTGGTTTAATGGCATTCCTTCACGTTAATTTTGTAGAATCGGGAGTTATAGGCGGGGGGGAGCCAATCTACCGCCAAGCCGATGGCGTAGTAATAGGTTCCCTCTTTGGGGGGCATGGTTAATGAAATGGAGAGGGTGTGTTGCTCCTGAGGGGAGAGCGTGAATGTTTCCGTGGAGAGGTAACTCTCCTTGCCCTGTTTCATGGTATGGTCAAACATCGTGGCGACGACCCAGATGGGTTTTTCTCCCTGTTGCGTAATGGTGGTGGGATAGGGATAGGGATTGGTGAACGTGAGTTGTAGTGTCGCCTGTTCGTTGGGTTCGTAGGTTGTTTTCCTGTTGTGAACGGCAATACGGATCTTGTTCATGGTCTTGAAATCCGGAATAGTGGTATAGTATGCGTAGTCGTTCCAACGGGTTTTAAAACTATCAATGGTTGCCTTTTGGATGTAGGGAAGGCTGAAGATATCGTTATTGGGCATAAAGAAGACCTCCTGGCCTTGCAATCGTTCTTCATGATCCCATAGGTCGTATTGGTTTCTTCTGTAGCGCACCGAGTTGAAGGTATGTGCAAAACGGTGGGTGAGGAAACTGAATTTGGCCGCTCTCTGATAGGAGTTCATAAAGACCACCGGTTTATCTCCAGCGTGTTGTTCAATTTGAGCTGCCCACTCTTCCCATCCATAGAGTTCATCACTTTTGGGGAAATCTTTCGATACCTCATAAACCATGAGCACCCGGAGTGTCGTAAGAAGAATAAGGGTGGGAATGGCGAGGATTTTAACGGTTTTCCATAACTTCGGTCTGTTTTCCAATCCGTGATAAGAAAGGTATGCTATGGGGGTGATGAGACAGAGGGTCCAGTTGGCTTCGATATGCATTCGGAAGGAGGCTACCAAAAAGAAGAGGAGAGTGCCCCAAAGGTTGAATCGCAGAATACGTATGAAGGGATCTTTTCTTTTGGGAAGTGAGGCTGCGATAAGCATGGGAATGGTTGCTAGCCCACCCAAAATGAGTAGCTGGCCTCCCAGATAGTCTGCAATGAAGAGGGGGGACCACGTTTTAACCCTTCCCCTTAGGTGATAGCCCAGGGTGACAAAGTCGTGTTGGTATTGCCAAAGGATGTGTGGAAGGAAAAGGAGAAGAGATCCGGCAACGGTAAGGTAAAAGGTTTTCCTTTTGAAGAAGTCGGGGAAGGCTATCAGGGTGAAAAAGATCAAGAGGATTCCATGGTATTTGGCATAGAGCATTCCCGTGATGGGAAGGGTTAGCAGAAGGGCATTTTTTAGGTTGTCCTCGAAGAGGTATCGTTTCAGCAAAAGAAAAAATAGTACGGAAAAGAGGACCAACGGGGTATCCGGAGCGGCGAAAAAGGAGGCGGCGTGGACGAAAGGCATGGAGACCAGCAGCAGGATCAGTCGTTTGACCTGAGTTTTTCCGGAGGGTTTTATGAGGGAGAAGAGAGCAATGAGGCTCAGTAACCCGGTGAGGACAAAGTTAAACCGAACTCCCAGACTCCCGGAAAGGAGGTGTAACCAGGGGTGCATGAGCCATCCGGCCATGGGCGGATGATCGAAATATCCCGTATCGGGGTAGAGGGCATACATCCGATAGTAGGCTTCGTCGTTGAGTAATCCCGTTTTAGAGGCTTGCCACAGAGCCACTATTCCCCACACTAACATAAAAAGAGTGAGTGTGTTGCCTGCCCTTTTACTTCCGGTAATCTTCATCCCTATGAATCTTTTTGGGTTAATTTGAATACTCCCCAAATGTAGTTATTTCATGCCATGGATTCAAGATTTTGTTTTTTTGTGCGAAAAGTCATTCAATTGTTTGTACCTTTGATCATTGCTCTTTGGGAGAAGAGTGTAGCAGCAGGAAAGCTAAGATGGTGATGGCAAGGTGTGGGGGATATCTGATGGGGCATTTAATTGGATCAAAAGGGAATGTTTATGAGATTACCGGAGATTGTTCATGGTGATGCGTGGCTTCAGCCTTACGCAGAGAAGATTGTGGAGCGTTTGAAGCGAGCGAGTGCCAAAGAACGGTTATTGTTGAAAGTAGAGGGTGTAGCCTCTTTAGCAGACCTCTCGCAGATGCATAGGGTATATGGTTTACACAAGGAGCCTGAGGGTTGGGTATTGCGTGAGTGGGCCCCCAATGCCACGGCGATCTATCTCATTGGAACCTGTAACGGATGGCAGAAGCAAGAGGCGTATGCTTTCCGTCGTCAGGATGACCATTGGGTGTTACAACTCCCCTCGGATCGGTTGCATCACGGGGACTTGTATCGTCTGTTGATGGAGTGGGAAGGAGGCTCTGGTGAGCGTATGCCCGCGTGGTGTCGTCGTGCGGTACAGGATGAGGAGACCAAGATATTTAGTGCGCAGGTGTGGATGCCGAAAACGCCCTATCACTGGAAATATCGGGAGGCTCAAAGGGAATCATCCTCTCCCCTTATCTATGAGGCTCATGTGGGAATGGCCCAGGAGGAGGGGAAGGTGGGAAGCTATACGGAGTTTCGGGAGAAGGTATTGCCCCGCATCATTGCAGGGGGGTATAATACGCTACAATTGATGGCTATCCAGGAGCACCCCTATTATGGCTCTTTTGGCTATCATGTATCCAACTTTTTTGCCCCCTCTTCCCGTTTTGGAACCCCGGAAGAGTTGAAGGCTCTCGTAGATGCAGCCCATGCTGAGGGGATGCGAGTGATCATGGACATCGTGCATTCCCATGCGGTGAAGAATGAGACGGAGGGGCTTTCCCGTTATGACGGTACCGATTATCAGTTTTTTCATGAAGGAGCGCGAGGAGAGCATCCGGCATGGGACTCTCGCTGTTTTGATTATGGCAAAAGACAGGTGTTGCAATTTCTACTCTCCAACTGTCGCTATTGGTTGGAGGAGTTCGACTTTGACGGTTTCCGTTTTGATGGGGTTACCAGCATGATCTACCTGGATCATGGGCTGGAACGTGATTTTGGTGACTACGCAGCCTATTTTGATCAAGGGCAGGATGAGGATGCGCTTACCTACCTGATCTTAGCCAATAAGATGATCCATGAATTTAAGCCCGGAGCCCTCACGGTAGCGGAGGAGATGAGCGGCATGCCTGGAATGGCGGCCCCTATTCATAAGGGTGGTTTCGGATTTGATTATCGCCTTGCCATGGGAACGCCGGACTACTGGATCAAGGTCATAAAAGAGAGAGCTGATGAAGCGTGGGATGTGGAGGAGATGTTCTATGAGTTAACCCGTCGCCGGAGTGATGAGCAGACCATTGGATACTGTGAGTCGCATGACCAGGCCCTGGTAGGGGACAAAACGCTTATTTTCCGTCTTATTGACGCTGCCATGTATACGGGGATGGCGGTGGTGAACGAGGATATGGCGGTGGATCGAGGGATAGCGCTTCATAAGATGATTCGCCTGTTGACCATGGCTACGGCAGGACATGGCTACCTTACCTTTATGGGGAATGAGTTTGGCCATCCCGAGTGGATTGATTTTCCTCGTGAGGGGAATGATTGGTCGTATCATTACGCCCGTCGCCAGTGGAGCCTGGTGGATAACCCCTCTTTGAGGTATCGCTTTCTAGGAGACTTTGATAGGGATATGGTGGCGCTGCTTCGGGGGGCAAGGCTTTTTGAGGATCCCTGGCCCTATTTGCTTTACAAGAATCATGACGATCAGGTGTTAGCTTTTCGTCGCAATGGCCTGTTGTTTGTTTTTAACTTTAACCCCTCTCGTTCGTTCTCCGACTATAAGATAGATGCCGATCCGGGAGCGTACGAGGTGTTGCTCTCCTCCGATTTTGACGGTTATGGGGGATTTAATAGGGTGGATACCTCGTTGACCTATTTCACCATGAAGGATGGGCGGGAGTATTATGATCCGCATGTGTTAACACTGTATCTCCCCAGTCGGGTGGCCCTGGTGTTGCAACGGCGCCGTTAATGGGCTTTTCGCAAGAAGAGAGAAAGAGAGAGGCTGCTCTTTAAGCGAGCAACCTCCTCTTCACGTAAAGACAGAAACCGTAAGAATATTACGAAAGGTGTTTTCGGACAATGCTTGAGATCAGCTTGTTGTCGGCGACACCCTGCATGGCTTTCGTCGCAAGACCCATTACTTTCCCCATCTCTTTCATGCTCTTTGCATTGGTTTGGGTGATGATCTCCTTCACCTTTTGGGTGATCTCCTCTTCACTCATTTGCTGGGGGAGATAGGCTCCGATGATCTCCGCTTGAAAGGACTCCTCCTCCGCCAGGTCGGGACGGTCTTGATGGGTATACAACGCTGCCGCTTCTTTGCGCTGTTTTACCAGTTTTTGAAGGATCGAGAGCTCTACCTCATCGGGAATCTCACCTACGGCTCCCTTGGTTTTCTCCAGGAGCATGGCGGCTTTAATGGCTCTTAGGGCGGCTAATTTCTTTGCATCACGGGCAAGCATAGCTTGCTTTATATCGTTATTAATCTGTTTTTCTATCTGCATAATCAGTTGTTTTTTAATCTACATTATCATGTAGAAAGGAGTTAGAGGAACGGATTTCAGCTCCTTCATTTTTGTGGTCGAAAAGTGCGTATTTGGAAAAGAACGGTTCATTTGAGGGTTTAACCTCTTTTAGCTCCACATTGCGTCGTTGGTAAGCAGGTTCCCTTTCCAACTCTTCAAGACTTTTATTGTTGAGGCTATATTTTTTGAGTTTATTTCGGCGTTCTTCTCGTTCCCTGGCCTGCTCCGGTGTTTCGTTCCGTACGGGGTAAGGGGAACTGGCCTGCTCCCATTGTTTTTGGGGGGCGTTGTGTTCCGGTTCCTCTTCAGCTTCTCCCTCCTCCTCATACAGTTTGTGAACCGTCTCTCTCGTGGCTGATTCTTTCAAGCCATTTGTGGCGGAATGAGAGCTATAGGGTACCGTATACTCCTTATTCTCGGGCTGATCTTTTGACACTCGTTTGATTTCGTTAGAGGGTGTACGCCCTCTGTTATTGTTGGAGGGTGTCGTTTTCTCTAAAGAGTGCACAATTCGGGTCTCTTGTGGCTCTTTTTCTATCCCGGTATGGGGTTCCTCTTTTTGTTGAAAACCTGTGGCAATGAGTGTAACGCTAATCTTTTTACCCAGGCTCTCATCAAAGCCATTTCCCCAGATGATTTCTGCACTATCTCCGGCCATATCCTGAATATGGTCAGTGATCTCGGAGATCTCGTCCAGGGAGATCTCTTCCTCTCTTCCGGAAGAGACATAGAGTAGGATGTTTTGTGCTCCCTTGATGTCATTGTCGTTGAGGAGGGGGGAGGATAAAGCCTCTTTAATCACCTCTTGAGCACGATCTTCCCCTTCCGCTTCTGCATTTCCCATGATGGCAACCCCACTCTCTCTGATGACGGTCTTCACATCTTCAAAGTCCACATTGATGTATCCGGTCTCTGTGATGATCTCTGCAATGCCTCTGGCTGCTGTGGTTACGATATTGTCTGCATTTTTGAAGGCTTCACTCAAGATTTTGTTGCCAAAGAGTTGACGGAGTTTGTCGTTGCAGATGACAAGAAGAGTATCCACATTACTACGTAAGGCTTTGATGCCCTCTTCGGCTTTCTGTTTTCTTTTTCGTCCCTCAAAGGAGAAGGGTAGGGTGACAATTCCTACGGTAAGGATGCCCAGTTCTTTGGCGATTTCAGCGATGATGGGTGCCGCTCCCGTGCCGGTTCCACCTCCCATTCCCGCGGTGATAAAGAGCATCTGGGTGTTAACCTCCAGGATCTTTTTTAGCTCCTCTTTTTTCTGTAGGATCGCCTCCCGTGCCACTGCGGCTACGGCACCTGCTCCAAGACCGGTATTTCCCAATTGAATCTTATTGGGTACAGGACTGGCCTCCAGCGCCTGGGCATCGGTATTGCAGACAATGAAGTCTACACCCTTGATCCCTTGATTATACATGTTATTTACGGCGTTACCTCCGCCACCACCTACGCCAATTACTTTGATGATGGACGATTGCCCTTTGGGTGAGTTGAACTCTAAAATGTCGTCGTTCATAGCTTTTTCTGTTTTACGTTTTTATCTATTTATTCTATCTCTTCTTCTTCAAAAAATCGTTTTATCTTCTCAAAGAAGGGGAAGCCTTCTCGCCTCTTTACCTTCTCTTTTTCTATTTCCGGGGGGGTCTTTTCCTGTTTTTTGTGCTCTACTTCATGTCTGAGGATGCCACAGCTTACCAATCCTATCCCCGTTGCATACATGGGGAGTGCCATGTCGGCGGGACACTCTTTCGCGAGGTATTCATTGGGATATCCGATGCGTACATCCATGCCTGTGCTAAATTGTGTGAGTTGTAGCAGATGTTTTAGTTGGGCGCCACCTCCGGTGAGTACGATGCCTGCAATAAGTTTTTTTTCATAACCTGAGTTGCGTATCTCATAAATGATGTGCTCGATGATCTCCTCCATACGTGCCTCAATGATGGATGCCAGGTTTTTGAGGGAGATCTCTTTGGGGGGCCTTCCCCGCAGTCCGGGAATGGCCACAATCTCATCGTCACGGTTCTCGCTGGCTAAGGCTGATCCAAATTTGATCTTGAGATCCTCCGCATATCGTTTGATGATGGTACATCCCTCTTTGACATCCTCCGTAATGATGTCTCCTCCAAAAGGAATCACGGCTGTATGTCGAATAATCCCGTCTTGGAAGATCGCAATATCGGTGGTTCCTCCTCCAATATCTACCAGCACTACGCCAGCCTCTTTCTCCTCTTCACTCAATACCGCATTGGCGCTGGCAATGGGTTCTAAAATGAGGGCTTCCATCTCTAGTCCCGCTTTATGGATGCATTTGTAGATGTTTTTTGCGGCCGTGGTTTGTCCTGTGATGATATGAAAGTTGGCCTCCAAATTGATCCCTGACATGCCAATGGGTTGTTTGATGCCTTGCTCCCCATCAACGGTATATTCCTGAGGAATGACATCAATAATCTCCTCGCCCGGATTGGTGGTCAACTTGTACATGTTTTCCGTGAGCGTGTCAATGTCATGTTGACTGATCTCTTCATCGTTGTTGTTGCGGATATAACTTCCGCGGTGTTGTAGGCTCTTAATATGTTGTCCGGCAATACCCACATGTACCTTGTTGATTTCTACCCCAGAGGTCTCTTCGGCTTGTTGAATGGCCGTTTTGATGGATTGTACGGTGTGCTCAATGTTGGAAACAACCCCTCGTTTAACGCCAATAGATTCTGTTTTTCCATATCCAAGGATCTCAACTTTCCCATACTCGTTCCTTCGTCCAACAATAGCAGCTATTTTGGTGGTTCCAACATCTAATCCTACAATAATATCTGATGGTTTCATGGCTCTTATTTTTTTGCGACAATTTGATTTTTATATGATATATCCAGTTCCTTGTACCTGGATGGAGGAATAAAGGGGAGCTCTTGTTCATAGAAGAGCTGTAGATGGTCGAAATGCGCTTCGAGCTGGGTGCCCTTTCCGATGAGGATTCGTTGGACGCCTATCTTGGGCGTGATGCTATACTTCCCCGATGGGCTGCGGAAAACCTGTTCCGTGAGCGCATTCATGAAAGGCCTTTCCCTGATGGTTCGGGCCAAAGTGTAGATCTCACGATAGGTGGAGTCTTTCAGCTCTTCCACAGACAGCGTCGTATCCTTTGTGGGGATAGGGGCAATATGGCCGTTGAAAACAGGCACTCTTACCGTGACATCTCCTGTGGGAATGTAGTATCCCGTGAGGGTGAGGTATCGGTGATCGTTGGCACGGTCAATGATGCGCGCAATAATCTCCTGTTGCGTGATGTAGATCGTTAAAATTCCCGATAAACTGAATGACATTTCCGCATCCAGAATGTAAGGGGAGGCGCAAAGAAATTTCCTGATGGCGGTTGTATTTAGCTCCTTGATGGGCGTATTGATTACCGGAGTGTGGGCTGTTATAAGGCTTGTGATCTCCTCGGGCATGAGAAGGGTATCCCTTTCTGCATTGAGATAGTGTATCCGCATGGCTGAGCAGGGGCGTTTCTGGTGCTGTAACCCGGAAAAGAGGCCCGCCGCTACAATAGCGAGAATCCCTAGTGTGATGATAATATGCCTTTTATAACTCTTTTTCATGCAATCTCCTTTAATCGCTCTTTGATTTGTGGGATCAGTTTGTCAATGTCTCCCGCTCCCATGGTTAATAAGACCTCCGGGTTGATGGCCGCGAGGTATGTGGTTAGTTGATGGTATGCTACGAGCGAGGCCTTCGTTCCCTTAACCTCTTGCAGGATGAGTTGGGACGTGACTCCCGGGATGGGTGCTTCCCGTGCCGGGTAGATGTCCAACAGGATCACCTCGTCGAGGAGGCTTAGCACTGAGGCAAATGCCTTGGCGTGTGTTTGGGTTCTTGAGTAGAGGTGCGGTTGGAAGACGCCTGTGATCTTCTTTCCCGGAAAGAGCTCTTTGGTGGTCCTGATGGTCACCTCCATCTCCTCGGGATGGTGTGCATAGTCGTCGATGAATTGCCGGTGTGCCTCTTGAAGGATAAA
>PDWI01010406.1_pt1 | contig 13194 bp, 14 predicted proteins | sample 1430891 | NCBI WGS metagenome assembly PDWI01 (sample SAMN01162508, study PRJNA174530) | Oral metagenome, whole genome shotgun sequencing project. | biome: Marine environment; feature: Marine mammal; material: Swab sample of the gingival sulcus; isolation source: swab sample of gingival sulcus... | reverse complement strand
AGGAAGTGTATTACATCACCCTCTTGTACGTGATACGTTTTACCCTCTTGACGCCATTTACCTGCTTCTTTTGCTCCATTTTCTCCACCATATTTGATAAAGTCTTCATAGGCAATAACTTCTGCTCTGATAAATCCACGCTCAAAATCTCCGTGAATAACACCTGCAGCTTGTGGGGCTGTTGCATTCTTACGCACTGTCCACGCACGAACCTCTTTTACTCCAGCAGTAAAATAAGTACCTAACCCTAATAAATCATACCCTGCACGAATTACACGATTAAGTCCTGGTTCAGTCAATCCATATTCAGCTAAAAATTCATCACGCTCATCATCGTCAAGAAGTGATAATTCAGCCTCAACTGCCGCACATACTGGTACAACGCAGGCGTTTTCTTTTTCAGCGTGAATGCGAAGTGCATCAAGATGAGGATTGTTTTCAAAACCTTCTTCATCAACGTTTGCGATAAACATTACTGGCTTAGAAGTTAATAAGCGATATTCTTTGAGTGCCACCTTTTCTTCTTTTGATAAATCAAGAGAACGTGCAGATTGACCACTTTCTAGATGTGCTAACATTTTTTCAATAGCTTTTAATGTTGCAAGTGCTTCTTTATTACCACTTTTAGAGAGTTTTTTAAAACGCAACTGTGCTTTTTCCATCATCGCAAGGTCAGCCAAAATCAACTCGGTATCAATAACTTCAACGTCAGATAACGGATCAATTTTCCCATCAACGTGTACAATATCATCGTTTTCAAAACAACGCACAACGTGGGCAATAGCATCTGTTTCACGAATATTGGCGAGGAATTTATTTCCTAAACCCTCACCTTTTGATGCTCCTTCCACCAGTCCTGCGATATCGACAAACTCCATTGTCGTGGGCAGAACTCGTTCTGGTTTAACAATTTTTGCTAGCTCATCAAGACGCGGATCCGGCATAGGTACAATACCTACGTTTGGTTCAATGGTACAAAATGGATAGTTTTGAGCATCAATTGCCGCTTTGGTAAGGGCATTAAATAAGGTAGATTTACCAACATTTGGTAGTCCTACAATTCCACAATTAAATCCCATAAATTCCTCTTAAATTCATTTGTTCAGTTATCTGGTTATCTAGTTATTTTGTATGCAACTTGTGCATTGCCTGCTCTACACCTTCATTAAGTAGTGTAGTAATTGCTCGTTCTGCGTCCATTATAGCATTATCTATCTCTTGTTTTTCTATTTTTGATGGAGATTTTAATACATAATTTGCAACCTGCTTAGCATCTCCTGGGTGGTCAATGCCTATGCGCATACGTAAAAAGTCTTTACTACCTGTTTTTTGAATAATATCACGCAGACCATTATGCCCGCCGTGTCCACCTGATTGCTTCAATTTTACAACACCAGCTGGGAAATCTAATTCATCGTGAGCAACAAGCATTTCATCTGCTTGTATTTTATAAAATTGCAATGCTTTCTGTACCGCATCGCCACTCAAATTCATAAAGGTCTGTGGTTTTAACAAGATAATCTTTTGTCCTCTATTAATGATTTCTGCTACAAAAGCATTAAACTTTTTATCGTAACGGAAATTACTTGGGGTTGATAGATTATCTAAAAGCCAAAAACCCGCATTATGGCGGGTTTTGGCATATTTGTCTCCTGGATTACCCAGACCAACAATTATTTTAATTGTCATAGTTAGTTAACTACTTAATACAATAATTATTCACCAGCTTCTTCAGCAGGTGCTTCTTCTGTAGCAACTTCTTCTGTGCTTGCTTCTTCAACTACTTCAGCTTGAGGTGGTTGGATAGAAACGATTACTTCATCATTTTCTTCAGTATCTTCACCTTCAAGAGCAACAAGACGTACACCCTCTGGTAATTTAATATCAGTCAGACGTAGTACATCATTGATATCAAGTTCAGCAACATCAACTTCTAATGACTCAGGAATCAAGCTTGGACGACAGATAACTTCAACGTCAATAACGTTTTGAGATAAGATACCACCAGCTTTAACACCTTTAGACTCTTCAACATTCACATAAACAACAGGAACGTTGATAGTTAATTCTTGACCACGAACAACACGTTGGAAATCAGCGTGTAGAACTGTTGGCTTATAAGGGTGGCGTTGTAAATCACGAACGATTACTTCTTCAACTTCGCCATCAACATCAATATCAACGAGTTGAGAGAAGAAACTACTGTCATTTAAACATTTCAAAATTGCACTATGACAGATAGTGATAGATTTTGGTTCTTCTTCCCCACCATAGATAACTGCTGGGATTTTCTCTTCACGACGTAGGCGGCGGCTCGCACCTTTCCCTATATCATTACGAGATTCTGCTTTTAATAAAAATGCATTTGCCATTTTTTTGACTCCAAAAATTTAACTGAAAATTCAGTTAGTTAATTTAATAAAAATACCCACAATTGCGACCATCGTGGGTTACTAATCTTATGTATTCACACAAGTGTTGGGTATTATGCCTAAAAACATCATTATTAGCAAGAAATAAATTACATATTATGTAATATTTACTCATTATAATGATTAATATTTTCTTATTTATTGCATATTGTTATGAGTTCGAGTAATAAAAATATAGCCTATGCCAGATACAATAAGTAAACTACAGATAAACACCCTACTTCCATAATATTCATACAGCAATCCAGGTAAATATGAGCCTAAAACTCCACCGCTATAATAAAATGTTACGTAGAGAGCATTAAGAATACTTTTGTTACTTGTTTTGTATTTATTCACTTCGGAAACGGCAACCGAGTGAACCAAGAACATTGAACCACAAAATAAGAATAAAACAATAAATATAACAATAACATTAGGAATAAGAAGCAATAGTGTGGCTAGTAAGAACACACAATAACCAATGGCCATAACTCGTTTTGCACTGCCTAATTTTACAATCAACCTGCGGGCATTGAGAGAGGCAATTGCTCCCATAATAAACCCTGCATACATCAATCCTAGTATTGAAGCATTTGGATTATCAAGCAACTCTTTTAATATAAATGGTAAATAATTAAGAATGGCCACAAAGCTAAAAAATATACAAAAAACACCTGTATAAATTTTTGCGACATTTTCTATTTTAAATACGCTGATAATACTATTGATATGAAGTTGTGCGTATTTGACTTTTACTTCATTGGTGTCTTTGGGAATAAGAAATGCTAGAACAAGCAAAATAATCGCTAGTCCGTAATAAAACAATTGCCACGAAAGATAGGTGGCGAAAAAACCAGAAAGTACACGACCAAATAAACCACCGAGAATAGTCCCTGTAACAAATAACGACATATTTTGCTGTAGTTCTTCAGGTTTACTATGAGCACCAATATAGGTTGTGATAGCCGTGAGGGCTGCTGGTAAGAATAACCCTTGTAAAAATCTAACTATAAAAGAAAAATGATAAGTGTCGCTTTGTGCAAATGCAATACAACTTAATCCCATCAAAAAAACTGAATACTTCATTATTGTTGATGGTTTCATCGTTGATAATAAATAACCATATAACAGCGGAGCTAATGCCAAAGGTACAAGTGTTGCAGTCATTAATGCACCAGCTTGAGAAATGCCAATGTTATACAGCAGAGCAAATTTTGGCAATAATGGCTGTGGAGCATACAGCACAAAATAAGAAAAAATAGCAATAATTGTCGTGAGTTGTTTTTTCATTGTTTCTCCCTACGAAAAACCCTCTTATTCAATACAAATAAGAGGATTTCTTATAACTTCATAAAGATTATACGTTTCAACTATTAGTCGGATAAAAAGGAAATCGCTACGGCGTTATGCCATTTCGCCGTATTATTATACTACCCTCAACGGCAAGCCTTGTAGCGATTTCTTTTTCTCACGACTATACGTATTAGATAGTTTCAGCTTTACCTTTTTTGAAGGCTTCCAACGCTTCATCTTGTTCACGTTGTTCTTCTTCAGTCGGTAATGGGTTACGAGAACCAACAGCTTCAGCAATACTATTGAAACCATCTTTTTTCAATAGCTTAACTAAACCACGGTTGATTTCAGATACGTTTTGTGGACCATCGAAAATCATAGTAGTGATTAATTGACAGAGGCTAGCACCAGAAGTAATTTTCTCGTAAGCATCTTGAGCAGTAAAGATACCACCAACACCGATGATAGTTAATTTACCACGAGTACGACGGTAAACGTGACGAATTACATCTGTAGAGATACGTTGTAAAGGCATACCAGAAAGTGCACCTTTGTGGAATGTTAATTCTTCTTTGAGGTACTCTTTGTTGAATTGTGGTTTTGCAAGGTTAGTAAGTACAACACCGTCAATTCCGTGCTCCATACAACCATCAACGATTGTGTTGATTTCTTCTAGAGTCATATCAGCAGCAAGCTTAACGTAAATTGGCTTACCTTCAACACGGTTTTCATTAGCAGCTGTTAATAAAGCATCTAAATTTTCTTTGATAACAAACGGTTCGCCGTCCTGAGTGTTAGGGCAACTGATGTTTAATGTGTAGTAATCACCGATATCTTTGAATTCACGCATTGTTTTTACATAGTCAGCAACAGAATGCTTCAATACGAAACAAGGAGTAATGTTAGATTTTGCAGCACTAATACCAACACGTAAGCTACCGAAGTCAGTATTTTTTAAACGCTTAGCAATTTTTTCAGAACCTTGGTTGTTTAATCCGTACCATACCAAGATAGATTTTGATTTTTTCAAACGGAATAAACGGTTACCTGCACCTGGGTTACCTGGGCAAACTTCACCAGTGAAAGAACCAAGTTCCGCAAGTCCCATACCGATACGTGGGTAGATTTTAGTCAACTCACCATCTTTATCAAAACCAGCTGATAAACCGATTGGAGTTTCATAAGAAACACCGTCAACAGTAGTTTTTAAGCTACTGTGCTTGTAGTCAAATAGTAACTTTGTTAAAGCCAATGTAATTGGATTAGAACCAAGCTTAACACCAACTGCTTTAAACACATCGTGTGCTTTTTCAGGCTTCATTAAGAAGATGAATGGCTTCATCACCCCTTTGTAGAAAATTCGCAATAGTAAATTTCGAATTCCAACTAACATACTCATAATAGTACCTCTTTGTTAAAATTAAATAAAATAAGTAACAAACTAATATTAATTAACACTTCAAACCAATATCAATTATAACTTAGGTTCGTAATTTAAAACATTGCAAATAATAAAACAAATAGCAATGCTTATTAATTACTTTCCTAGTTAGATATTATAGTACAAAATGCAAATAATAACAAAACTCATTTGTTAATAATGCAAGTAAAATGAATATTTATTTTTAATAATATTTTAAAAAAGATATTAACCTATTAATAATAATGATAATAATATTTTATATATATTCAGAAATAGAATTCAAGTAAATAGATATAAAATTTATATACGCTATATGTTTTATGGTATTATTGGTTATCTACTATTTAACTTATATTTAACGAGAATAAAACCTTAATAAACAATATGTATAATTCTATTCTTGACACTCTTTATGTTCATAATAACATTGCCAATAAAGATAAAACATTTTTGCAACAATTTTATACAGTAATAGAAACTACGACGATATCAAAAGTGGCAGATGGTGAGTGGTATTTGTATAAAGAGGCTCTTGAACATACGGATAAAGAAGGTGAATTATATTATCTTGAAAATAAATTGCTTAACTTATCCTTGTGTTTAGATTTTCAACAAGGTAACTATCAACATCGCAACAAACATCTAGGCAAAGAACCACTAGCACAAGCAGTTAAGATAAAGAAAAAATTACCAGAAACATTGATCGATACAACACCTGGAGTAATGAAAGACAGCATAATGCTTGCCTATCGTGGCGTACATATCACTGCTATAGAACGAAATCCCCTACTCTATGTAATGGTAAAAAGAGCATTAGATAATTTACTTGCTAACAATCAGACTTTATCTATTAATTACATTTTTGCAGATGCTATTGAAGAATTGCAAAATCACCGTGCTGATATCATTTATTTAGATCCAATGTATCCAAAACCAAAGAATAAAAAGAAACAGGCACAAGTAAAAAAAGATATGCAAGTCTTGCACCATATTATTGGTGATGATATTGATGCCGACAAGCTTTTTGTATCAGCACGACAACAAAATACTCGCATTGTCGTAAAACGCCCAAGCTATGCTGAGTATATAGCCAACGATAAACCAGATTTTATATCGCAAATTGGTTCAACAAGATTTGATATTTATTTGCCGTGATACTTTCTTTCTAACGTTCTGTTCTGTTTGACACTACAAACAATTACAACGTTCTCGTATCGTAGCAAAATCATCATCAATCAGTAACCTACCATTCTCAAATACTGTTTGGAGAAGATTATCTTCCTGATTTACTAAATCTTCTTCACGAATAGTTTTAAATCCGCTATCAGTTTTGTTTACTGTTTTGTTTACTGTTTTAATTAGTGCTAATCTGCCACGCTTGCTGCGTTTTTTACTGTCTGTTACAGGATCTTTAAATACATCTCTCCACACGCCATTAACACACGCACTGCTTGCTTTCATAGCAAATCGCATCGTATCACGATTGAGTTTTTGTAATAATGCTCCTCCCATACCAAAGCTCACATTTTCAGCAGAGATATTGTGTTCCTTAAGAGCTTGCAAAATATCAGTAAGGCTATTTTCATTAATGCCATCTCCTTGAATAACTCTGATATAAGGTGGTAGGACTTTAAAGCCTTTGCTATTAATAGAACAGCCAAAATGTTTCATAAGTCGCTCGACAACTTCTAATACTGTATCGACAGGGTTACCTGAATCAGGGCGAATAACAACTGTTCCACCACTATTTTCTACTTTAGCTCGTAGCTCTTTTGCCCAAATAGTATCAATTGCATTCCACAAGTCATACGAATCTGAAACAACAGCAACAATTTTACCCTCATCTAAAAATGTATTGAGCATATTGTCATAGGCTGCTTTTTCATTATCTTTGCCCCACGCAGTCATTGTAGAGTGTTCAGCAGCAGGAATAGAAAATCCTGCCATTTGTTCATTATAATATCGTTTCCCAAAAACAAGAGCAGGCACATTATCCGTACCTTTAAAATTGACAAGATGAGAAAGACCTCCAATAGCAGAGCTTTCACAAGAGCTTACCCCTCTTGCTCCAAAATCGTGCAATTGAAAATCAATGCCTGCCATAGTATCGCTAGTTTCTTGTAGATATTGAGCAATTGTTTGTTTGCAATTCCACGAGATTGTCGCAACGGTAATAGGATACCAGAGAGAACGCAACAACGCTGTTTCAATATAGCTCGTAAGCCACGCACATCGCGGATCTGTATTGATTACTTGACACAAGACATTTTTGATAGGAATGACACTGCCTTCTCGAACGGCTTGTATTTTGAGAGGAAAATAACCGTTATGTACATTGAGAATATATTCCCAATTTTCACGACAAAACGGCAATCCGTGTGCTATTAACACTTCTTCTGCTTCATCAATATCTGATTGCGTAATTGGGTTTGTTAGATACTGTTTTAAGAAAATCTGTAAGCCAAAAAATACTCCTACACTATATTGTCCTCCTCGTGCTTCAATATAGCTTGAAACATATTCAGTATGAGGTGGATACTGCAGATAATGGGAGGCTTTGTACGAATCGATATTAAGAATAGGATTGATAGAAAAAGGCATACGGATATATTCTCCTTATATAGAATAAACAACTAGTAATAATTAACTGATAACTAACTGCATTAAAAATATTGATATAAAATAAGCCTTGTCAGTCATATATTTTGCTATACCAAACTGAAAAGGCTTATATTTCTTGAAGTTTAGCCACGAGAAGTTACTTCTAGCAAGTGGTATCCAAATTGAGTTTTTACAGGACCTTGTACTTCATTTATTGGAGCAGAAAAGACCACTTTATCAAATTCTGGCACCATCATACCACGTCCAAACTTACCTAAATCACCACCAGATTTTCCTGATGGGCAAGTAGAATGTTTTTTGGCTATTTCTGCAAAGTCGGCACCACCGAGAATTTCATTTTTTAACTCTTGTGCTTGTTCTTCAGTGCTTACTAAAATATGTCTTGCTGTTGCTTGCATACTTATTCCTCTTTATCTAATTGTTATTTTTTATGATATTAATCTTGCGTGTGGAACGCTCTATCACCTGCATCACCTAAGCCAGGACGAATATATTTATTTTCATCTAAACGAGGGTCAATTTGGGCAATAAATAAATCAATATCAGGGTGAGCATCTTCTACAATTTGCACACCTTCTTTCGCACCCAATATATTCAAGCTAATAATATTTTTAGGATTTTTTTCTTTCACCATTGCAATAGCATCAACGAGTGAACCACCAGTTGCTACCATTGGATCAAGTAAAACAACTGTTTTACCCTCTAATTTTGGCATAGACTGATAAAATATTTTTGACTCAGCCGTTTCTTCATCGCGTTTCATTGCTAAAAATCCACTGCGAGAGTTTGGCAATGATTTCAAAATACCAGTAAGCATAGGTTCGCCTGCACGCAGAATTGGCACAAATACTAACGATTGTTCTTCAATCATTTGCACATCTAAATGACCTTGCCATGTATTGATATTAACAGTGATTGTTTCAGAGTCAGCTAGTGCTTCTGATAACAATATGCGTGAAATCTCTTCAATGGTAGTACGGAACTCAAATGAATCAGTACGAATATCTCGTAAACGGTTAACTAAATGTTTGATAACAATATTTTTACTCTCAGTAATCATAATAATCTCTCTATAACAATGTAAAATTATAAGGTTGTACATAGCATATACTACCACTAAATAGCATTTTTTGCACATTCATTATGTAATATGTGCAGTATAAATTACGCAGAAATTAATCACCAATTTTTATACTCACTTTCCCAGCAGTATAATTTGTCAGTTGAGATATAGTATTTTCAACCTCATCAGGTATTACTGAAAGAGTTGAGGCAACCCTATCGGTATAGTTAATATTTTCTTCACTTAAACCTAGATGTGCAAGAGCAGCAGCTATCTGTGAAGTATCGTTGTAGCTATAATCAATTTCCAGAGTAATTTTAGGAATTACTTCAATAATACTACTAGCATCAAGCACAGCATTTGCTGCTTGTGAGTATGCTCGCACCAAGCCACCTACTCCTAACTTAACACCTCCAAAATAACGCACAACAACGACCAAGCAATTAACCACATTACGCCCAACAATTGGAGCTAAAATTGGCTTACCTGCAGAACCATTTGGCTCTCCATCATCATTAAAACGTGTACGATTTTGTTCTTTTAGCTGATATGCCCAACACCAATGACGAGCATCTGGATATTTATTTTTAATCTCTGCAACAAACTCAATTGCCTGTTCATCACTCTCAATAGGCGTAGCAAAACCAATAAAACGAGAGCCTTTAATAGAATCTATCTCTACGGTTGTAGTGTCATCAATGGTGAGATACGGCTTTTCATTCTGTTGCATACGATTATAAGGTAATTGCTATATACAAGTTAGACACAATCATTCTATTCCTAATTGCATTTTTGTCGCTAGCAACGTATTGTGCAATAAACAAGCAATAGTCATAGGACCAACGCCACCAGGTACTGGTGTAATTGCTTTGGCAACTCCTTGTACGTTATCAAAATCAACATCGCCAACAAGCTTATATTTTTTCTCGCTATTTTTATCAGTATATTGAATACGATTGATACCGACATCAATAATTACACAGTTTTCATTAATCCAATTGGCATTAATAAGTTGAGCTTTGCCAACGGCAACCACAATAATATCGGCAGTACGACAAATCTCTTTGATATTTTTGGTTTTGGAATGAACAACGGTAACAGTGGCATTCTCTTGCAGTAACAGAGTTGCCATTGGCTTACCAACAATATTTGAACGCCCAACAACAACAGCGTGCTTACCAGATAAATCGCCATCATTATTGGCAACATCAAAATAGTCTTTTAAGAGCATAATACACCCTAACGGCGTGCAAGGAACAAGTGATTTTTCTCCTACACTTAATTTGCCACTATTAACGTAGCTAAAACCATCAACGTCTTTGGTAGCATCTATAGCATTGATAACTATTTTTTCATCAATATGATGAGGAAGAGGCAGTTGCACCAAAATTCCATTAATTGTTGCATCATTATTTAGTTGCTCAATCAGTACCAATAGTTCTTCTGACATATACTTCTGATGCTGGGTCATTTCCTACTAGAACAACAGCCAATCCAGGAGTAATGCCCTGTTTTTTTAATTCGGCAGTTTGTGCCGTGATTTTTGTATGCAACTGCTTGGCATAAGCTTTGCCGTCAATTATTTTTGTCTGTTTCATTATTCCTCCTCTGTTACTTTTTTAGTTTTGGTAGTATATTCTCCCATAAAGGTCAGTTTTACTGTACCAATAGGACCATTACGCTGTTTACCAATAATAATTTCTGTAGTTCTATCTCTTTGTTTTTCAGGGTTATCTTCACCTGCATAGACTGCCCCACGATAAATAAAGGTTACCACATCAGCATCTTGCTCAATTGCACCAGATTCCCTTAAATCAGACATTACAGGGCGTTTATTTGGACGTTGCTCAACATTACGAGAAAGTTGTGAAAGTGCTATTACTGGACAATTAAATTCTTTGGCTAATAATTTAAGAGAACGAGAAATCTCCGACACCTGATTTACACGAGATTCATTACTTCCTTTTACCTCCATTAATTGCAGGTAATCAATAATGATTAAGCCAATCTTACCTTTTTCTCTCATAAGACGACGACATTTTGCACGCAGTTCAGTTGGTGATAAACCCGGGTTATCATCAACATATAATGGAGCTTGACGAAGCAGTGCTGCTGGGCTTTTTAAAGCATTCCATTCTTGGGGTGATAATTTACCTGTACGCAAATGACCTTGATTAATTTGTCCAAGTGCCGACATTAAACGCATAACAAGTACAAAATGCCGTTTTACCCATTGCAGGACGTGCCGCAACGATAATCAACTCACCAGGGTGCATACCTGTAGTAAATTCATCTAAATCCTTCCAGCCTGTTGCAAGCCCTGTTACTACCGAGTCATTTTTTGACAGCTCTTCTACCTTTCTCAATGCTTGGGCAGTAAGTTGCGATACCTTTAGAAAGCCTTCTCTGGTGTTTGTTTCATATTGTTCAGCGATATTAAAGACTTTTTGTTCAGCAATATCTAAAACATCTTTTATCTCATTATTACCGGGGAAATAACTTAATTCAGAAATCTCACCACTGGTACTAATCAATTGACGTAAGATAGATTTATCACGAACTAATTGTGCATATACTTTAACAGTACCCGTATAAACAGCACGCTCGACAATATTTTTAACGTATGCTTCTCCACCGACCAAATCTAACTCATCTTTTACCCTTAACTTATCAATGATAGTAATATAATCAAATGGCTGAAAGCTTGAGGCAAGCTCTTCAATAGCATTAAAGAGCGTACGATTATTATGGCGATAAAAATCACTTGCAGCCACAACTCCCTCTACATCTTCCCACGTATCGTTATTGATAAGTAATGCACCAATCACCGCCTCTTCTGCTTCATCAGAATGAGGAGGTTGTTTTAATTGGGCTAATTCATTATTTTCACGATTGGAATAATTTAGTTCTTCTGTCATATTTTTGTACAATAGTCGTTTTTTATACTGAGATACATTATACTCAATTCTGCGAACGAATGCTAAAACAGATAGTATAAATATAATAATTAATAGTATATTAATGTTATAATTATTTGAAAAAGTAACATATAAATAACAAGATAATAAATATTAATAACTAATGAATAATGAAGTAATAAATAACAATAGTTCTACTGTATATATATATCATACACATACACAATTCTATAGTAGTGGATTAATAGAGTATTTGTCCGATTCAGAACAAGAAAAACTACAAACAATAACAAATGAAAAGCGTAGAAAAGTATTTGTATTAGGACGAGCTTTATTGGCAAAAAGTTTAGAAAAACATACTGGCGATAGACATTATCAACTTGAATATCAACATCAAGGAAAACCTGAATTAATAACACCTCATCACTGGCATTTTAATATTAGCCACAGCGGAGAATATATCTTTTTAGCATTGAGAAAAAATTTTCCAGTGGGTATAGATTGTGAAATAGTAAGAAAATGTAATTACGAAAAAATAGCAGAGAATTTTTTTAGCCAACAAGAAATAATTGATATTAAACAATCAAATAATCCCCAACTCTCTTTTTTCACATTATGGACACAATACGAAGCACAAATAAAACAGTTGGGATTATCAGTTTTTAGCTCTTTGCCAAATAATGAGGGCGATAATAAAAGATATGTATTAAGTGATACGTTGAATTTTAGTGATAATGAAAAACTTGTTTATTCAATAAGTAGTAGTAATAATTTTGATAGTAAAGTTATACCGTTTCCAAGAAATGAGGCAACTTAAAACTGCTACGAAGCGAACATATCAAATTTAATAAGCTCAATTTAATACATTCACTTCGTAGGAAAGATATTTTAATTAGTTATTTACCAATCGTCTTTTTCTACTTTCCAAAGCAGACATAAATAAAGCAACTAACACACCCAATACACCACCTGCAAATGTACCGATAAGGACGATTAACGCACGTTTTGGTAGTGGAACGCTTGGTCAGTAACGTAGTTTTTAGGTGTATCACGTAACTCCTTCAACTGTTGCAACTGTGTTTTTTGATAATAATAACTCGCTGGAAAAACCAATGGAGTTTTATCTATATTATCAATTTGTGCTTGTAAATATTTTTCCCCTAACAAAAACCACTCATCAACTCGTGAAAAACGTGTAGAGATTTGTGCTTGTAAAGATTGCTCCCCTGGCATTAAGACAATATTATCATTATCAGAAACCACTTTTTCTTTCACTGTACTTTGTGGGCTTTCTTGTGATGATTGTGGCAATGCTTGTTGGGGAACAATTTTAGGTTGCTCTATAACCACCTCATCATTCGTTTTGGCGTATTCCTTAATTCCCGCTGCCTTTGCCGTTGCCAAGGCTTTTTGTAAGTTTTTCAACTGTTTTTCCAGTGCAATTTTATGGTTTAACGGTAG
>PDWI01007510.1_pt1 | contig 13194 bp, 22 predicted proteins | sample 1430891 | NCBI WGS metagenome assembly PDWI01 (sample SAMN01162508, study PRJNA174530) | Oral metagenome, whole genome shotgun sequencing project. | biome: Marine environment; feature: Marine mammal; material: Swab sample of the gingival sulcus; isolation source: swab sample of gingival sulcus... | reverse complement strand
CAAACCGGCACCACCAACCCGATGGATTAAGCCATGCAGCCCGATGTTATTTTGCAGCAAAATCAGCAGCCGCCTTTTAGCTTTACCGCTAAGGATGTGGTTATTGTTACGCACGACACCGGCGAGCCTCAACTGGTCAAAATCAATGCGGTGATTGTTATGCCGGATGTATCAATGTCGGTGAGCTATCAGCAGCAGATTGATGCCATAGCCGCCCAGTTGCCCGCAAGAGACACAACAACCATCGCTGATACTGACTACTTAGCAAATTATTTATTACACAGAGGACAGATATGACTTTACAAACAACCATTACACAAAGAGACAATCAAATCGCTGCCGACATCAAATTATTGGCAGGTAGAATTGGTGATTTAACATCACTGACAACAACACAAAAAACAAGTATTGTCGCTGCACTAAATGAAATTCATGCTGCCATTGGCAGCTCCGGCGCAGTAATTGACGACACCGCTGGCAATGGCAATACTAACGTCGCATGGTCGGCAGATAAAATTTTTGACACTATTGAAGAAGCCAAAACCATAGTTAAAGCTGAAATTTTAGATGGCAGTCCAGCCGCGCTTGATACACTAAATGAATTAGCGGCAGCGCTCAACGACGACCCAAATTTTGCCGCGACACTAGCTTCGACTGTGAATAATAAAGTTGATTTTGCCAGCCCGCAAACATTAACAACAGCGCAACGATTACAAGCGTGCGAAAATATCGGCATCGGAGATCCCGAAACCGACTTTTTGGGAAATTATCTAACAGCAAGAGGCCCGCTGTAAATGTTAGACGATGGTTTGCAGGCGGTGCTTGACCAAACCGCCGCTGATATTAAGTCTCTGAATGAAAAAAAAGCAGAAAAAGGCAGCCCTTTATTTGTCGATAGCGGACAATATGGTGTCAGGACATTAACAAATGCGGCAAGCCTATTCAATCAGTCGTCACATACTAGGTTATGGAGACTGAAAACAGGCTTAAAACGTTCAGATTATCATATGTTTAGCATCCGTATAAGTGGATATAGCTATGGTAATAAAGCAGGTATTGATATCGCGTGCGGTGGATATTTATATTCTACCAACAACGTTTTAAACACTTATGCAATGTCAAGCGGGACTAAACACTGTTCTGATGTATGGATGGGTTTTGATAATAATGATAATTTAATTGTTCTTACAGGCCAAGGCATTAGCAAATATTATGCAGGAGTAACGGTAGATGCCCAATTGTTTTATGGAACGGGTAGTGCATTGCCGGGGGCAAATAATCCTGACAATTGGGTTTTGACTATTGCGCCACCCGGCAATCCCGGCTCGTCATCAAGCTGGGCGGGGCTTACGCAAATAGTCAGAATTCCTGTTGTGCAAAAATAAATCATTTGTCACACGTTTTGAAAACTAACCTATTTCTGATTCCATCGCTGACAGTTTCTTTACGTGTTCTGCATTAGCTTTGAATTGATCTTTTATTTTTGCTAACTGCCCATGCCGTTTTAATAAAACCATAAGAAAACGAACACCTACAAAAGTCATCCCAACTGCTATTGGCAAGGTAATGTTGGCATAAGGAGCGCTTGCCATAAAACAAGCCCAGGCAACAAAAACGCCAAAACTAATAAATGACCAAAAATAAACGTAAAGCATAACCTGAATGGGGGCAACTGCGTCATGGTAGCGATTTATCTCTGTTGTATTCAGATACTCTCTTAAATCGGTCATGTTATCGTCAAGATTCTTGATGAATTGAAAAGATAACGTAACAGGCAACGTGAAAACACCGCCTAGCAACCACGGCACAGTTACAGTCACTGGAAAAGGAATGCAGTAAAAAGCCAAGACCATACCTGCGCCACCTACAATCAGGCAACTAACAATCTCTAACGTTATTGTTTTATTGATTGTTTTCACTGTGTTTTTTAATCAACTATATTTTTATTACGGTAGTGAGCAATCAGCCATTTTGCCATTTCACTATACAAGTCAGCTTCAGCAACCCGTCCATCTGGCATAAAAGAGACGTCTATCTTGGTTGAAATCTTTAATTCTGAGCCCTCTAGAATACTACCATCTTTTAGTTCTATTTTGTAGTCCTCTTCATCTTGATGGCGCAAAGAGGTGGCAATATCATCAAGAATTTTCTGTCCTGAATCACCCGTTTTTCTCCGATATCGAATGATTAACTGAACACTGATATTCTGGTCGTCTAGGGAGTGTTTTATATCTAAATCGTCCCAATCTTTCTGACCTAATAAAGACTTAACCAAATCTGCGCCTAAGGTTTTTGGTGACCAGCTAATATGCTTTGGCTGGTCTGTTTCTTCTTGAGAAGACTCTTGTGTAAATGCCAGTGGCGAGCCTACCTTGATTTGACGAGCGCCGACTGTCTCAATTTGATTTTTCGCTTGTTGTGTTGGGCGGTCTTGTAAAATAATCTGCTCATCCGGAGCTAGTATAGATTTGTAATCATGTAATAACCAAGACAAATGCGCCTCTAATGCTTTCATGGTTAGCGACAGAGACTGCATTACCACAAGATGGTTTTTATAAACGCCAAAATACAGAATAGATTCAATAAACTCATTTTTTTGTTCGGCAGCACTATCTATCTCATCTGCCTGTATTGCCTTGATTTCATAAAAGGATTTTCCTGTGGATTTTGTTAAGAAGGATTGTGACGCGCCTTCGCTGTAAGCAATCAGTTGACCAAAAAACATTCCTTCTCGCTTACTATAGTGGTTTACTAGACGCTTTCTATCGCTGTCTGTTGATAGCTGTTCCTCGCGTAAATTAGGGTCCAGTTTATCGTCACCAGCAAAAATATCTGTTTGCAAAATTTCCTGTAAAGTTTTAGTGGTTTTGCTGGCTAACAAAGCTTTTTTATAATAAATGTTGCGTTTTCTTGTTTTTTTCATTATCTATTCCTGTTCAATTAAAAAATCCTTTTTCCCTGGGGCTAATACTCCCACGGCATTGCTGACTAGTGTTCGCTAATTCCCTAAAGTCCGCTGTTGGTTTTTAATCCATCTAATCTCTGAGGGTTTCAAGTTGCGCACACCCTTGACCCTTATTTTGTTTTCTGCGACATCCAAGCCTTGGTCAGTCAGCATAAAAATATTGAGATAACTAATTTTATCAACTGTGACAAATCCCCGTTTTTTTAGCCACAATAATTGGTTGTTTAAGTTACTGGTAGTAGTATTTTTTCCATTGTAATCTAATATTTCGCCAATCAATATCTGGTCAAGTTGGTAGCTGCTACTCAGAAGAAGTATTATTAGTATGCTGCGCCGCAGGTCTGCATTTATTATTTTGTGGATATTTTTTGCTATGCTCTCGTATTCGCAATCATTGCTACTTGTGCTCATTGTTAATTCTTCTAGGTTATTAAAATCAGTCACGCAGCTAATTTATTTATTAGCCTTTTTTACCTCAATCTGATGTTTTAATTCTTTAATGTATTCATGGCCTTTGGGGTTTAACTTGAGGAAAGGGTCAAGCGCCGCGCCGCTGTCCTCTTTTTTCTTACTTTTTCGTTTTTTTAGTGTTGCGTAACCTTGCTCTTGTAGGTATTCGCAAACGTGCAGGTAGTCTATTGCCGGTATTTCTCCCGTTAATAAGGCTAAATGTAACTCAGGCGTTCCAATCATTTTGCTCCTTTTCTTGTGTGAAAAAGTGCGCACGTGCGCACTTTTTAATTTTTATCATATTGATTTAATGTATTTTGTTATTCCATAAGTGCGCACGTGCGCACTTATATGTGATTAACAATTGTTCCGTTTGTGCTATTGTTTATTACTAACTTATTCATGCAGCCAATACCACTAATCAATAGCCCTAGTGTTAGCTGTTTCTGCTCATCAGACAGCTTGTTAAACTCTCTGAGTAGCAAAACCTCTTGGTCAGTCAAATTGCTCTGTGCGGGTACGCCGGTAATTAAATAATTGATATCAACCCCTAGTTCGTAAGCCTTTTGCAAATATTCAGTATCGGGGTTGCGCTCACCGCTTTCATAATAGGTTTGTGTTCTTAAGCCGACGTCACAATGCTTTGCAAAATCTGCTTGACTAAGACTCAACCGTTTTCTTTCTAATTTTATTCTTTCTGAAATCATCTTATTTTTAATAAGTTATAAAAAATTAAGCACAATAATGCTTATTTATATTTACATAGCCTAATTGTGCGTATATAATATTAGTCATACTTAAATAGTCGTACATTACAGGAGCAAAAATGAAACTAAAAACCCCTGCACAAGTAAAGCGCGAATACCGCGCCAAGGGCGTTACTATTGCCAGTATTGCCAGAGAAAACAACTGGAGACCGCAGGATGTATACAAAGTTCTCAACGGTCAAATTAAAGGCAACTTTGGCAAATCCCACGAAATCGCCGTCTTCCTTGGATTAAAATCCTCACAAACCGAAACAAGCACATCATAGCACATTTATGCACAAGGTAAAAAATATGAAAACGAGAATGCAGCAAGAAAGCGATAGCCAGGGCATTACTTTAAAGCAATGGGCGCTGGATCATGGCTGCCCCGTTACCGAGGTGTATAAGGTGATTAATGGCGAGCGTAAAGGGCTTTATGGCCGCGCGCATCAAATCGCCAAAGACTTGGGGATGTGGGGTTAAGCGCATGGCGGGCACTTATACCAACAACGCCCAGATGCGCGGCTATCAAACACTTAAAGCTTTATTTGGCCACGAGGTTGCCGGCATTGAATGTGCCGAGCTTGCAAAACAATTAGGGCGTGAAAAAGCGCAAGTATTTAAGGACTTAAGCACTTTGCAGGCCGCCGGTTTTGCTGAACAATTGCCCGATAAGCGTTGGCGGTTATCGTCAAACCTTGCAAGGGAGGCAATCAAAATAATGAACGGATTAGATATGGCGCGGCAGCGACTGGATGAAACAGCCAGACGCTATGGTGCCGGTTTATAAAACAATAAAATGGAGAATCCACAATGACAATAATTGCAAAAACTAAAGATAAACTGCACGCCAATGCCTGCATGCTTAGCGTGGCTGAACTGCTGCATTTAATGGCGGTTGATGCCATCTCATCAGTGAACTTAGGCAACATTATGGACCAACATGGCCGCGCTATTGCGGCGATCAGTGATGAGCAGATAGATGCTTATATTGCAACCCGCAAAGCACGTGCGGGCAAGGAGCGGCGCTGTTGGCGCGACGGTGAACGGGAACTGCTGTCAACGCTGGCAATCAAGCTGCGCGTTGCCAGAGACGGCTATGCCAAGCGGATGGCATAAGTAATTATTAATGTAAAAGCAATGGGGAAAATAATGACAGATAACAAGACCGGTGAGCAGTTGCTTGCCGAAGATACGCAAAAATCCAAAGCGCTGGCAGCTACGTTAAATGCCATCACCACCGAACAGCTGGAAATGAATCAGCTGCTGGGGCGCATCCAGGCTACTCACGCCATTGGCACTATACTGGAGGCCTTATCGCTGTCGCAGCTGCAAGCCATTAAACAGCAAAAAGCCTATCGGCAGCTGCAGGGACAAAGCCAGGAAATTAACGGTAAAACTTATGACTTAGGTACGTGGACTGGTTTTTGTCGGGGTATTGGTTCATCACATAAGACCGTTGAAAACAAGCTCAAAGACTTGCAATTGCTTGGAGAAACCGCTTTGGAAAATGCTCAAAACCTTGGCATGACCACGCGGGAATTGCGCAAGCTGCGCCAACTGGATGACGCCGATCAAAGGATTGTTATTGGTGAGCTGGAGGCCAACGCCGGTGATAAAGATGCCATTATCGAAATAATTGAGGATATGAGCGTCAAGCACCGCCAAGAAAAAGCCGCACTGCAAAAGCAAATCGATGATGAAAAAGCCGAGCGGCAGGCCAGTGATAAAGTTATTGCCGGAAAAGATAAAAAGATTAATGAGTTATCAAAAATATTAGCCAAAGAGGAAAACGCCAGCCCGTACGACAAGGCAATAGCGTACGCGCAGGAAATCAGCGTGGTAAAAACCAAAATGCTGGCCGTCTTCGGTGAGATTGACAAGCTTTTCCAGCATATCAATAGTGAGCCTGAATTGCCTGCGGTGCTGCGCGTGAATCAGGGCCACTTGTTGCTCGAACTCAAAGAACAATCAAACCGCTTAATTGACTTGTATCAGCTGGGCGACGTTAGCGTTGACGATGACCAGCTGGACTGGGTAGAAGAAGCCAAAGCGGCAGTCAAGGACGGCAATATGCCGGATTATGTTACCTCCGGGGTAACAGGGGCACAGTGATGAAAATAGATATAAAACAGGTGATTTATTACGGTCATACGTTATCTGTCCCCAGTTGGGTTAATTGGTTGACTACCGATGCCGACGGAGCTGTATGGGCTTGGAGAAATAAACCCGAGGCCGATCTACAAAATGAAGCGTGGGGTGCATCAGGATATCTTTGCGTTCATTACGTTGGTATGGCTCGGGATCTAGACGTCGTTTGGCAAGACACAAAAGTCAAAGTTTAAGCAATGAGCAACGAAACCTATTACTCAGATTTAAAAATGCAGTTAGAAAACACCCCGCACGGCCAAAGAGCAGCACTTATCACAAACGCTGCTGACTTTTTGGGTGTGTCGAAAATGACGGTGCATCGGTCACTGAAAAAGCTGGGTTACTGCACAAACCGCAAGCGGCGCTGTGACAAGGGCAATAGCGGCGTAACACTAAAAGAGTTACAGTGGATCGCTGCGCTGGTACGCTCGTCGGAACGCAAGAATGACAAGTCACTATTGCCGATTAAGGTCGCAATTGAGATTGCCTTTGAGAACGGGCAAATCAAGGCCCTGTATCACGAGGGCACCATTGCCCGGCTGTTGCGCGAAAATGGCTTGTCACCTAAGCAAATGAAACAGCCCAAGCCGCACGTCAATTTAAAGACCGAGCACCCGAATCAGCTGTGGCAGCTAGACCCGTCTATCTGCGTGCTGTACTACTTAAAAGATGGCAAGAATATGGCGGTAATGGACAAGGATAAATTCTATCAGAACAAGATGGAAAATCTTTACAAAATCGCTAATGAGCGGGTTTTTCGCTATGTCGTAACCGATCATGCCAGCGGCGCTTTTTTCTGCAAATACTACCTCGCCCGCGGGGAAAATCAAGAAATCTTGTTTGATTTTTTGATGACGGCGATGGGCGAAAAAGACAAACAGAAAAACCCCTTTGAGGGCGTCCCCCGGATGCTGTATTGGGATAAGGGCAGCGCCAACCAATCGCACATGATTAAAAATCTGTTGGAACAGCTGCAGGTTAAGCACAGCGCCCATATTGCCGGTAATTCCCGGGCTAAGGGCCAAGTCGAAAAAACCAACGATATTATTGAGCGTCATTTTGAAGGGCGCCTTTACACCATGCGCGTGGGCAGCGTTGACGAATTAAACTTTTGTTGCGAGATTTGGCAGCGCGACTTTCAAAGCAATCAGCGCTATGCCCACACCCGCCACGGCCTGCCGCGCTTTACAGCGTGGCGCAAAATCAAGCCGGCACAATTAACTGCCCGCCCGCCGATTGAGGTGTGCAAGATGCTGTTAAGCAGCAAGCCGGCCTTGCGTGAGGTGCGCGGCAACTATCAAATCAACTACGAGGGCAATAAATACAGCCTTAGCGAAGTTGACAATATCGCCGTTGGCGAAAAGGTGCCGGTGGCGGTTAACCCGTATGCTTATCCTAATATCCGCGTCAGCCATGAAAACCGCTTTGGTGAAATGGTGACTTACGATATCGCACCGCTGACCACTGATGAGTTTGGCTTTACCAGCGATAGCGTGGTGGCCGATGTGATGGACGGTGGGCACCACCACCAAGCGCCGTTAACGGCCATTGACCACAATCGCCAAGATATTGATGAGCTGGCTTACGGCACGCGCGATGAAGCTGAAATCGACAAGCTGCGCAACAGCCGAGGGAGATCAGGGGCAGCGGTGGCGTTTGCCGGGCAAATTGACCCGCTGGGCTATCTTGAAAAACGCAACGAGGTTAGCGATATTTTAAGGGTGCCAAAACGTGGTAAGCCACTGGATGTGGGCGAGCCGGCCCTGCAAAAAGTCGAGCAGCCCAAAGCACCGGGGTTAGAGACTATTCAGCGCGATGAACCGATTTTGCCCGTGCTTGATTTTATTAAATGGTATGCCAAGAATCATAAGATCACCCCGATAATCAATGCCAAAATCCGCGAGCTTTACGCCGCCGGCCTGCGCGAAAGTGATTATTTAACGGCTGCGCAGGTATTATTAAAACCTAAATTACAAAAGGTGATCTGATGACATTAAAAAAATTGCTTCGCGATTATGGTATCAGCCAGCAACAGTTGGCTAAGCGTATTATATCACCGCGGGGCAAATCTTACAGCACGGCAGTAATTAATCGCATTGTCAATCATGGTAAATACCCCAAGGCCGGAGATATTGAAGATATTCAAGCGCAGATTAAAGCGGTCCTTTCAACGCTAGGCGTACACTGCCGCGAACTGCAAGCCATTCGCTTTGACGGCGGGCTGGATTTAAATAAAGACAAAAAACAAACAACTAATAATTTAACGGAGAATTTAGAAATGCAAACATTAAGCCAGGCGGCAAAACAAGTTTTTAACTTGCCTAAAAGCCCTTTTATCGACGATGTGCAAGGGCGCGATGATGTTTATCTGTCAGCAGAGCAGCGCTATATCCGTCAGTCAATGAATATGACGGCAAAACACGGCGGCTTTATAGCGATTGTCGGCGAATCAGGTGCAGGCAAAACCACGTTAAAGCGCGACCTGATTGAGGGAATTAAACAAGACAGCGACCCGGTTATTATAATTCAGCCGCAAACGATTGACAAAACGCGGTTAAATGCTGTGCATATTTGTGATGCTATTATTGATGATGTCAGCCAGGGCAACGAAGCGCCAAAGCGGTCAATGGAAGCCAAGGCCAGGCAAATCAAACGCTTGTTGACAGCCAGCAGCCGGGCGGGTAGTAAGCATTGTTTAGTGATTGACGAGGCGCACGATTTAACTATTCCAACGCTAAAGCATTTAAAACGGTTCTGGGAACTTGAGGACGGTATGAAGCGTTTATTGGCTATTGTGTTAATCGGGCAGCCCGAGCTAAAAGTTAAACTCAATGAGCGTAATGCCGACGTGCGCGAAGTCGCCCGTCGGTGTGAGTTGGTTGAATTGCAACCATTAAATGCTTATGTGGGTGAATACTTAAAACACAAACTGGCGCGCATAGGGCGTTCTTTTGATGATATTTTTGCCAGCGATGCAATGAATGGCTTAACTGCCCGGCTAACGCAAAGCACAGGCAGTAAAACCATCAGTCTGCTGTATCCGCTGATTGTCAATAACGCCGTGATTGTGGCGCTAAACGCGGCTGCGGCGCTGGGCCAAGATAAGATTACAGCTGATATTTTTGAGGGGGTGTGATGAAACTTAATCGCTGCCCGATTTGTCATAGCTTGTTTGATGTAATGGCGTTGGCACAAGATGAGGCTACGAAAGAATTGCTTGTTAAACTGGCGAAATTTGACACCTTAACAGGCGTGGCAGTCATGGGATATTTAAGCTTGTTCTGCCCGGCTAAAAGCCAGTTAACTGCGAGCCGGTCGTTAACGCTTATCAATGAGATCGAGGTTTTAAGTGGTGGCGATTGGCAAAGGCTTGCGGTTGCTCTGGAAGCTGTGACGCAGACCATGTGGAGTAAAAAGCGAAACGGTGACGCGGTAAGCCAATTCAAAAATCACAATTATTTGAAAAAAGTTTTTGCCGAAGCGCCAAGCGATGAAAGTCTTACCGGACCTATTGCCGGCTCACCGGCAATGCATCGGGCGAAATCTAAAACTCGGGGAGCCATTGAACTGCTGGAGACGTTGAAACATGAATAAAATGTTCAAAAACACAGTAATCACTGGCTTGCAGTTATTTATGGCATTGCAGCTACCGGGGCGCCCGCCGCAGGATAGCGTTGCGGCAACTGCTGAGATTTGGGTTGATTTACTTCACCCTGTCCGCGGCTGGGATTCTGAGGATATTGCCAACTTGCAGCGGGCGTTTAAGCGAGTAGCCCGCAGGGCCGACAAGTTCCCTGCTCCTGCGCAGGTGATTGCTGCAATGGAGCCCAAGATTCAGGTATTCAAGGCATTGCCAAGACCACCTAAAACTGCAGCAGAAAAGCAGGAGATTAGCCGTATTTGTGCTGATATTGCTCGCATGCTATCAGGCGACACAATCAACAATGCAATCAATAAAACGACAACAGATGAGGATAAAGTATGACTACAGACAGCATTCCTGACGGATACAAAAAAGACGCAATGGGAAGATTAGTCCCCGTTGAAAATATAGATGAAATTGATTTATTACGTGATGAGTTAGTCAAGGAAAAAATCGCCAAAATGCAGGCGTTGCAAAAAGAGTTGCTTGCTATTAAGCATGAGCTATTGAATGACATTGGCGCTTTTGTTGATATGTCTGCTGAAAAATATGGTGTAAAAGTTGGCGGCAAAATGGGTAATGTAACGCTAAGTACCTTTGATGGTTCAGCTAAATTACAGCTACAGGCTGCTAAAAATCTTGTTTTTGATGAGCGGCTGCACGCCGCCAAGACGCTCGTTGATGGCTGTATTAAACGATGGGCGACAGGCGCGAATGAAAACCTGCATGTATTGGTAGATGATGCTTTTCAGGTTGATAAAGAGGGTAAAATAAACACTCAACGGGTGTTGTCTTTGACGCGCCTGAAAATTAATGATGATGCGTGGCAGAAAGCTATGCAGGCCATCAAGGATAGCTTGTCAGTAACAAATACGACTGTATATGTACGCGGTTATGTGCGCAAGCCCGGACGTTCTGATGACAAAATGACAGCAATCGTTTTAGATTTGGCGAGGGTGTAGTTATGTACAAAGGTAATCAATTAGCCAAAATACATATAGGTAAAAAACACATGGGGTTAACTGTCTATGAATATCGCGCTTTTTTAATTGGTTGCACGGGCAAAGCGTCATCCAAAGATATGAACGATAGGGAACGCTTACAAGTTATTCACGAGATGACGAGACGAGGAGCATTTAAGCACGCTAAAAAACCACTAACCGGCGTGCAAAAAGCTTGCGTGGCAAAGTGGTACAAGCTCCGGCAGTTAGGGGCAATTGGCAGTAAAGATAAAGCCAGCTTAAATCGCTTTGTTAAAAAACATTTTAAAAAATGGAATGTCGCTGATTTAACAATTAAAGAAAGCAATAAGCTGGCTGGTATTTTAGAGGGCTGGATTAAAAAAACCGAGCATACGGCGGGACAAAATGAGCAAGTCATTCAAACTAGACGGTAGCCAGCCCGCGCCCGATTTAAGCGATGCTGGTGAATTTTTCGCTGATTTGAGCGATCATACTCGTGAGCTGTTAATTTCACGCGGCATTAGTGAGTATGACGCTTTAAATATCGTTAACGATTTGATTTTGCATCTTGCGCAAACATTCCACGGCGAGGGGTTTTACGTCACCAAAAAACCGGTGGTTTTTGCCAGACAAATGGCAGCATACGCAGACTTGCGACATATGCACTATAAGGATGTCGATCTTAAGTACGGCTGGTCACAAGGCTACAGCTTAAAGTTGGCACAGAAAATAAAAGAGAAAAGACAACGACGCGAGCAGTTACGGTTGGCGTTTAAAAAACCTAATTAGGCAATCGGCTGGCCCGCGTAACGGGCTATTTCAATCAAATTCAAAACCAGTCCAATTTAATCATCAGCAATAGCACTTTAAACTGCAGCATCAGCAAAGCGAGCGACTGAGCGAAGCTACCAACAACGCCCAGCCCTCACAGTGAAAATACCACTGCAAGCAAGGCACGCCCTCTCCGTACAGAGGTGCATAAGCCTATCAGTTTTTCATCAAAAAACAAGTGGTGGTATTGTATGCAGAAAACAGCTCCCTTGCCGTTTATCGGTCAAAAGCGTAATTTTATCAATCATTTTATTAAGGTACTTAATAAGCAAATTAAACGCGAAGGTGAAGGCTGGACGATTATTGACGCCTTTGGTGGTTCGGGTTTGTTAAGTCACGTTAGTAAAGCGGTTAAACCTAATGCAAGGGTTGTTTATAATGATTTTGATGGTTATCACAAACGGTTACATCACATTCCTGAAACTAACCGGTTAAGACGGCAACTAGCGGCTATTCTTGCTGACTTGCCACGCAGCAAGAGGCTTGAAGAAAATAGCAAACAGGCTGTTATTGAGTGTATCGCTGGCTTTAATGGCTTTGTCGATATAAAGACCGTGGCAGCGTGGATATTGTTTAGTGGAAACTTTGCTAACACAGTTGATGACTTGCGCAAACAAACGCTATACAATCGCATCCGATTAAGTGACTTGCCGCAGGCAGGCAGTTATCTTGACGGTTTGGATATTATACGCGCGGATTTTGAAGAGCTGCTCAAGCAGTATTGCGAATCACCCAACTGTTTGCTTGTTCTCGACCCGCCATATGTTTGCACGCAGCAAGGAATGTATGCCAATAAAACATATTTTGGGATGGTTGAGTTTCTCCGGTTAATGCGCCTTGTTCGGCCGCCATTTGTGTTTTTTAGCAGTACCCGTAGTGAGCTGGTTAGTTATTTAAATTTTGTTATTCATCACAAAATAGAGGGCTATAAGAGGTTTGAAGGTTATAAAAGAATAGTTGTTGACACCAGCGTTAATCACAACACCAAGTACGAAGACAATTTAATTTATAAATTTGACGAGATGGCTGTCTGAGCTTTATAGATTGGTGTCTTTTAAATTATTATGTCGGCATATAAAGCAATTAAAAAGCATGTGTGATTAGTAGTTGTTGGAGCACCTGTTAATGGACAAAATCAAATAAAACACCCCAAATTAGAAACACAGGTTTCTACCATAGAAACTTTTTAAAATCCTATTTATAACATTTTTCTGCTAAAAATATCACGGGCGGGATTAGATTAGGTTTCGTAACAGTTTCATCGTGTGCCTCTTATGCTTTGTGTTTTATATTAGATGTTTAAGTTAGCTTGGCGGTCCCCAAAAGAGAATTTGCCCAAACCAGACAATAAAACCATAGGCACAAATCAAACCTATCGTAACAATTGGTAAACCGATAAGTGCCAATAAAAGAAAACGTTTCCACTCCTTACCGGCGGTTAGCGTT
>PDWI01007509.1_pt1 | contig 13195 bp, 7 predicted proteins | sample 1430891 | NCBI WGS metagenome assembly PDWI01 (sample SAMN01162508, study PRJNA174530) | Oral metagenome, whole genome shotgun sequencing project. | biome: Marine environment; feature: Marine mammal; material: Swab sample of the gingival sulcus; isolation source: swab sample of gingival sulcus... | reverse complement strand
ATTTAGACGATTGCAAAATAACATAAAAAAAACATTGAATCCAAATAAATTCAATGTTTTTTTCTTATTATTCCCTAAATTACTGAAGAGTTAGGGATTTATAGTAAATTTAGTCCTATATTTATTTTTTTCTTAGTAGAGCTTTAATTTATGTTTGTAAGGGAGTTATGTTTATATTTGATTGTATTTATTATAGTTACTTTTAAGCTCCTTTTTAATGTAGATTGTACTTCGTTTTTCAAAACAAGATGCAATATCGCTTAATATGCTCTCGTGCCTGCCTATTATAAGTGTACCGTTTTTGTGTAGTATGTCATGGAAAAATTTAAAAATACGATTTTGAGTTTCGTGGTTAAAATATATTAAAAGATTACGACATACTATTAGGTGGTACTTAAAATTATTTGGATTTTGTGTTTTTAAGAGGTCGTTTTTTAAAAATTCAATTTTGGGCAGCAGTTTATTATTTACTGTAATAAGATTTTTTCTTTTCGAGAATGTAAAGTAGTTTTTTATAGGTGGTGAACTTGTTCCGTCAAAAACTTCAGAATAATTTTTTATGTATTCGTCAATTTCGCGATATTTATATTTTCCCGTACGTGCAATTTTTAATACGTCTTCATTTATGTCCGTACCTGTTATATTACATCTATCCAAAAGCCCCACTTCGTCCAGCAATACCATTAATGAGTATGCTTCTTGTCCGGTTGATACTCCCGGATGCCAGATATTTATTTGTTCTTCATTTACATATTTGGGGATAATATCTTTCCGCATTATTCGCCATACTTGCGGGTTTCTAAACAGCTCAGTTGTATTCACTGTTATTTTTTTTATTGTCTCCTCTATTAGTTCAGGATATTGCTGCATGTCTTCCACTATTTCAGGGAGGCTTTTACCACTATCTTCAACCAATTTGACCAGTCTTCGAGTGAATGATTTTAGTGAATAATTGGAAAAATCATAATTGGCTTCCGTTTTAAAAAACGAAATAAAATCTTGTATGTGTTTTTCGTTGATATTTTCCATAACTGTTAATATATACGCTACGAGGTAGTTGAAATCACTACGCTTAAAGTCCGCTACAAAGTTAAGCAAAATTTCTTTTATATTACTATATTTTTTTATACAAAATAAAATAATTGATTTAGGCTTTTAGCTAATATATATATATATTATATTAGCCCTTTATTTTTAAGACTTTACAAGATAACAAATTTTTTTTACCGCAAAGCTCGCAAAATACACATTGAATTCCTTCTTGAAACCTTTGCGTTCTCTACGGTTAGAGTTTTTATAAACTAATATTTATACGCCTAATTCAATTTGTGAAAATAGTTTAAATGCTTGATTATAAGATTGTTAGTTTGTGCTTTATGGGGTTAAATAACTTCAAATTGTTTTAAAACTTCTTTCACTTGTTGCACTGCCGTATCTAAATTGTCGTTAACTACTTGAGCATCAAAGCCTGTGGCTAAGGACAGTTCATACTCGGCTTTTGATAGACGGGTTTTTAAACTTTCAGCTGTTTCCGTACCCCTATTTTCCAACCTCTTGCGAAGCACCTCCAACGATGGCGGTTTTACATATATCAACACTGCTTCATCGCCGTAAAATTTCTTTATGTTAAGCCCACCCACGGCATCAATGTCAAATAAAACATGCTTATTTCTGATGCGAATATTCTCAACTTCGGTTCTTAAAGTTCCATAAAAACGCCCTTCGTACACCTGTTCCCACTCAACGAAATCATCATTTTCTATTTTTTTTGAAAAATCATCAGTAGTCAAGAAATAATAATGCTCGCCATGCTTCTCGCCCTTACGCGGCGGACGATTTGTAGCAGATACGGAAAATTCTGCATTCAAAAAATTATTATCCATAAGTCTTTTTACAATAGTACTTTTTCCCGAACCTGAAGGACCTGAAAATACAATCAGTTTAGTAGCCATATTATTATTTTTTTTATTTTATGTTAAAATATGATTTTTCTTAAATCATTTTTTTTATTTTTACCCAAAATATTGCAAATTTAATTTAAAATTTACACAAAATGAAGCAATTTAATGACGATTTCAAAGAAAAACTATATGCAACTATTGAAGACATAGAAGATAACTCTATGGTAGAGGTTGTTGCCGTAATAAAACCAAACACTGCCAAATACAGAGATGTATCGCTATGGAGTGCGTTTGTTTTTATGGCTGCAATGTTTAGTTTCTTTATGTTTATGCCTTGGGTATTAAGCCCTTATGTTATATATCTGCTTACTTTGTTTGCTTTCCCTTTGGGATATTTCTTAATGGAGCTTATGCCTAATTTAAAACGAGCTTTCATAAGCAAAAAACGAATGTTGCGACAAAGCGAAATAATGGCACGTGCCGTATTTCAAAAAGGCGGAATAAGACACACTATGGAAAAAATAGGAGTTTTATTTTTCGTAGGCTTATTTGAAAGAAGCGTTATTATTGTTCCCGACCGAGGAGCCGAAACCTCAATACCAATAGAAGATTGGGAAGAGATGAACCGTAATTTTGCCGCAATATTTTCAAAAGAAAATAAAAGCGAGGCATTTATAGAAGCCCTTAAAAAAACAAAACCAATATTTGCGGAAAACATACCTCCCATAGAAAATGATATTAATGAACTTCCCGATGATTTAGAGGTAGAAATATAAGTAGCCTAAACTTGAAAAAATTATAAAAATTAAAAAATAAAACACAGACCTTATGAGAAACAGACAGAAAATTTTTCAAATAATAATTACGAGTTTATTTGTATTGTTGGTTATAAACCTATTGTTTACTTTTGGAATTGGAGAACTGGCAGCACGTCCGGGCGGTGGACATTCCTACTCGGGCGGTAGTAGTGGTGGTGGCGGAGGAGGCGACGGATTAGTCGGGCTTCTAATTGCTATATTGTTGGAACTGCCGCCACAAATATCCGTGCCTATAATAATAGCTATATTCGTTTTAGCTTACATTAACCAAAAAAGAAAAATGAAAAACGGAGTAACAATAAGTTCTGCTCCCACGCTGAATACTCGAATAAATCAAAATAGACAAATAAAATCAAGTATAGAAATGCTGAAAGCAAACGACCGTAATTTTTCGGAAGTTATATTTCTGGATTTTATATCATCACTTTACAATAAGTACTACACCTATTTGGGTAAACCCGAATTTAAAAATATAGCTCCTTTTTTCTCTAAAAATGAAGTTCAAAAATCGGCAAGTTCGCCTAAAGACCAAACTATAAATGAAATAGTTATAGGAAGTGTGAATATAACAAACTTATTTCAAAGAAATGGATACCAATATTTAGAAGTTGATATAAATGCAAATTACAGTCTTATAAAAAACAACAAAAAAAGGCGTGTAAGCATGCGTGAAAAATGGACTATGATGCGCAAAGACGGTGTTTTATCGCCAGAACCCGATGCCATGCGACGCTTAACATGTCCGGCATGCGGCGGAAGCAATGATTTTACTGATAACGGAAATTGTAATTTCTGTGGCAATCTTATAGAAAGCGGCGAAAAACAATGGGCAGTAGCACACAGAACAATATTAGAAAGTAAATTGTTTAATGCCTCAGGTTTAGCACATTACGAACAAGAACAGGGAACTTCATTGCCCACAATATACCAACCTGCTCTTAGCGATTATTTTAATAGTTTAATACAAATATCAGGTTCAAATCCGAAACAATGGCAAGAAAACTTTCTTAAAAGTGTGGTGCACACTTACTTTACGGAAATATACGATGCTTGGAGTAAAAACAATTTATTATCGGTGCGTAACTTGCTTTCTGACCGTACTTACGAAAATTTCTCGTTCTGGATAGATGCCTATAAACGTGCCGGTTTGCGAAACAAACTTGACAATACGCAAATTAAAAATATACAATTTGTGAAAATAGACATAGACAAATTTTATATTTCGGTAACAGTACGCATTTATGCTTCGGCTATGGATTATGTTTTGAATAGAGAGAACAAAGTAGTAGGCGGTTCGGCGCGTAGAGCGCGTTCTTTCTCTGAGTATTGGACTTTTGTACGAAGCAGAAAAGTGCAAAAAGATAATTTCGACCATTCTAAATGTCCGAGTTGTGGCGCTCCTGCTGATAAAATAGGGCAAGCCGGAGTATGCGAATATTGTAACTCAAAAATAAGTACAGGTGATTTTTCTTGGGTGCTGGCTATTATAACTCAAGATGAAGAATATTCAGGATAATTATGAATGACTTTGTTGCGTGGTTCAATTAGCGTCTAAAGTATTGTTTTTGAGTTTTTTAGGTTTAATAATACTTCGTTAAATTACGAATTACGAATGGCGAATTACGAATTACAACATCATTAAGCTTTATTACTAATGTGCTGACAACCAGCTTGTTGCAAAAGTAGCGTAAAGTTGTTTTAATTTTCTGATTATAAGTAATTTGTAAAAAACAACGGGCTACTGTTATGTAAGATGATAATTAAAGTCTTATGATGGGCTGTACAAAGACTTAATTATCAACAAGTTCTTTTTTGGCTTTTTTGGGCTTTTAGCTTTTGGCTCTTAATTTTAATTTTCTAAAGTATTTTCTGATTTAATTAAACAAAAACAAAAATGCAACAAGGAGTAAAAACAAAAACGTGTAAACGAAACATAGTATTAATTTTACTTATTTTATTAAATATCAATGGTTTTGCTCAATCGGGAAAAATAAAAGGCAGCGTTGCCAATATAGCCGACAACAGTCCTGTGCCTTTTGCGACTATATCCGTTGAAAATACCCAAATGGCAACAACAAGTGATATTGACGGTAATTTTGTCATAGAGAACATAGCTCCGGGATATTATAAATTATACGTTCAAGTGATGGGGTATGAAAATCAATTGTCGGAAGAAATAGAGATAAGACCTAATAAAACTACGAATATAGAAATTCAATTGGAGAAACAGGTCTACGATATGGAAACGATTGTTGTAAAATCATCGCCATTTAAACGCCGTGCCGAAAGCCCTGTATCTATGCGGTCGTTGGGTATAAGCGAAATTGAGAAAACACCCGGCGCAAGTCGAGATATATCGCGAGTGATACAAACATTGCCCGGTGTATCGTCGTCGACAGCAGCCTTCCGAAACGATGTGATAGTGAGAGGCGGAGGTCCCTCTGAAAATGTTTTCTACATAGACGGTATCGAAATACCTACGCTAAATCATTTCTCTACGCAAGGCGCATCGGGAGGTCCCGTAGGTATAGTGAATGCTGATTTTGTGAGCCAACTCGATTTTCATACAGGCGCTTTCCCAAGCTATGCAGGCGAAGCACTAAGCTCTGTGCTTGATTTTAAAATGCTAAACGGAAACGAAGATAAATTAAAATATAAAGCAACCGTAGGGGCATCGGATTTAGCTCTAACGGTTGATGGTCCTGTGCTGAAAAAGACAACAGGTATTTTTTCTGTACGTCGCTCGTATCTGCAACTTCTTTTCAGTTTGTTGAAGCTTCCTTTTTTGCCGACATACAATGATTTTCAGTTGAAAACAAGAACAAAGTTTAATAAAAAAAATGAACTCATAGTTGTAAGTCTGGGGGCTTTGGATAATTTTGAATTAAACACAGGAATAAAAAATCCTACCGAACTTCAACAATACATTGTTAATAATTTGCCTGTTTTTAATCAAAAAAGTTATGTGATAGGCGGTGTATATAAGCATTACTCAAAAAACGGATACCAAAGACTTATATTAAGCAGGAATTTTCTTAAAAATGATATAATAAAATATAAGAACAACAACGATAGCGATGCTGATAACTTACAATTGAGTATAAAATCATTTGAAGTTGAAAATAAAATAAGATTTGAACAGATAAGTCGAATTAAAGGCTTTAAAATTTCTTACGGCGCAGGCTATGAACACAGTAAATATTCCAATGATATATATCAAAGGTTATTAATTTTTGGAAATTTGATACTTCTTGATGAAGAAAGTAATTTTAGATTAAATTCATGGAATGTTTTTGGACAAGTAAGCAAAAAGTTTTTTGACAAAAGGCTTACTCTTGCAACGGGCATACGCGCAGATGCCAATGATTACAGTAGTTCCATGAACAATTTGCTGCAACAAATATCGCCACGACTGAGTGTATCTTACGCTATTGCCGAAAACTTTTTTTTGAATGCCAATGCGGGAAAGTACTACAAACGTCCCGAATATACAACTTTGGGGTATAAAAACAGGGATGGTGTTCTTATAAATAAGGAGAATGATATAAAATACATATCGTCGACACAATATGTTGCCGGCTTGGAGTGGCGTCCGATAAAAGACACAAAAATAACGGGCGAGTTCTTTTATAAGGACTATGCGAACTACCCCATGTCTGTAAAAGACGGAATATCTTTGAGCAATAAGGGTGCAGATTACGGTGTTGCGGGTAGCGAAGAGATAAAATCGACAGGTAAAGGGCGTGCCTACGGGTTTGAACTTTTTACGCGTATGCCATCTTATAAGAAATTCAATCTTTTACTTTCGTATACTTATGTTCGCAGTGAATTTGAAGACATACAAGGCACACTTATACCCTCGGCGTGGGACAATAAGCATATTTTGAATCTGACGCTGATGAAATCATTTAGGCACAACTGGGATGTGGGGCTAAAATGGCGCTATGCGGGCGGTACGCCTTACACTCCATACGATATGGATAAATCAAAGGTAATAGCTTATTGGGATATTCAAAACGAGGGATTTTTAGATTATTCAAAATTTAATACGCTAAGGTTGAGCAATTCACACCAATTGGATGTAAGGATAGATAAAACGTTTTATTTTCAAAAGATAGAGTTTGGATTTTACATAGACATACAAAATATATATAATTTCAAAGCAGAAAATCCACCTTATCTCACGAATTTAGATGCAAATGGCAAAGAAAATATAAACCCTGATAATCCCAATGAATATATTTTACGAAAACTTGAAAGTAATACGGGTACGGTAATTCCTTCTATCGGGTTGAAGGTTACGTTTTAGAATGGTGTTTTTGGGAGTTGTGGGTGGAGTTGGGGAAAGCGTGCCCCTTTTGTAATTGTTTGGTTTTTAGTGTATTAAATTCATAATTACTTACGTGAGGGTTTCGCCGTTCTCTATTTAACGAAGTTTGTTTTTAAAACTTTGAGAAAATAAAGCCATATTATTTTTGGTATCATAAACTTTTAAATGCAAATTAAGCTCCTCTTTTCTCAAAAATTGTTTGGGTATAGCTATTATTATAAGGTCATTTTTTAAGTCATAATCAGCTATAACGGGGGTGTTATTTATTTCCGCTTCATATTTTAGTATTCTCGACATGTCGTCTTCCACTTTTAATTCAAAAGATTGCAAATCGGATAATTTGGTGTTTTCTTTAAAATTTTCGGGTGTCAGCTTTGGCGGAATTGTGTCGAGATAAACCGCATACTGACCGAAATATCTTATTTCTGCCGTCATAAAACCATTGAGTAAACTGCCGCCTACGTTTACAAATTTACCTTTAGCTCCTTTTCTGATTAAACATATTTTTGAAAGTAAATGTGTAGGTATATCTCTGGTTTTCAAGGCTATACGTACGCCATAATGTATCGGGGTATAATATCCGTATATGCTGTGCCAGTCGGAAAAAAAGTGCGAATCGCCTGCCGATTTTCGGTAATTCAAACAAAAATCGTCGTAAAATGAATTTTCGTCGGACATTAATCTGAAATCCTCACGAATAAAATAGTTTTTGCAACCGGCTTTCATTTGATTTTCACAAATTTTTTCGGGCTTTGGCTTATAGTTTTCGCCCTTTATATTGAAACGAAGCTCCGAAGTATTACCGTTGAAATCGCTTATTTTTATTCTTACTTTTTTCTTCTGTTTGGCTTCTATTTCAATATATCCGTCGTTGCTGAGATTGCTGTATATGTTCAACATATTGCCTTTTTCTCTGTAAAGATTGGTGTATTTTTTGCGCTTTTTTTGGTATTGAATATAGTTGCTAAAACTGTTCATGTAGCGAGTTTCCTCGTAAGGGATTTCATCTTTTTTAAACTCAAAAATCAACTCGTTATCAACATATACTTGTGCCTTGTATACGGCGTATTTATTGCGCTGATTGGTTCGTCTGTCAAAGGCTTCTACTGCTAATGATATTTTGCCCGATGCAGTTATTGATTGCTTTGGGGAATAAATATTTTTTTTCCGATTTAGCCTAAACACAACTTGAGAATTTTTGCCTTTTACACTGCTTTGGGCATTTGCAGGCGTTACTAACAGGCTGTAAATTTCGGGTGGTCTGTTATCGGCTGCAAAATATAAAAAGTGATAAGGATTTATAGCAGCATCGTTTTGTGAACGGCGTATTTCAAAATGCAAATGTGGTCCGAAAGAATATCCGCTATTTCCCCCAAAACCTATCAAATCGCCTTTCTTTACAGGAAATTTTTCGGGATAAAAATATTCTAAATTTCTAAACCTATGCGAAGCTAATTTTTGCGCATCGACATATTTTTTTATCTTCGGCGCAAATTTGTTGAGATGACAGTAAACCGAACGATAACCTTCGGGATGGTCTATGTATAAAGCGTTTCCATAGCCGCCCGGCTCCGAGATATATCGTGAAATATATCCGTCTTCAACGGCATATACAGGCTTGCCAACTCGCAAACGAATGTCTGCTCCCATGTGAAAATGATTGGAACGAATTTCGCCAAAATCACCCGAAAGACTCATCGGATGTTTTAAAGGTGATTGATAGTTTAAATTGGGATAATTTCCGATATTTTGTGATAAAGAATTATAAGAAAAAATTGTATTGAAAAAAATTGTAAGAAATATTATACTTTTTGTAAATTTCATCTTGTTTGCAAAAAAGGTGTACAGTGATATTTTTATATTAAATGCAAAACAAGTAAATATTATTTTTTTTGAAAAATAATAATGTTTAATTTTACTTTTTATTAAAGCTAAGCTCGTATGTTTATAGAATTGAGAATTGAGAACGGCGAAGCCCTCACGTAAGTAATTGAGAACGGCGAAGCCCTCACGTAAGTAATTGAGAAGCATTTATGTGAGTAATTGAGGATTTATCTTGCTGATAATCAGGTAGTTCTGGGACGGAGCGAGGAGGGTGTAAGTTTTTGATTATCAGTTGTTTATATGAAAATAACGAAGTTTAATTACTAAATAAACCTATTGATTGCAAAATGAAAAAGAATTTATTTAATAAGTTTACATTATTATTTCAAGATAAAGAAACAGAGCTGAATTTTCTGCAAAAAAGTTTGAAAGCTCAAAAAACTCAAATAATGTTTTTGTTATTTGCAATGAGTATTTTGTCTATTATAAACATTTATTATTCAGTACATTATGACAAACAAATGCCTTTTCTGTTTATTTATTTTGCTGTATTTCTCGGTGGGCTTATTTTTCAAATAATTTATCCTTTTGAGAAAAAAAATCAGTTTAAGCAAAAAGAGTTATTTTTGTTGATCACCTGTATAAGTTCCTTACTATTTTCCATATACGAATATCAGACTTCCGAAAATGTTGTGATGGCTCTATTGGCAGGTGTTGTTATACTACAACTGTCAGCCATATTGTTTTTGTTTGGTATACGATTTTTTTACTCTATCATTGCCGGATTTATTTTTGTTGTTTTTTCGGAAACCTTAGCGTTTTTGGAGAATACTCAAAGTCTTCTGTCACATAGGCTAATAATTTATTTTTCGTTATTAGTTTACCAAGTGGCTATTTACTTTAGTGAAAAACAGAAAAGAGAAAATTATCAGGTAAATATTTTATTGAAAAAAAGTAATAAAAAACTACAAAAATTTTTTATTGAATTTTCTAAAGACGAAGAAACAACCAAACTCGTATTAGATAAATTTCCGGGAATGATAATATCCTTATCTCCTGAAGGCGAAATACTTTTTTGGAACAAAGAATGCCAGCGACTTACAGGATACAATATAGACGAAGTGAAAAAGAAAGAAGGATGCTTGAAATTGCTGTATGGAAAAAATATTGAATCTAAAACTTTTGAATTATTTACAAAAGATAAACTTCATCTTGATTTTGAAACAAAAATAACGGATAAATTCGGGAAAAAACATATAATCAGGTGGAAAAAAATAACATTGTATAAATATCTTGCAGAAGTTCCTGAATGGTATGTTGGAACAGACGTAACAGAAGAAGTTGAAGTTTGGAAAAACTTAAAAAAAAGAGAAAATGAACTTATTAGTACCCAGAATATAGCACTTATAGGAAACTGGGAATGGGATATAGTAGCAAACAAACTTTCAATCTCAAATCAGATGTATAAATTATATAATCTGAACAAAAATAAAACCAACCAAAATGAAATAGAACTGATTAGTCAAAATTTAACAAAAGAATCTATACAAACTATAGAGGAAGACGTAAGGAAAGCCGTAGAGAATAAGAAACAAGCGTTTGCAGGCGAATATACAATGGTTTTTAAAACAGGCAAATGCAGTATAATGTACATACAAGGACAAATTATATACAATCAAAAACAAGAAGCAACAAAAATATACGGTACTTCACAAGATATAAGCGCTTCGAAATCAGCTGAATGTAAGATAAAAAGCATACAGCAAAGCCTGGAACATGCCCAACAAATAGCAAAACTCGGAAATATAGAATACAAAGTTGCAAAGAATAAAGTATATATATCTAAAGAAGTATTTCGCATTTTGGAGATAACAAATCTTAAGACATTTATGTTTCCCGAAGACCTTGCAAATAGTTTTAATTCAGAAGATTATAAAACTATATATGGTTTTCTAAAAAAAGAAAAGAACCTAACAACTGAAATGACAATAAAAACCCCTGATGGAACAAATAAAATTTTAACCGTTATGGGAAAAACCTACTATGATGAATACAACCAAGTAATAAAATATCTTATTTTACAAGACAACACAGCTCTATCTAAAGCAATAAAAGAACTCAAAAAAAACAAACTCCGAATTACGAACATACTAACCTCATTGCCAGACCCTATAATGTTGATAGACAAAGAATTCAACATAAAAGATGTAAATACCTCGGTAGAAAAAACTTTTAACCGAGAATATGAAGAATTACTATCACTGTCGTTAAGCCAATTGTTTGATAAACAAGAATTTAAAATATTTGTAAGAAAAGCAGAACGATTAAATAACGAAAACAATGTTTTGAACAACTTACAACTTCAAATGAAACGCAAACAAGGTGAAAAATTTCCTGCCGATATATCTATCGTTTTTATGCCCAACGAAAACAAAGAAATAAGAGAATATATTATTGTTACAAAAGATGTTACCCTACAAAAAAAATACGAAAAACGACTAAAAGAAGCACGAATGCAAGCCGAAGAAGCAGACAAATTAAAATCATCGTTTTTGGCAAATATGTCTCACGAAATCCGTACCCCAATGAACGCAATAATCGGATTTTCGCAAATGCTTATACAAGCCGACATATCGCAAGAAGAAAAAGAAGAATACGCCGGCTACATAAGCTCAAACAGCAACTCCTTGCTCACAATGATAGACGACATAATAGATATATCAAAAATAGAAGCAGGACAACTCAAAATTAAATACAAAAATGTTAGCATAGAAACTATCTGCGAACACGTGTTAATCATTGCAAATGAACAGAAAAAGATTTACAAAAAACACGACCTCGATATTATAAGCACTTGTGAGGACAAATTATATAAATCCACTGTAAGAATGGATAAAGTACGTGTAATTCAGGTGTTTACAAACCTCGTTACCAATGCCGTAAAATTTACTGATATAGGATTTGTGAAATGCTCATGCGAAATAACAAAAATTGATAACAAAAAATATTTAAAATTCAGCATTCAGGATACAGGAGTAGGCATAAAATACGAAAATGCCGACAAAATTTTCAGCCAATTTTACCGAACCGAAAATAAAGGTCCGATAGAATACAGAGGAACAGGCTTAGGATTGGCACTAAGCAAAAAACTTTTGACTCTAATGAACGGCAAAATAGAAGTAAATTCCGAAGAGGGCAAAGGAAGCACATTCTCGTTTTATATACCATACATGCCAGTAGAAAGAAGCTACGACAAGAAAATAAATAATAATCTTGTAAAAAAATATGACTGGAAAGACAAAAAAATAATTATAGCCGAAGACGATTTAGGAAACTACAAATTTTTTGAGTTACTATTAGCCCCCACCAATGTTGAAATACTACACGCAACCGACGGACAAACAGCAATTGCTCTATTTCAAAGCGAACCGAATATAGACCTTGTAATAATGGACATAAAACTACCCGAAATGGATGGATACCAAGCTACTGAAAAATTAAAATCAATGAAAAAAGACCTCCCCATAATAGCGGTAACAGCATTTGCAATGTCCGACGAAAAACAAAAAATAATGAACTTTCAATTTGACGACTACCTGCCTAAACCCGTGAAAAATAAAAAACTACTTAGCGTGATAGATCATTTCTTGAGTAATTAAAAATTATGAATGGCGAAGCTCTCATGGTTATGGTTTAAATTGTTGGTATTCAATGTGTTACTATGGTTATGTAAATATCAAGTTAAAAAGCTGATTATAAGATATTTGATGAAAAATAACGAACATTATTGTTAGGCAAAATTTAGTTCATAGATTGACGAGTTTTAAAAAGAAAATTTTATATTTGCAAATAAAATAAAGAACTAATTTTTGTAAAAAATCTTTTGAAAGCCAATAAAATTTAGAAGTTATGTGTAAATTAAACCCAAAGATAGATTTAGTATTCAAAAAAATTTTCGGCTCAGAAAAAAATAAAAATATTCTTAAATCACTCATTAATTCTATATTACCGGAAAATGAGCAAGTAGTTGAATTAACTATAAAAAATCCTTACAACGAACAAGATTTTAAAGGAGATAAGTTGTCAATTGTGGATATAAAAGCAACTGATGAAACCGGTAATTGGTATGATATTGAAATACAGGTAAAAGAACAAGAATATTATGGTAAACGGGCAATATTTTATCATTCTGAAATTTACGGTAATCAATTAAGTGAGGGCGAGACTTATGATAAATTGAATAAAACAATAATAATAAGTATTTTAGATTTTAACTACTTCCTTGAAGACAAACGACATTTTCGCAGATGTTGCTACAAAGA
>PDWI01007508.1_pt1 | contig 13196 bp, 15 predicted proteins | sample 1430891 | NCBI WGS metagenome assembly PDWI01 (sample SAMN01162508, study PRJNA174530) | Oral metagenome, whole genome shotgun sequencing project. | biome: Marine environment; feature: Marine mammal; material: Swab sample of the gingival sulcus; isolation source: swab sample of gingival sulcus... | reverse complement strand
ATGTCAGTTGCATCCCACTGTCCTTTACTTGAACCCATAACAGAACAATTTGGAAAACTTTTACATGTAAATTTAAAAGATAGTTTTAAAACGGCAATTATCTCAAATGTAACTGCACATGAATACAGAAGTAAAAACGAGGCCGTAAACTTACTTCAAAACCAACTCATATCTCCTGTGGAGTATGTAAAAAGTATAGAGCTAGCCGAACAAAAAAGTGACTGTTTTATAGAGTTTGGCGCTACTGTTTTAAAAGGACTAAACCGAAGAATAACAAAAAAACCAACTCTTAGCATAACCGATATGAAAAGTTTAGAAACTACGCTAAAAGAGGTAAATTTATGAAAACCATAGCATTAATGGGCGCAATGCCAGAAGAGATAGCTCCACTTTTAGAGCTTATCGGAGATTATCAAGAAGAAAATTACGCAAAAAACAGATACTATAAAGCAAAATATAAAAATTTAAACCTAATCATAGCTTATAGTAAAATAGGCAAAGTAAATGCCGCTTTAACAGCAACAACAATGATAGAAAAATATAAAGCCGATAAACTACTTTTTTCAGGCGTCGCAGGCGCAGTAAAAGAGGAGTTAAAAATAGGCGATATTTTATACGCAACCAAATTAGCCCAACACGACCTTGATATCACGGCTTTTGGACATCCTCACGGATACGTTCCCGAAGGTGCTGTTTATGTAAAAAGTGATGAAAAACTAAATCTCATAGCTAAAAAAGTAGCCGATGAACAAAATCTAAAAATCATTGGCGGAACCATAGCAACAGGCGATCAATTTATCTGCGATGAGGCTAAAAAAAGCTGGATAAAAGAGACTTTTAGTGCCGATGCCATTGAGATGGAAGGTGCTTCTGTTGGGGTTGTGTGTGACGCATTAGGCATTCCTTTTTTCATGCTTCGCTCCATAAGCGATGCTGCTGGAATGGATGCGGAATTTGACTTTGATAAATTTCTAGAAAGCTCTGCTAAAAAAAGTGCTAAGTTTTTATACAAAATGCTTGATTTTTTAAGTGAGGAGGCGTAGTTGGTTGAACTAAGTAAAAAACTAATCAGCTCATGTGGAAAAGCAAACGCTAGATATGAAATGATAGTTGATAATGATAAAGTTCTTTTAGGACTTAGTGGTGGAAAAGATAGTCTTGCCCTTGCTCACCTTTTAAAAAGAATGCAAAAAATTGCTCCTTTCAAGTTTGAGCTTAAAGCTGTAACCGTAAGCTATGGAATGGGAGAGGATTATACAAATCTCCACAATCACTGCGAAAAATACGGTATCGACCACGAGGTAATTGATACTAATACTTTTGAATTGGCAAAAGAAAAAATCCGAAAAAATTCATCATTTTGTAGCTTTTTTTCAAGAATGAGACGAGGTGCTTTATACACTTACGCCCTAGAAAATGGTTTCAATAAAGTTGCCATAGCTCACCATTTAGATGACGCGGCAGAAAGCTTTTTTATGAATTTTATATATAACGGTGCATTAAGAAGTTTAGCTCCAAAATATACAGCCGGCAATGGTCTTGTAGTTATCCGTCCTTTAATACATGTAAGAGAGAGACAACTCCGTGATAACGCAACTAAAAACAACCTCGAAGTCATAGGCGATGAGGCGTGTCCTGCCATGAGATTTGATATAAAAATGCCCCACGCAAGAGCAGAAACCAAAGAGCTTTTAGCAAAATTTGAAAAAGAGCATCCAAAACTTTTCGTGTCACTAAAATCAGCCTTTGAAAATATACATGTAAGCAGTTTTATGAATGAGGAGTATTTAAAATAAACACAAAAGGAGTGTTTTATAAATAAGATATTGGGTCTATTGTTTCTTGTGGTTATTGCATTTTTTATAAAGGACGAGTTTCATAAAAGCAATAACCACAAAACATATGAAGTTCAAAAAAAATATCCCTAAAAAAACATATACCTCACAACAATACCGTTGTGAAGGCAAAGTTTGGTGCTCTCAAATGACAAGTTGCGAAGAGGCCACTTTTTATCTAAACAATTGTCCAAACGTTAAAATTGATGGCGATAATGATGGAATTCCTTGCGAAAACCAGTGGTGTAATAGTTGGTAATAGTGTATGAAAAAGTTTTTTCAGGTTAAAACTCTATTCTATGTTGTTCCATACCGTGATCATCTATTGATGGATTTTTTATAAATCTAGATCTGCATTTATCTTTTAGTGTTTCATCAAATGAGTTGCAAAGTACGGTTGTTGTTAGTGTGTTTACTGATGGAGAAAGTGTAATAGCCGCAACTGGATTTTGTGAATTGTTATAATGATATAGGTATGCGTTATTAGAATCGTCAAATGTCCAGCCGTTACCTTTTAATTCAAAAAGTGTATTTAGTTTTAAAGTATTAACGCTATCTCCATTTAAATCAACAGCATTATAAAATGCACTTGGCACACTGCTTTCCGCATCAGCTATAATTTTTGCCAAATTATTAAACATTGCGTTTACTTTTAAATCTTTATACTTAGGAATCGCAGTTGCAGCAAGTATTCCTATGATAACGATTGTAAAAATTAATTCAATAAGTGTAAAACCTTTTTTTATCATGGTGCTTTCCTTTGCGCATTCATTTGTTATAGTATCGTCAAAAAACAAAAAAAGATTATATCTTTTATGAAATTTTTACAATAAAATTAAAAAAATTACCAATATATTTTGAAATTTAATGTAACCTAACCAAACATTTAAACAAAAATTGTATCATTTATACACAAATGATATTTAAAACAGCAAAAGCATAGCTCTTACATGTAAATGATTTACATGTAAGAGCTATTTTAGTTTTTTATTCTTTTTGGCACACTAGAAACTATTATATCTCCTTTTATGATATCTCAACGCTATCAATTTCTAAACCCATGCTTCAAAAAACCCTCAATCAAGGTATCCCAAGCCTAAAGTTGTTGAAATTATAGGTTGCAGTAAAAATCAATCTGAAATTGAAGAATTAGTAAAAGTAACTAATGATAGATTATTGGAACTAGAACCTAATTTATTTAGATTTTATGAAATATTAAAGTCAAAAACAAAAAATTGATTATACTAAAACTATGTATGGATACAAAACACTGTTTGAAGTAAAACCCCTTTGGAAATGGATGAAATTTAGCAACAAATTTATGATGCTGTTTGCTCTAAGTGAGAAGTGATAGAAATTGGGGTATCCTGTGAGAAAGTTGGAAAAATGGTAATGATAATAAAATTTAGGTAAATATTAAACTATAGATCTACAGATTTAGTCATAAATTTATTACATGTAATAAATCTCAACAAAATATCAAAAGCCTCAAAACCCCTCACACATTACGTTCCATATCCTATCTACCGCTTCATCTTCTAAAAACATGGAGGATTTTTCTTTAAATAAATAATCCATCTTTTTAATTTCAAGACCGATAGACGACGAACACTGAGGGTGCGCAGGCAAAAGTCCTCTTATAAATGAGATATTATCGCTTATCTTTTCTCCACAAAAAAAACATTTTTTTTCTTCGTGCAACCTACCTTCATATTCAAGTAGTTTGATGTATGATTCTATCTGCAAGCGTTTACTGTCTTGCAAACTCATCTTTTTTTCACACTCTTCTAAAAGGTTAAAATAAAACTCATCTATCTCATTTACTCCTTTTAAATGTTCGTAAAAAAGCTTTATAAAATGTTGCCACAAAAGCGCTTTATCTCTTACATGTAACCATTGGTTGCTTAGGTGTAAAATATTTCTTAATTGTGGCATCGAAGACTTTGCACTATAAATAAGTTCTGCGTCTATTTTGTAACCAACATTTACAGTAGAATGCCTAGCGCCATAAAAACGATAAGCAGTTAGTATGGATTTTTGAGTCAGTATAGATACGATCAAATCCTCTTCACGACAAGGATTTACATGTATAATATACCCTTGCATTTAACTAAATGATAGCCTCTGGCAAAATCGCCACATCTACCTTTTTTTCGATAGCTTTTACTATCTCATCTTCGCTATTTATTAAAATGGCAACTTTTGCATCAAAAAGATAATATTCAGCCAACTCTTGCACTTTTTGAGCGATATTATGTGGACATATAAGCATTTTCGCGCCTACTCCATTGCCAATAACTGCTTCTGTTTCATTAAATACATGTAAAGCAAAAGGGCGATTTTTATCAATTACATACTTCATAAGATCTGGGTTATACTCAAAAAAAAGTATCTTATCATTTGAAATTTCATCTATTTCATCTTTGCTTCCAACCGAATACAAAGCTTCACTTTTAATTAATTCGTGTCCATATATCAACATTTCAAGCCCCCATGCATTCACGAGAACAATAATATTTACCCTCTCTTATAACCGCTTCATCGCTACTTATAAAAACTGAGCATTTATTGCATTCGACCATTGTTTGACTATCTGTTTTATCTGCGCTATTTTCGCCGCTTATTTTTTTATCTCGAAATAAAAAGATATATGCAAGATAGATAATTATTCCAGCTACTATATACTTTATCAACTAAAATCCTTTATATAAACATAATTTCTCTCATTTTTTGTGAAAATATCATACGATAAATCCAGCTTTAATTCATCCTTAACAGAAGATCCTTTATATAATAAAAATCTGCTTTTTTCATGGGTTAAATTCTTACAAATTGCTAGCAAAGCATCTATTTTTGTAACTGCCCTAGAAGTTATAAGATCATACTTTTTTTCCAACTCTTCTTCAGCCCTTTTAGACGACACTTGCACATTTGAAAGACCAAGCTTTGCTCTTACAAGATGCAAAAACGCACTTTTTTTTTTGATAGGCTCATATAGTGTAAACTCTATATCTTTATACATCAAAGCAAGATGAATACCTGGAAAACCAGCTCCACTTCCAATATCAGCAACACTATTTACATGTAAATCTACTAAACCAAATGGATAAATGCTATCTTTTATATTTTTAACAACTTGAGCTTCGTTTTTAAGGGCCGTAATATTGTGAATTTTTGTATAGTTTAAAAGCATAGAAGTATAAATCTTCTCTTTTTTTATAAACTCATCCGAACAATTTTCAAATTTCCAAATATCAGCCAAACATTATCCTTTGCATATTTTATCAGATTATAGCAAAAAATGTTTAATATTTATTGGATAATTATCAAATAATAAAAAACACTAAAAAAATGCAAATACAAATTACATGTAGTTTTAATTTACGCCAAACATAGACACTTTTAAATCTACATATACCCCCTAAAACTCTTCGTCAAAGTGCTCATGGGTACGACTCCTAAAAACTTTTTTATGAGTTTTCCGTTTTTGTCAAAAACTACGGTTATGGGCACTCCAAAAACTCCGCCTACGGCGTCTGATAGGATTTGGACTTGGCGACTTTGGTTAATGATGGGGTAGTTTATGTTGTATTTATTTAAAAATTTTAAGGCTACTTTTTTGTCTATTCTTTCGCCTAGAACGCCTATGAAGTTTATTTTATCGCCATATTTATTTTGCAATTTTACAAGTCCGGGAAGCTCCTCTTTGCATCCTCCGCATGTGGTTGTGAAAAAGTTTATAACTATTGGTTTGTTGTTGTCTAAAGATATATTTGATATTTTTCCTTCGCCTTTTGAGATATGAAAGTTTAAACTTTTTTCAAAATTTAAGCTTTTTGCACTCTCTTTTCTGTCGCATCCGACAAAAAGCAAACATAAAACTAAAACAAGATAAAAAACTCTCATGTAATTACTTATCCATCTTTCCATGCCTTAGCGTTAGCATTTTGTGTGCTTCTCGTCCAAGGTCTGGATTGTGAGTGATAAGAACTACGGTTTTTCCTTCTTTGCTTAGTTTTTTAAGAAGTTCTAACACCACTTGTTCGTTTTTTTCATCCAAGTTTCCTGTGGGTTCATCTGCAAGTAAAATATCAGGCTCATTTATCAAAGCACGTGCTATACAAACTCGCTGTTGCTCTCCTCCGCTAAGTTGGCTTGGAAGATGGGTGTAGCGGTGTGAAAGTCCTACTAAATCCAAAGCTTTTTTTGCATCTTCTTCATCGATAGTGCTATGGTAGTATTGGGCTAACATGACATTCTCAAGAGCAGTTAGATAGGGAATTAGGTGAAATTGCTGAAAAATTAGACCTATCTTTTCACGTCTTATTATCATCTTTTCATTCTCATCCATTTTGGTCGTATCAACACCACCTAAATGATATGAGCCACTTGTTAAATCATCCATCAAAGAAAGAATATTTAAAAGGGTGGTTTTACCGCTTCCTGATGGTCCCATGATGGCTAAAAAATCACCTTTTTTTACCTCTAAATTTATATCATCTAAGGCTTTAACCTCACCAAAACTTTTTACTAAATTTTCTATTTTTATTACATTCATCATTCACCTCTTAAAAGAACTGCCGGTAGGATAGATAGGGCTTTTTTGATGGGAAAATAACTCGCCACCATTGTCGCTATATACGATATAAAAAATGTTATAGGTATGACCCAAAACCTTATATCTACGTATGAGTTAAAAACTGTTTTTGCCATAAATTGTGCCAAGATATATCCCACGATAGATCCGATTATCACTCCTGCAAAACAGACAAGAGTGTTTTCGCCTAAAAATTGCTTAACGATACTACTATCATTTGCCCCGAGTGCTTTTTGAAGGGCTATCTCTTTGCCTCTTTCTCTAACTGCCGCTATGAGTGTAGTATTTACGCAAAGGGTTGTGATGCTTAGTATCATAACGGCAACTAGTGCCATTAAAGCCTTAATCTTATCGAGTATTTTTCCTTCGGATTGGGAAATTTTCCTGATGGGTTTTGCATCTATGCTTAAAATATTTTTATTTATTTTTTTAGATAGTGCGTCTATTTCTCTTTCATTATATGAAAGACTTAGTGTGGCGTAGTTTACATGAGGGTTGTTTAAAATCTTTTGTGCCAATGGGAGATTTACAAATATCTGACTATCTCCTGCACCTCCTGTTTCAACTATGCCTCTTATGTTTAGCTTGATTTGAAATTCCGTCTGTTTATTTGTTATATTGACGCTATCGCCGATTTTAAGCTCCATATTTTTAGCCAAGGTTTTGCCTATCATGCAATTTCTCTCATCAAATGCCATATTGACCCATTGACCATCAACTTGCCAAAATGGATTTAGTTTTTTTGCCTCTAAAAAATCAATCCCAGCCATGATAGCATTTCCCAAATCAAGCCTTACAAGACCAAATATCTCAGGACTGCTAGCAACGAGTCTATCTTTTTTTATGAAAGTTAAAGCTTTTGTATACTCATTCATGGATATAAATTTCTCTTTTACATCCTTTGGTCCTATGAAAAAGTTAGCCCCATAGGTACGAAGTTCTTTACTCATTTTTGCACTTATATCAAAATATATCGCCGAAAAAGCAAATATAATACTAGCTCCAACTACAATGGAGAGTAAAATGATGAGAGTTTTATTAAACCTTACAAAGATATTTTTTGTTATCAATCGCCAAATCATTGTTTTCTCCCATATAGTACATCTGCCGGTAAAAATTTTGTTATCATGCGTGATGGAATGATGGAGCCTAAAAGTGCGATGATAACGGAAATCGCCAATATGATAGGTAAAACTATCATCTTAATTGGAGCAAAGCTTGAAAATATCCCATAAGATATGATTTGTGAAAGCCCTTCGCCTAAGATAAATCCAAAAAATCCTCCCACAAGTCCAATGATAACCGCCTCGCTCAAAAAGAGCAGATATACATCAAAATTGTTTGCACCCAATGCTTTCATGAGTCCTATTTCGCGACTTCTTTCCATGATGGTCGTACTCATAAGAGAGCTTATTCCCAAGCTTGAAGCAAATAGTGTGGCGAGGGTAACGACGACCATGAGAAGTTGGATTTTTTTGATAACCACACCTTCACTTTGTGCCACTTGCCAAATGGGTTTAACAGAAGCATTTGGCACATTTTCTTCTATCTGATAAGCGATGGAGCTAACATATGCCGTACAATACCAACTATCATACTCTAAAGAGTCCAAAGAGTCTGGATTTCGTCTGGATTTTCTTGACAAATCATCCTCTGGCACCGTTAATGCACTCACTTTTACACTACTGATATCGCCTTTTTTTCCTAAAAGGGTTTGGACTTCATGCAAAGACGCTACTACTGCATTATCCTCTTTTTCGCCGCTTTGTAAAATGCCTGTGATTTTTAGCGTAACCTCTTTATTTTTAGTTTTTACATGTAGTGTGTCGCCAATTTTTTTATTTAGTTTTTTTGCTAAATCTACACCTATAAGTGCCTCTTTTGTATCATCTTTTGGGTATTTGCCATCTACTTTCCAATAACTCGAAACTATCTTAACACCTGTCATGTAGTCATCTTCATCAGGAATTGGCACGTTTTTATAGAAAAATGTTCCCACAATGGAGGTATTTTTTAAGCCATCAACCAATGCGACACTTTTTAAAAAAGGTGCAAAACCTTCTATATTGTTTCTCCAAAATATATCTTTTATATTTGGCAAATCCTTCTCTTTTAAAAATACCTTTCCTTTTAAAGGATTATAATCCACTCCGCCAACTTCCATGTTTAAAAGGTCGCTTTTGGGAATTACGTTGATATTTGCTCCATAGGTTTTAAGTTCGCTTGACATTTTATCACCTATGCTTATGGAGGTATTTAGTAAAGCTCCTATCAACCCAGCGGATAAAAATATGGTTAAAATGGCAAGAAATTTCTGCTTTTTGCTTTTAAAAAAGCTCTGTTTTAGTATTCTAAAAAACATTATTTTTGCTCCTCATGTCCCTCAACTCTCCAGCGAGGTCTCTCCTTGACGGTTACATATTTTTCAGGGTCATCCCTAAATGCTTCCATATTTTTTTCACTTTCAAAATAGTACGTTCGACCAACAAAATCATAAGTATATTTAGCCTTTGTATTGATAAGTTTTGCTCCTGAAATGATATCCGTTACTTCCCTTTCAACTATTTCGCTAAAATAGGTCGTACCCTTTTCCAAAGTACTTGCTTTTATGGTTATGGTATCGCCCTGTTTGTCATATTTTAATGGAATTGGATTGCAACCTCCGGGTTTTCCGATAGATGGTATAAACACCCTAACTCCACAAGCTAAACATATAACTTGATTTGCTTGTTTTATATATCCCATGTCGCCACATATCATACATGCATCAAAAACTACAACTACCTTTTCTTTATCTTTATAGCGGTTTATGGCAAAAAATCGTATCCTATGTCCATCTTGGGTTATATATGCAAATCTATATAAATCCCCGTCAAGATAATCTTTGGCATTTAAGACTATATTTCCATTTTTATCTGCTTTTAAAGTAGTAGCAGGGGATAAATCCGGCGGACGAGAAGCCACTAAGTCATAATAAGCCAACGTAGAAGATGTTAAAACCAAAACTAAAATAGTAGAGCTTAGCCATCTGTTTTGAATACTCCTTGCGTATTGGAGTTTTCTAAATTCTGGTTTTATTATGTTTTTTACATTTGTGTTGGTTCTTTTTAAAAAGTAAATAGATGCAAAAATAAGTAAAAATAGTCCATATATGTAGATATTTAGATAGCTATAATAGGTAACTTTTGCGATAAAGGAGATTCGCCCACTTGTAACTGTGATAAGGTCGTTTTTAACAAGATATTGTAAGATATTTCCAGTAATTATGGTTATTTGCAAAAGAATAGTTGAAATTAAAACAAGATGAAATATTTTAGATTTATTAAAGGCTTTACTTAGAGTAAAACTAGCCTCATATATAAAAATACCTACCAAAAAAGTTAAAAAAATGTACGTTACATGTATAACCAAATCACTATTTATCACTTCCGTTCCGCTTATTGGTAAATCATGAACTAAAAATGTTACCAATGCACCACTATACAAAAATAACGTGGAAGTAAAAATGTAGAAAAATATTTTCAATCTAAAAAGTAAAAATGTAAGTAAAAATACCACAAAAAAACAGAGCAAAATGCCGCCAACTACATTTACAAATTCACTATCATATAAAGCCCTCATGAAGAGCTTTTGAATAATAGCACCTAAGATTAATGAGGTTCCACCTATGAGATAAATATTGCTAAATTTAACATCTTTATAGTAGGATTTTAAAAGCCCAAGCATAAATGCTGATGGGAACAGAGCATATATAAATTTTACGAAAAATACCATGGATTTCTTTCAAAAAAAGAAGGGGGTAGAACCCCTTCTGCGATTGTTATTTTAAGCCCTTATAGGCACCTTTAAAGCTAACTGTAAATGTTTTAAACCATTTGCCAACACCGCTATCAGCGTCTGTATGGCGTCCAAAACCTTGCTTAGAAGGATTTGCTATAGTAAATTGTACCTCATAGTTACCAGTACCTAACATTTTCAAGTTAGAACCATAGTGAGGACCGTCAAGTGCAACCATTGGCATAAGTGTACCGATTTTTGACTTACCAGTATCTAAATTTGTAAGCTTGTATGTAACTGTTAAGTAAGGAATCCACTCTCCAGCACCAAAACCATTTTTGTTTCCTTTAGTTGCATGAATATCAGCTTCTAAGTGAACATCAGCTTTACTAGCAGGAAGATCGATACCGCGAGGCTCCATATCGATTGGCTTTAGATAAACCGCTGCGATTTGCATATTGTTTACAACTTTATCTTCTCCTAATGGATACTCTTTCATCTCCGCATTTGCACCAACTGCCAAAAGTGCTGCTGCACTTGTCGCTAAAATAATTTTTTTCATTCTCTCTCCTAATTTGAGTTACACAACGAAATTTCGTTGCAGTGTCTAGCTTTCGCACCTAGTTTTTTAAACACGTGTTTTTTCTCTATTTATAAAAAATAATCCAATTATTCCCAGCAATAAAACAATGCCTTGTGGCACAAGCGTCTGCATGTAAGGGTATATGCCCAACGATGTTATAGTTGGAACTCCATCTATGAGCGTTGGAATGATAAGTTTTCCTTCTATCAATTCCGCTACACCTTGACCCACAAACATAAAGCACATGACATATATAAAAACTCCCGTTACGATAAAAAATGGTCTTATAGGAAGTTTTATAGCGGTGTAACGCAAAACAAAATATATAACAAAAAGCAAAATAACACCCAGTATAAATCCACCTGTCAAATACGCATATCCAGTACTTGAATTTGCTTCAGATATCAAAGCTTGATAAAAAAGAACTGTTTCTGCTCCTTCTCTATAGACGGCTAAAAATACCGTAAACCACAAAGCTTTTACGCTTCCGCTACTTAGCGACTCGCTCACTTGTGTGCTAATATAATCTTTCCATTTTTTTGCTTCAGCATTTGAAAGGAGCCAATAGCTCACATAAAATAGCATCAATGATGCCACAAGCATGGTAGCACCTTCTAAAATTTCTCTATTTTCTCCAGCAGTTGCACCAAATATCACATTCATAACCCAAGCAGTTAAGAAACTTAAAACGATGGCGACTGTTAAAGAGCTATAAACTATGCCCATTTTCTTTTCATTGCCACTTTTCACCAAATACGCCACGATAGCAGTTACGATAAGTAGTGCCTCTAACCCTTCACGCAAAATAATCGTAAGGGAGTACAAAAACAAAGACCAAGGAGTGCTTGAGCTTGGTTTTAAAATCTCCAAAGCCTTTTTAAGCTCTTCTTTAAAGCTTGAAAATATCTCTTCTCTTTCGCTTTTTGATAAATTTTTCTTAACTGCACCAATTAGCTTGCTAAAATATCCTTCCAATGAAGTCTTTAGTGAAGCATTTTTTGCCCCTATGGCATTTTCCATGCCACTTGCTTCAAAGATATCAAAGTATGTATCTTGTATGAGTGAAATTGCCTTTTTCTTTTCACCCTTGTCTGCCAAAGAGAAAGCTTTTTCAAATCTCTTTTCAATCTCTTTAGTAGTTGCGGTATAATCTTTTGCTTTTTTCTTCTTGAGAACTTTTTTAGTATCAAATGGTTTTAATCCTTTTGCAATATCCGCGATGGATGCCAAAGCAGAGTCAAGCTCTTGTTTTAGAGCCTCTTTGGTTGGTTTAGTGTGAATAAATTCTATGAGTGCTGGAAAAAGTGCTTGAATTTCACCCTCTTTTTTGGTGGAGATCTCTTTTCTTATCATTATTTCAAGCTGAGTATTTCTATACCCTTCAAATTGGGCATCTCTTATGAAGTCTCTTGATTTTTTACTATTTTCAGGCGTATAAGCATCGAGGGATTTTTTAAAATTATCCTGTATATAGTTTAGTGCATGTGCCCAATTTTCATCAAAAACTAACTCTTGTTCGCTACTTTGCTCCGTTTTTTCCTCTTCATCTCCATGAACACCCTCGGCGACTATCACATGGGTTTGAAGTTCTGGTAAAACTTCATGCATCTCTTTTACAAGAGAATCCATAGACTCTTTTATCTCCTCTTTAGGAGCTCGTTTTTTGACCATTTTTCTAAGATCGACAAATTGAGCTTCCATGAGATAAGATTTTTTTGCTGATACATTTATGCGAATAGGACCCTCTAAGTTTTCAAAAACTTCAAAATATGCCATGGTAAATCCATCTTTAGCCTTGCTAAAATCCCCATCAACATAAGCTTTATACGCCTTATCAAAGCGAGCCTCTATGTCTTTGACATAATTTTCATAATCACTACCAAAAAGTGAAACAAACATTATTAAAAACAAAACAAAAAACTTTTTCATATGAAAAGTTCCTTTAATTAAAAAGATATATTGAAATGATAATAATTTTTACCTTAATAAGCAATAAGTTTTATAAAAAAATATTACTTATTTGTTTTAAAAGTAAATCTAACACCTTTTTTATCTGGAAATGAACTAGATGTTAAATCTGCATTCCAAATCATATCACCAACAATACATTCAGGTAAAACTTGTTTTCCTTCAAACCTATCTCCTGAAATTCTTCTAAGAGTTAGTTTATGAACACCCATATCCATATTTATAGCATATATTTTCACGCCTATTGAATCTGCTTCTATACCATTTGCATGTGCTATTAAAGTTAAAGGCTTCATTAAAGGAATTCCCTTTGGTAACACCTCTAAACTAACCTCTTGTGCCTTAGAAAGCTCAACCTTGCAAACCTCTTTTCTTAAATCACATGGAGAACTTGGGTCTATAAACTTAACATCCTCACCAAAAGAGAAATCAAAAT